>Ga0315912_10000169_pt1 | contig 149634 bp, 128 predicted proteins | sample VfabasoilMG_FD_204469 | JGI IMG/M metagenome (GOLD analysis project Ga0315912, IMG submission 204469) | Garden soil microbial communities collected in Santa Monica, California, United States - V. faba soil | ecosystem: Environmental > Terrestrial > Soil > Garden | place: USA: California...
ACTGACAAGCACCCCATGGCTCCTCATGGCCCCCCATGGTGAACGTCTCGACAAGCGTCTGCACCCATGCCGATACAATGGCGAGTGGCCCTTATGCGTTCGCGCCTCACTGCCCTGGTCGCCAGTTCGCTCGTTCTGATTGCCCTGGCGATCGGGTGGATTCTGATTGCCCCTGCCCCGCGCGCGGCCGCACAGGCTTCCAATCCCACCCATTGGTCCATGGCGCCATTGGGCGCGGAGAATGCGATCGCCGGCAAGACGTTCGACGCGGTGATTTCCGTCACGATTGACTCCGGCTGGAAGGTCTACTCGCTCACGCAGAAACCCGGCGGCCCAACGGCGCTCGTGATCACCGTGCCGGACAAACAAGTGTTCGCGTCTGCGGGTCCTGCCGCGGGACCACTCCCCCACATTTCATTCGATCCGAATTTTGGCTTTGATACCGAGACATACACCGAGCACGCGGACTTCCAGGTGCCGGTGAAGTCCGAACCCACGGCGACGCTGGCCGGCGCGAAGTTGCACGTCAAGGTGCGCTATCAGACCTGCAACGATCGGCTGTGCCTGCCGCCGACAGATATCGAGCTGACGGCGGACGGTACGACAGGTACGACGGGCTTGCCCGCCGAAGCCTTGGCGAAGGCGGGTACGACGGGTTCAGCGAACGTTCCCGACCTGGCCGCGTCGCAGGCCAGCACGCTCGGTGCCTACGTTGGGCTCGCGGCCGTGATGGGCGCCCTGTCGCTGCTCACGCCCTGCGTGTTTCCGATGGTGCCGATCACGGTGTCCTACTTCACCAATCGCAAAGGACGCACCAGACGTGACGCCGTGACCGAAGCGCTCGTTTACGGGCTCGGCATCGTGCTGACGTTTACGGCGGTCGGATTCATCCTGGCCATCGTCTTTGGCGCGTCCGGCCTCAATCGCTTTGCGGCGAACCCCTGGTTGAACATTGGTGTCACCGTCCTGTTCGTCGCGTTCGCGTTGAGTCTGTTCGGCGTGTGGGAACTTGCGCTGCCCTCGGGTCTCGTCAATGCTGCCGCGCGCGCGGACGCCGGCAAGGGCCGATTCGTCGGCACGCTGCTCATGGGCCTCGCGTTCACGCTGACGTCGTTCACCTGCACGGCGCCGTTTCTCGGCACGCTGCTGGTGCTCGCGGCGCAAGGCGACTGGCAATGGCCGCTGGCCGGCATGCTCGCGTTTTCTTCAGTGTTCGCCGCACCGTTTGTCGCCCTCGCGCTCGCACCGCAATGGTTGAAGTCACTGCCCCGATCGGGATCGTGGCTGATCGCCGTCAAAGCGGTGATGGGCATGGCGGAACTGGCGGCAGCCATGAAATTTCTGTCGAACGTGGATCTGGTCTGGGGCTGGGGCATCTTCACGCGCAACGTCGTGCTCGTTTCCTGGATCGTGATTGCGCTGATCCTTGTCGCCTACCTCGCCGGACTCATCGCACTCGGCCACGCGCCAAAGCTCGGCCGGCCGAAGATGGGCCGGCTCATTGCAACCGCGGCGGCCTTGTTCGTCGGCGTGTGGCTGGCGACCGGACTCGGCGGACGACGCCTCGGTGAATTGGAGGCGTTTCTCCCGCCGGCCAACGTATCGGCGGCCGCAGCCCATGGCGAACTCACCTGGCTCATGGACTACGACGCGGCGCTCGCGCAGGCCGCCAAAGAGAATCGCCCGGTGCTGATCGATTTCACCGGCTACACCTGTACCAACTGCCGGTGGATGGAAGCCAACATGTTCACGAAGCCCGAGGTTGCGCGCGAGCTCGATCGGTTCGTCCGCGTGCGGCTGTACACCGACGGCCGTGATGAATCGTCGCGTCGCTATCAAAAAATGGAACAGGATCTGTTCGGTACGGTCGCGCTGCCGTTCTACGCGATTCTCGACTCTGCCGGAAAGCCCAGGGTTGCCTTCGGCGGACTCACGCGCAGCCCGGAAGAATACATCGCGTTTCTGCGCTACTGACTTCATCGTTCCACGGTTCACCGGAGGTTCCTATGATGTCGAGAGTCGTCTTCATGCTGATGCTCGGCTTGATCGCCGCACCGCAACAGACACCGGCGCCCCCAACGCAAACACAGACGCAGACGCCCGCGCAATGTCTCACAGAGGTCCGCGCATACGTCACGAAGCGCACGGCTGAACTCCGACCGCTGACATCCGAGACCGCCACAAAGCTCACCGCGGAACGCACCGAGATGACCAGGGCCTGCGCGGCGAAGTTCGACGTCCGGACCGTTGCGGAGAAGGACCTGTCGAGCCTCGCGGACATCTATGCCGACCTGAACCAGCCCGATCTGGCCAATGCCGCCGTCACCCGGGCGCTGGCGTCAAAGACGCTCGGCGAAACGGACCGGGCCACGCTGCTCGCCCAGTCGATCCGCCTGATGATGCGCGAGCCCAAGGGCGACGAACGCAACGCGCGCATTGAAAACATCGTGGACCAGCTCGACGCGATGTCTCCGGCCGTGCTCGAACAGAAGATCGGCGCGCATCTGTCGATGAATGGCTACTACCGCGGCGATGACATCGACGCCGGCATCATCAAACACTCGACCTGGCTCATCACGACCGGTAAGACGTTGGCGCCGGAACTACGGAAGAAATACGGTCCATCGATCGTCTCCGCCTACGTCAACATGGCCGAAGCGTGGGCCGGCCAGGGCAGGAACGATGAGGCGGTCGCGCTGTTGAAACGCGCGCCCGTGGAGTGGGCAGACGTTCCGAATGTCTCCGGGCGTGTCGGTTCGACCCTCGATCGGTATCTGCTCGTCGGTACGCCGGGCGCCGCCATCACCGCGCCACGCTTCCTGAATGCGCCGGCGGCCACCACGCGCCTGGACATGAAGGGCCAGGTGACGCTCCTCGAGTTCACCGCGCATTGGTGCGGGCCCTGCAAGGAAAGCTATCCCGGCATCAACCGCCTCCGCACGCGCTTTGAATCGCAAGGCTTCCGCGTGGTGCTGGCCACGCAGCTCTATGGATACTTCCAGACGGAGCGCAATCTCGACGCGGCCGCGGAAATCGACCGCGATCGCAGCTACTTCGCCGAGCATCATTTGAACGTGCCCGTCGCCGTCGCCGACCGTGTCACGGCGTCGGTCAAGGACGGCGTCGTGGTTTATTCACCGGCCCCGGAGCCGAACGAGACGGCCTACAAGGTCGGCGGCATCCCGCAAATCCAGCTGATCGATCGGCAGGGCCGCATCCGCCTCATCATGGTGGGGTACGACGATGCGAACGAGGCGGGACTGGCGAAGTTCATTGAAAAGCTGTTGAAAGAGAAATAGCGCGTGCATGGATTGATCGCGTCGCTCGTCCTGTTATTTGCGCTCGCGCCCACGGCGCAGGAGACGCCGGCGGCGCGGATCAAGCGCCTTGCAGCGGATGCGCGCGTGACGGCCGCGATGACCGCGATCGACCGCGACCACGATCGGCTGGTGTCCGAAATCATCACGCTGACGGAAATCCCCGCGCCGCCGTTCAAGGAAGACGCCAAGGGCGCAGCATTTCTTCGGATGCTGCAGCAGACCAGCCTCACGGACATCGAACGCGACAAGGAAGGCAACGTCATGGGGGTGCGACGGGGCACCGGCGCCGCGGGCGGCCCAGTCGTCGTCATCGCCGCACACCTGGACACGGTGTTTCCGGAGGGCACGGACGTGCGCGTCAAGCGCGAGGGCACGCGGCTCGTCGCGCCGGGCGTGGGCGACAACACGCGATCGCTGGCCGTGCTGCTGGCGATGATTCGCGCCATGGACGAAGCCTCCATCCGGACGCCGGGAGACATTCTGTTCGTGGGCGACGTCGGCGAGGAGGGCCTCGGCGATTTGCGCGGCGTGAAGCATCTGCTCAAGGAAGGCAAATACAAAGATCGCATCACGCAGTTCATCGCGCTCGATGGCAGCGGGCCAGGTGAGGACATTGTGCTGGGCGGCGTGGGCAGCCGGCGTTATGAAGTGACGTTCAAGGGGCCCGGTGGCCACAGCTACACCGCATTCGGGCTCGTGAATCCCGCGTTCGCGATGGGCAACGCGATCCAGCGCCTGTCGGCGGTGCGCGTGCCGGTCTCGCCCAAGACCACGTTCAGCGTGGGCCGGGTGAGCGGCGGCACGTCGGTGAACTCGATCCCGAAGGACGTCGCGATGGAAGTGGACATGCGGTCGGAGTCGCCGCTCGAGCTCGAAAAGCTGGAGGCCGCGTTTCTGGCGCTCGTCAAGGCGTCGGTCGCCGACGAGAATCGCGCGAGGTCCACGGCCGAGGGCGCCATCACGGCCGACGTGAAACTCATCGGCGCGCGTCCGTCGGGCCGCACGTCGCCGGATACGCCGATCGCGCGCTTCGCCGCTGAGGCTGTGACCGCCTCGGGCCTCACGCCGGCGTTCTCGTTCAGCAGCACCGACGCGAATCTGCCCATCAGCCTCGGCATCCCGGCGCTTCGGCTCAATTCGGGCGGCAACAGCGACCGCTCGCACTCCCTCGAAGAGTGGATCGACGTCGAGAAGACCGCCAGCGTCCGCGGCATCCGCATCGTGTTACTCACGCTCCTCGCCTGCGCGGGCCTGTAAAACGACCTCGGGAGTCGTTTTACTACAATGACGCGATGATTCGGACCGAACGGCTGAGCAAGAGCTACGGCACGAAGGTGGCCGTGGACCAACTGGATTTACAGGTCGAGCCCGGGGAGATTCTGGGCTTCCTCGGACCGAACGGCGCCGGGAAATCGACCACGGTCAAAGTACTGACCGGGTTGATTCGGCCGGACAGCGGGCGCGCGTCGATCTGCGGGTTCGACGTCGTCACGCAACCCCTCGACGTGAAGAAACGGCTCGGCTACGTGCCGGAGACACCGGCGCTGTACGACAGCCTGACCGCAGACGAGTACCTCGAGTTCGTCTCCTGCCTGCATCACCTCGATCCCAGGACCGCGACGACACGGCGCGGAGAATTGCTGGAGCTCTTCGGCCTGTCCGCCCACGCGCATCAGCGCCTCACCGAATTCTCCAAGGGCATGCGGCAGAAAGTCGTCATCGCCGCCGGCTTGATCCATCGGCCCGAGGCGCTGATCCTCGATGAACCGCTCGACGGCCTGGACGCGAACGCGGCGATGGTCGTCAAGGAGCTGCTGAAGAAGTTGGCCGCGCAGGGCAAGACCATCATGTTCTCTTCGCACATCCTCGACGTCGTCGAGCGCATGTGCACGCGGATCGTCATCATCAACAACGGAAAATTTGTGACGTCGGGCACGGCTGCCGAAATCCGGGCGCGCGAACAGGCTGCCACGCTGGAAGATGCGTTCAGCACGCTGACCGGCGTGCGCGACGTCGGCCAGGTCACGACTGATTTTCTGGCGTCGCTCGAGCGGGTATGAGACAGCTGTTCGCCCGCTTCGACATCGATTTCGATCAGTGGCTGGCGCTGACGAAGACCGCGCTGCGCGTGGACCTGCGCTCGTCGTCTTTCATGCGCGCGCGACTGGGCGCGCAGGCGCGGGCGGCCGGCGCGCTCATCGGCCAGCTCATCTTCTATACCCTGCTGGGCGGCGCGACATCGCTGTTCGTGTGGTTCAGCCCGGATGTGTTCCTGTCGGCCACCGCCGTGCTGACCTACGTCATGTTCATGGTGGGGACGGCCGCACTGGTCGACCACAACGCGGCCATCGTCTCGCCGGAAGATCATCAGATTCTCGGTTTCCGGCCGATCAACTCGCGCACCTATTTCGCGGCGCGGCTGGCCAACGTGCTCGTCTACACGCTGGTCATTACGACGCTGTTCACCTACCTGCCGATCGGATCGTACTTTCTCCGATGGGGTCCCGCGATTGGATTCGCGTCCATGGCGGCCGTCTACGGGGCATCGATGGCCATGGCGCTCACGATGGTGGTCGTCTACGCCGCGCTGCTCCGTACCGTCGGACCGCGGCGGCTCAAGCGTGTGCTGTCGTATGTGCAGCTGTTGCTGAGCTTCGTCGTCTATGGCGGGTACTTTGCGATGTCGCAACTCGTGTCGAAGAACGCCATTGCCCACTTCACGCTGCCCAAGACGTCACTGATCCTGCTGTGGCCGCCGACGTGGTTCGCAAGCTATCTGGAGATGGCGGCCGGTCGGACGACGTACATGGAGTACGTTCCGGCGGCGGCGTCGATCGCGCTCCTCGTCGCATTGACCGCCGCGCTCAGCGGACGGCTTTCGCTGGACTATGCCGAACGCATCGGCGCCATCTCGACTGACACGCGCACGGTCTCCGCCCAGCCCGCCCGCAAACGTCGCGCCTGGATGTTCCGGGCCGGCGAGGCCCGCGCTGTCGCGCTGCTCATCCGCAGTCAGTTCAAGAACGACATGAAGTTCCGGATGGGCGTCCTCGCCATCCTGCCGCTCACGATCATCTATTTGATGATGGGCATCAACGATCAGGGCACGGTCGGCGATGCGTTCGTCGTCGGCGAATCCTCCAAAGGCCTGCGCCTGGTGACCATCGCGATGCTCATGTTCCCCACGATGCTCAAGCTGAACTTCAGCCGGAGCGACGCGTTCCGCGCATCCTGGATTTTCTTCGCGTGTCCGATCGACCGAACGCGGATGGTTCGAGCCGCCAAGAACGTCCTGGTGGTCGCCTTCCTCGTGCCCTACATCCTGATCGTCGGCGTGGTGCTCTCCTTCTACACCGCGAATGTATGGCACCTGGCGATTCACCTGACCGTGGTCGGCCTCATCAGCCACCTGGCCCTGCAGATGATCACGTTCCTGGATCCGGCATTGCCCTTCTCGAAGCCGGCCCAGAAAGGCCGGTCAACCGGGCGCATCATGATGGTGATGATGACGATTGGCGTCGGATCGGTCGTCATCCCCGTGGCCGCGCCCATCGTGTACCGGAGCGCGGTAGCAACGACAGTCCTGATCGCGACGCTCGTGGGCCTCGGCGTGCTGGTCGAGCGGATGACGCGCCTGCGCGTCGAAGCGAATGCGTCGCAGTTGGAATTCGAAGGTTAGCGTTCCGATTCAGAAGGCTAGCGCGTCGAGAATTCCGCTTCCATGCCGCCGGTCGTGGGTTGGCGCAGGTCGAACTGCAAGCCGAACCGATCGGCCACTTCCCGCGCCAGAGCCAGGCCAAGACCGCGGCCGCCTGGACGGCGCGTCCGCGACTCGTCTCCCCGAAATCGCTTGTTGGCCGTGAGGCCTTCGAACGCTTCGTCTGACACACCCGGGCCCGTGTCCGCGATCAGGAGTTTGAAGCGCTGACCGTGGTCGTACGCGTGCAACTCGATGCGGACCGAACCGCCGTGGCGGTTGTAGATGATGGCGTTGTCCAGCACGTTGGCGATCGCCTGCTCGATCAGCGCCTTGTCGGCGGAGATCGTCGCCGAACCGCTGGCCTTGGCCGTGTCAATTTTGGATGTGTCAATCGTCACGCCGGCCGCTTCAGCCAGCACGGCGCGGTCGGCGACCAGCGCCGTCACAACGGACGCCAGATGCACGGATTCCCTTGGCGTCGTGTCGGACACCCCGCGCAGCCGAATCGCAGCGGCCAGATTCTGCACCTGCATCGAGAGACGATGCGCCTCCTTGACGGCCGCCACGACGTCCCGATCCGGCCTCACGGCCATCACGCGGCCGAGATCACGTTCGAGCTTCGCGAGCGGCTCGCCGACGTCGACAGTGGTGTTCTCGACGTAGCGACGTAGCGCTTCCTCACGCTCGCTCGCATCCTTGGCCTTGCGCCGGATGTCGGCAGCCGTGTCGTTGAACAGCGCGGAGAACGATCCGATCTCATCCGATCCGCTCACCTCGACGATGTCGGCGAAATCGTGCTGGGCTGACTTGCGCGCCGCGAGCGACAGCCGGCGAATGCGCGAGGCCGTCGGGGTCGTCACGATCATGCCGACGGTGAAAAACAGCAGGAACAGTCCGCCGAACAACCCGGCCTTGCGCAGCGTCTGGCCTGGAACCGGCTGCTGCCTGAACAGGAGAATCGCGCAGGATCCAGGCGTCCAGCCGGTAAGAATCGCGGTCTGCAGCCCTGTGCCGATCACGCTGTCGTACTCGCCCGTCATGCGGCGCACGGTGTTGGACGCGCGCATCGCGCGCCGAAACGCCTCCGGAAAGCGCGCACCCGCCACACTCGTCGGCGAATACTGATCGTCGTAGGCAAAAATCTCGAACGGCAGTTGCTCGGCGCTCGGCCTCGGCAGCTTGACGTCCGCGTCCGGATCCTGACGTTCGCTGAGGGGCGGGCGCACGACTCGGGGTCCGGCAAGAAACCACTGCGGATCCTGCTCGCAGGCGTCGCGCTGGATGGACGACACGTGCGCAGTCGCCACACGTTCCAGCTGCACGACGGCATCCCGCGCGGCGAGCGTATTGACGACGAAATACACCAACGCCGCGGCCGGCACGGCAATCGCGAGACTGGTGAGAATGTGCCGGCGGACAAGAGTCATGGTGTGTGTGAAATACGCCGAAAACCGCGGTCGTGTTGCCCGTCTATGATCCGCGACGCCGGAAACCCAATGCAGTATCTCTCACGACTGAGTTTCACGTTCATTTCTCTAATGAAATAGGGGGTCAGGCTCAAGCCTGACCCCACTTTATTCAAGGGTTCGCCACACGTACCACGCGGCGATGGACCGATAGGGACGCCAGTTTTCGGCGAGCCTGATCATGGTCCGTTCAGCCGGCCGGCGTTTCATGCCGAACAGCTTTTGCATGCCTTTGACGATGCCGAGATCGCCGACGGGGAAGATGTCGGGACGATTCAGGCGGAACATCAGGAACATTTCGGCGGACCAGCGGCCAAGCCCCTTGACGGCCGTCATCCGGGCAATGACTTCTTCGTCTGGGTGTCCGTCGAGCGCGTGCAGATCGAGGCGGCCGTCGCCCACATGGTCAGCCAGGTCGTAGAGATAAGAAATTTTCGGGCGACTCACGCCGCACGATCGCAGCGCTGCGGCGTCCATGGCACGAACAGTCGCGGGCGTCAATTGATCGTGACCGCCCGCGAGCGTCGCGACGCGTCCGAAGATGGTATCGGCCGCCTTGCCCGACAACTGCTGCGACATGATCACGCGCACGAGGCCGGCGAAGGGATCGTCGGTGCGGCCGTCCGGCAATTCGCAGCGGCCGACGCGTTTCATGACGGCACCCAGCAACGGGTCGCGTCGCATCAACGCGCGTCGGGCCCGCACGAAATCGGCTTCCGAGAAAGCGCGTGACGCCTCAGCCTGGACCACGGGCGGCGCGGCCTTCACGACCTTAGCCACGGGCGCCCAACCGATCGATGACGCGATCGCGCCCGACCAGCGCGACCACGTCGAACACGCCGGGACTGACGGCTTGACCCGTCACGAGAACGCGCGTCGCATGAATCAGCACGCCGGCCTTGATCCCGCGCTCGTCGGCTAACGCACGAAGGGCCGCTTCGATGGCCGCGGGATCGAACGGCGTCACCGTCGCGATCCGATCGCGCCAGGCCGCCAGATGCGGCGCGAGATCGGGCGCCGACAGGTGTTTGGCCACCGCCGCCGGATCGAGCTCGACCCGGTCACAAATGAACGGTCGTAGTTGCGGCACCAGATCCGCCAGTTTCTTCGCCCGCGGCTTGACCAAATCGATGGCCTGCGCCGTGCGAGCCGGATCGGCAAATGCCGCGTTCGTGAGGCCAGCGTCGGCCAAATCCTGGCTGATTTTCGTCAGAATCTCCGCACCTGACATCCGCATGATGTGCTGCTGATTAAACCAGTCGAGTTTCTCAGGATTGAACACGGCATTGCCGCCGCTGATGCCATCCAGCGAAAATCGCGCGACCAGTTCATCCTTCGTAAACAACTCCTCGTCGTTTCCGGGCGACCAGCCGAGCAACGCCAGAAAATTCACCATCGCTTCCGGCAGATACCCCTGCTTCTCGTACTCCCCCACCGACGTGGCGCCGTGACGCTTCGACAGGCGCTTCTTGTCAGGTCCCAGAATCAACGGCACGTGCGCGAAGGCCGGCACGGGCGCATTCACCGCGCGATAGATCAGCACCTGCTTCGGCGTATTCGAAATGTGGTCGTCGCCCCGCACCACATGCGTCATCGCCATCTCCACATCGTCTACGACGACCGAGAGGTGATACGTGGGATAGCCATCGGACCGCAGCACGACGAAGTCTTCGATGTGGGCATTGTCAAAATCGATCAGCCCGTGCACCTGATCATCGAATGACGTGTGGCCGTCCGGCACGAAGAACCGAATCGCGGACGAGGCGCCAGAGGCCTCGCGCTCGGCTCGCTCGGACGCCGACAGCCTGAAGCACGTCCGGTCGTACATGCCTGGCGCGCCAGCGGCCTGCGCGGCCTCGCGTTTCGCTTTCAGGTCGTCGGGGTTGCAGTAGCAGCGATACGCATGGCCCGACGCAACCAGGGCGTGCGCGGCCTGCCGATATCGATCCAACCGTTCCGTCTGAAAGTACGGCGCGTGTGGTCCGCCCACGCCCGGGCCTTCGTCCCAGTCCAGACCGAGCCAGCGCATGCCGTCCAGGATGCCGGTAACCATGTCAGCCGACGACCGCTCGACGTCCGTGTCTTCGATGCGAAGGACGAACACTCCGCCATGGCGACGCGCGAAGAGCCAGTTGAACAATGCGGTTCGTGCTCCACCGACATGCAGGTACCCGGTCGGCGACGGCGCGAAGCGCACACGAATGGACCCTCGCGTCATCGCTTTGTGACAAGCACGACGTCGGACACGACCTGGCCGCGCACGAGGGCCCACTGCTTCTGATCCAGGGAAACCGCGAACGAGAAAATTGTATCGCCGGTAAAACGCGTCATTTGTGACGGTGCGGCACCCGACAGCGGCTGACGAAACAGATTCACGCGGTCGCTGAAAATCAGGCTCTTACCGTCCGGCGCCCATCGAGCGTTTGCCGGGACGTTCTCGAACCGGCGTTCCGGCATCGCAGAATCCGTGGACAGCACCACGATACGTTCACCATTCTTGACAGGGTCCTGATAATGACCGGCAATCGCGCGACCGTCCGGCGACGGAATCGGCTCGTGAAACGCCGGTGGCAGGACACGGCCGCCGGACGTCAGTTCCGCCAGCAGCGGCTCCGGCGATCCGCCTTCGATCGGGATCCGGAAGTTCTGCTTCTTGGGATTGCTGAAGTAGATCCACTTGCCGTCGAACGACAGGACAGGCCGGTACGCCACCGCTCCGGCGCCGAGCTTGACGACGTTGCTGCCGTCGATGTTCATCCGCCAGAGCGTGCGCCCACCCTCGCGCTCCGAGATAAAGACGATGGTCTTGCCATCTGGCGTGACGAGCGGCAAATAGTCTTCGCCTGGATCGTTCGTCAACTGGATGCGGTTCGATCCATCGTGGGCCATCGTCCAGATGTCGAGGTTGCCGCTCGTCGAGGCGGCGTAGACGAGGTGGCCATCCGGCGTCCACGCAAACCCAGACACGCCGTCGTCCGTGCCGGCGCCGGCTGTGATCTCCGCCGCGCGATCCATGGTGCCGTCGGGAATCGCCCACAGACGCGATCGGGTTTCGTTGCGCACACTGACAAATGCGGACCCGTCACCCGACAGACTCAGGCCGCTGTAGGTGCTGAGGTCGTTGGTCACTCGGGTCACGTCGCCGGCCGGGTACGTCACGGACCAGATCTGTTTTGACGATTCGCCGCCGCCCTCGCTGCCATTCACCAGCAGCGTGCGTCCATCCGGCAGCCACGCGACGTAGTTGATCGCCCGCCAGTCATGCGACCCCAGCGTTGACTCCGTGCCGGTCTTCGCATCGACCAGAATGATGTTGCCTTTCAGGGTTTCGGTATTCGATCCCGGCACAGCGATCGTCTTGCCATCAGGCGACCACGCGAGGCTCTCGGTGGCGCCGTAATCCTGTGGCGCTTTGCGCAGCGCGAGTTGACGGGCATTCGCACCGGACGCGTCCGCAACCATCAACGCGGTGCTGGCCAGATCAGGGAGGCCGCGAAGGAACGCGAACTGCTTCCCATCGGGCGCGAAACTCGGTGCCGTGTCGATATCCTCAATGATCTTCCTGGCGCCGCCGCCTAACACGGGCACCTGGAAGAGCGATCCCAGATTCTCGCCGGCTGGATAAACCACGTAATAGACGTAATTGCCGTCGGGCGAAAACACGACGCCGTCGTAAATGGCGGCCGCGGGCGGCACGATCTGCACGTTGCTTGAAGTGGTGACCTGCCTCAACCAGAGGCTGGCCTGCCGGCCCTCGGACACGACATAGGCGGCGTAGCGGCCGTCACCGGAGAGTGCCGCGAGTCCGGCCGTCCCGGTCGTGGTGAGGCGCGTCAGTCCAATCGAAGCAAATGGTGCCGCGGCCGTCTTTACCGGTACCGCGTCACCAGATCGCCAGGCAAAATACGCGATACCGATCAAGGCGATCGCGGCAATCGCGAGCACTGCGGGCTGGCGCCATATCGCCACCGACGCCGTCGATCGCACGGGCGCCGCCACGGGCGACGCCGCCCCCGAAACGGATTTCACGGCGAGGTCGCCAGACGCCAGGTCGTCGCGCAGCGCCCGCAGGTCATTCCGCAGATCCTTCGCTGACTGATAGCGGTCTTCGGGGTCCTTGGCCAGGCAGCGTTGCACGATGCGGCTGAGATCGCGCGGGAGATCGCGTTTGACGTCAGTCACCGACGAAGGCGTGTCCTTCAGGATCGCGGACAGCACGGACAGTTGGGTATCACCTTTGAACGGCCGCTCGCCGGTCGCCATTTCGAAGATCAGCACGCCAAGCGCGAACACGTCGGTGCGCGGATCGACCGGGCGCCCTTCGGCCTGCTCGGGCGACATGTACGCGATCGTTCCGAGGATGCGGCCCTCGCCGGTCAGTTCCTGCGTCGGCATGGCGGCCTGGGCCGCTTGCGACAATTCCTCGCGCAATTTCGCGAGGCCGAAATCGAGCACTTTCACGCGGTTGTCACTCGTGACCATCACGTTGGCGGGCTTCAGATCCCGATGCGTAATGCCACGCTGGTGCGCGGCCCCGACGGCATCCGCAAGCGGGATGGCGATTGCCAGCAGGCGATCGAGAGGAAGGCCCGCCGACGGAATCACGCCCGACAGCGTCTGGCCGTCGATCAACTCCAGCGTGAGGAAGGAGACACCGTCGGCCTCTTCGACGGAGTGAATGGTGACGATGTTGGGATGATTGAGCGCGGCGGCCGCGCGAGCCTCGCGTTCGAATCGCTCACGGCGGTCTCCATCTCCTGCCAGTTCGGGCGACAGCACTTTCAAGGCCACGCGCCGCTGCAGCTTCGTGTCCTCGGCGAGATAGACCTCGCCCATTCCGCCCTTCCCCAACAGTTCGAGAATCCGGTAATGCCCGAGTGTGCGGCCAATCATGCACGCGAATCTTAACAGTCTGAGAGATGATTAGCAGCGACATGACGTCTCCTGACTTGTCGCGGCGCGAGCGGGCCGCTGATTGGCTTGGCTTGAACCGTGCGACGGTCGCCGTCCTGGCGGTCATCGGCTGTCTGGGCCTCAGCGAAGAGGTCTGGAGCCCGTTTCTGTCCCTCCATTTGAAGGCCGTGGCGGCCGAGACCAATCCGACCAACGCCGTGGCCGTGGCGGTGTTGTTCATCGGCATCAAGTCGTCTGTGGTGAACTTGCTCGAAGGCTTCGGCTACATCATCGGCGGCAGCATCGCGCACCGAATGGGGCCGCGCGTGGCGCTGGCGGTCTCCGCGTTACCGACGGTCATCGGCTTCGGCATCATGTTGTCCACGCGGAATCCCTGGATCATCGTCATTGGCTCGCTGATGATGTCCAACTGGGAACCGCTGTCCGTGCCCGCGACCTTCGACGTGGTCGGCAGCGAGGTTCCCAAGAACCGGCGCACGATCGCGTTTGCCGTGCAGTCGATCCAGAAGCGGCTGCCCAAGATGATCGGGCCGGCCATCGGCGCGTTCATCCTGGTCGCGGTCGGCTTCTGGCTGAATCTGGTCGTCGCGCTCGCACTCGTCGGCCTCGCGGTGGTCATTCAATTGGCGCTCACGCGTCACATGAGACCGAAAGCGGATCCGGCCCGCATTCCGATGCGGGAGATCATGCGAACGATGCCGCCGGATCTGCGACGGCTTTTGCAGGCAGAAATCCTCATCCGGTGGGGCGACTGGTTCGCGCGCGATTTCGCCTTGCTGTATGTCCTGAACCTGCTCACCACACAGTGGGGTTGGACGGATGCTGAGGCGACGCACGCCGGGGGTTGGCTGATGGCGCTGATGGCCACCACCGCCCTCGCGACCTACGTGCCGATGGCCAAGTGGATCGATAAGTCGTTGTCGCCGAAGCCCTTCATCGGCACGACGTTTCTGCTGTTTTCACTCTTCCCCATTTGCCTGGTGGTGTTGCCGAAGCTGTCGGCGGCCATCGGGTTGCCGGTCATGGTGGGGCTGGTGCTGACCTACGTCCTGAACGGCCTGCGCGAGCTGGGCGAGCCGGCGCGCAAAGCACTAATCACGACTGGCTTCGAGCCTCACATCCGCGCGCGTGCCGTCGGCATCTACTGGGGCCTGCGTTCATTCGCCTTCTTCCCCGCGCCCATCGTCGCGGCCTTGTTATGGTGGAAGATTGGACCCGATTTGACATTCCTGATCGGCGGCGCCGTGGGGCTGGCGGGGACGGCGTACTTCGCGCTACGCGGCGGGAAGCGCACGCTGACGTAGAAACGACCTCGGGAGTCGTTTCCAGGTCAAAGGGAAACTTGAGTTTCCCTTTTGCGGACCCCAGCAGCTTACGAACGCTCCTTGACATGATAAAGCGATGAAAATATCGTTATGACATGTCCAAGGTCATGGTCCAAATCCGAAACGTCGAGGCTGATTTCCATCGTCGGCTGAAAGCCCGGGCCGCGATGGAGGGCATGTCCATGTCGGACTACGTGCTGCGCGAGGTGGGCAAGGCGCTCGATCGGCCCACCCGCCGCGAAGTCCTGGACCGGTTGCGATCAGGACCGGTCCGGCGGCTGAAACGATCGCCGGCATCGCTCATTCGCTCGGAGCGCGACGTACGGTGATCGTCCTCGATGCCTCCGCGCTCGTGGAGCTGCTCCTCAACACGGTTCGCGGCCAGGCTGTCGCGGCGCTGATTGAGGACCCGGATATCGGCCTGCATGTGCCGCATCTCGTCGACGTCGAAGTGGCCCAGGCGCTGCGCCGCTACGCCCAGGACGGCGAGCTCGACGCCGACGACGCCGAAGCGGCGTTGGAAGAACTGAGCGCACTAGACCTGCAACGGCATGCCCACGAACCGTTTCTCAGTCGAATCTGGCAACTCCGCAGGAACTTGACCGCCCATGACGCCGCCTACGTCGCGCTGGCGGAGGCGCTCGACGCCAGACTGCTGACGTGCGACAGCCGGCTCGCCCGCGCACCAGGCATGTCGAGACGCGTTGAAGTGGTCTAGAGTGCGACCACTGCCGCGGCCCAGGCCGCGGCATCGACATCGGACTTGAACACCTTATCCAGATCGATGATGAGCGACTGAGCGTCACGACGGATCGCGAAACGGTCCATGTTTCGCGTCGCGCGGCCGCTCGTGTAAGTGCCATCGGGACGATATTTCGAATCGTGCTTCGTGCACTGAAACTGATTCGCCGCCGGCACCCAGCGAACCGCGGCGTTCTGATGCGGGCACGACAACGCGAACGCGAACGCGTGATTCTGACTTCGCACCAGAATCACCTGCGCATCACGGTCGACATTGACGCCGTCGGCCGCCGGAATCACATAGGTCTTTTCCGCGCCGGTCGAGGTGCCCGTAATCACCTTGACTGGCTGGTCCCAGAGTTCACGAGGGATGGCTACGGAAGCCGCGAATGCGAGAGCCAGGCAGCCGCCGGACTGCAGAAATGTCCGCCGGGAGTCGTCGTGCTCATACATTGGGCAGCGCGGCTCCCATCAGCGTCGTCAGAAACCACAGCACCAGACTGGCGAGGGAGCCGTATCCCAATCGCGTCCACGCCCGCTGATGCCCGGTCTGCGCGCGCCGGCCGGCGCGCACCAACAGACTGCCGTTCGCCAATAGCAGGGCGACCATCGCCATCTTGATCCAGAAGACGCGTGAGTGGAGATAGGTTTCCGTGTCGGCCGCCAGCAGGAGCAGTCCGCTCACCGTCACAACGGCCAGGCCGATCACTACCATGCGATGGGTGCCGTGGAGGACGCGCGCATGCGCGATCCGGCTCGCGGCACCGCGACGCCAGGCCACGAGCGTCGCCCGATCGGCCGCGATCGCGCTGCCGCCGCCGGCCAGAAGGCCTGCAACATGCGCGAACCCGAGGCCCGTCCGCAACACAGCAGAGTTCGAGTAGAGCGTCGTCCAGGCTTCGATCAAGTGGGCGAACCAGGTCGGCATCCCGTCACCGATTGAACAGCATGATTAGATACGCCGTGGTCGCCAGCCCAATCGATGTGAATGCGAGCGCTCGATGGGTGCTGGGCGACCCTTCACTCGATCGTTGTTGGCCGTTCTCGCCGCCTTCGTTCTCGGGACCCGTGGCCGCGGTCGCAAAGAACGCTCCGCTCGCCGCGATCATCAGCACGCCATGTACGAGCCGGCGCGTGCGTCCGTTGGTGTCCTTGCGCGAATCAATCAGATTCCACACACCGGTCACCGCGTTGACCGCGAAGAGTGCGCCAATACCAGACGCGATCGCGAGATGCGCGGTCTTCTTGCCTTCTGTCGGATCCGAATAGAGCGACTGCCCCACGAAGCCCTCGGCCACGAACAGCGGCAACGTGGCCAAACTCGCGACCTTGTGGATCTTGGCGCGCAGCCGATAGGCATCGCTGTACTCGATCGCCACTGGCCGCTGCGAGTTGGCGGACGCTGGCGACACCATCGCGAGTTCCTTCACGGACATGAGTAAGGACGTCGTCACCGGCCCGTCAGCCGGTTCGAGGGGTAAGAACGTGACGCCGGCAAACGCCGGCGATAGGGAAATATTCTGCGTCTGTGCCGCGGCTTCAGGAACGCCCGACACTCCGCACACGACAGCAAACACGACCAGAGGCCAGATGCGCATAACTCTTCCGGCCCTTGACGATGCACATGGCGTTCCAGTGGTCCAGCGCGCGTCAGGCTTGAGTCCAGTCCGAGAACACAGTGACGAGGCGACGCTCGGAGAGGACGGTGCGGATTTTTCAGCGGTCAGATCGCCGGTGCGCCAGATCGACAAGCGGACCAGTCATGCCGGTCGTGACCAGCGCCATCAACACGAGCACGGTGAACATCTGCGGCGAGATCACGCCCAGGTCGTAACCGACGTTCAGGGCGATCAACTCCATCAATCCGCGGGTGTTCATGAGCGCCCCGAGAATGAAGGAGTCTTTCGAGTTCATCCCCATGAGCCGAGCCGCCAGCGCGCTGCCGCCCAGCTTCCCCACCGTCGCGAGCGCGATCATGGCAACACAAAGGGCGACCGCTGACCACGAGTCGATGAGCCCGATCTGCGTGCGCAGACCCGTGAACACAAAGAACAACGGGAGCAGCAGCACCGAGCTGAAACTCTCGAGTCGATCGCGCAGGCCGGCACGGAATTCGTCGCCAGCCGGCAGGGTCGCGCCCGCGAGAAATGCGCCGAACAGCGCGTGGATGCCGATGACTTCGGTCGTGAGCGCCGACGCAAACGCCACGCCAACCGCGATCGCCACGTGCTCGTTGCTGAACACATCCTGACCCGGCCGCGTGCGAAAGAAGGGACCAAGAACCGGCCGCACGATGAGCAGCATCACCGCCACAAACCCAGCCGTCATCGCCACCATCGTGGCCACCCCGGCCAGCGATCCGCCGGCGGTCACGACCGCCACGACGAAGGCCAGCAGCACCCAGGCCGTGACGTCACCCACTGCCGCGCACGTCAGCGCCATGGCTCCAACGGGCGTGGCCGCCATGTTGCGTTCGGCCAGAATCCGCGCGAGCACGGGGAACGCGGTGATGCTCATGGCAATACCCATGAACAAGGCGAAGGCCTGAAACGGGATCCCTGCCGGCGCATGCTCCTTGTAGAGCGCAAGCGCGGCCAGCGCACCCAGCGCGAACGGAATCACGATGCTGACGTTGCTGATGACGACGGCCGTGTGGGCGCGATGGCGAACGTGCTGCCAACTGAAGTCGAGCCCAACGATAAACATAAAGAGAATGACGCCAAGTTGGCTCAGGAGCTGGAGCGTGCCGAGCGATGCGGCGGGAAAGAGCCGATCGAATACACCGGGCGCCAGCGCGCCCATGAGCGATGGCCCGATCGCAATGCCTGCCGCCATTTCACCAATCACCGATGGCTGCCCGAGCCGCCGCGCAATGGCGCCGAACACTCGCGCCACGGCGATGACGAGCACGATTTGAATCAGCAGGTGCGGGAGCGGGTGCGACAGATTCTCGCGCAGAGCGTCCCACATGATGGACACTGATTATTGGTCAGAATGGAGCGTGATGGACATCGAGCTCAGTAGACAGATCGCCGAGGCGATGGTCGAAATCATCGATGACGCCGTGCATCGGCGCGGCCACTGCACTGTGGCACTGTCTGGCGGCAATACGCCGCGCACGCTCTATGGCCTTCTGGCCTCGGAGTTTCGCGAACGGATTCCGTGGGCGCGCATCCAGATCTTCTGGGGCGACGAGCGTTACGTCCCAGCGGACCACGCGAACAGCAACTACCGCATGGCTCGCGAGACACTGCTCGATCGGGTGCCCTGCCCCGCTTCCAACATCCATGCGATGCCGACGCACATCGCCCCACCTGAAGCCGCGGCCGCGGCATACGCCGAGACCTTGCGTGAACACTTCGCAGACAGTCCGCCGAAGTTCGATCTCGTCTTGCTCGGACTCGGCGCGGACGGTCACACCGCGTCGCTGTTTCCCGGATCCGAGGCGTTGGCGGAGACAACGCAATGGGTCGTGGCCACCCGGGCGCCCCTAGAGCCCGCGATTCGCCTGACGCTGACGATGCCCGTGCTCAACCAGGCGGCCAATCTGTTCGTACTGGTGGCGGGATCGGACAAGGTCGAGGCGCTACGGCACGTGCGATCGGGCACGACTGACCCGAGGATCTATCCAGCCGCCGGATTGAGGCCGATCGACGGGCGCCTCATGTGGTGGGTCGCGCGGGTGCCATAATCGCCAGCATGCAAGTCGGCATGATCGGCCTCGGTCGGATGGGCGGCAACATGGTCCGTCGCCTGTTGCGCGGCGGACACGCCTGCGTGGTCTTCGATCGGCAGGCCGACACCGAGGCTCCGCTGGTCAAGGAGGGTGCGACCGGATCGAGCACGCTCCAGGAATTCATCACGCGCCTCGAGACGCCGCGTGCGATCTGGCTGATGGTGCCCGCCGGCGCGGTCGATGCCACCATCGAAAGCCTGTCGCCGCTTCTGCAACCGGGCGACATCATCATTGATGGCGGCAACTCGCACTACGTCGACGATATCCGGCGCGCGCAGGCATTCTCAGCGAAGGGTTTGCACTACGTCGATGTCGGTGTCAGCGGCGGCGTCTGGGGCCTGGACCGCGGCTACTGCCTGATGATCGGCGGCGACAACGAAACTGTCGCGCGATTGGGGCCCATCTTCAAGACGCTCGCGCCGGGCGCGCAGGCGGCGCCGGCAACGCCGGGCCACAACAGTCAGAGCACCGCGGATCAAGGCTATCTGCATTGCGGCCCGTCGGGCGCCGGCCACTTCGTGAAAATGGTCCACAACGGGATCGAGTACGCGTTGATGGGCGCGTACGCCGAGGGCTTCAACCTGCTGGCCCACGCCAACGCCGGATCGCGCGGCCGCACGACCGACGCGGAGACCGCGCCACTCCGGAATCCAGAGCACTATCAATACGACCTGCCGCTCCCCGAAATCGCCGAGTTGTGGCGGCGTGGGAGCGTGATTGGATCGTGGTTGCTTGATCTGACCGCGCGCGCGTTGGCAGAAAGTCCGGGCCTCGAGCCCTATGCCGGCCGCGTGTCCGACTCCGGCGAAGGCCGATGGACCGCCGGCGCCGCGATTGAGAGTTCATCGCCCGCGCCCATCCTGACCGCCGCGCTGTTCCAGCGATTCAGTTCTCGCGGCGAGGATGACTGGGCGAATCGACTTCTCTCCGCCATGCGCCATCAATTTGGCGGACACGTCGAAACCCCGAAAGCCAACCCGAAAGTCAAAAGTTAGTGCAAGCCGACGCACTGGTTCTGTTTGGCGCCACGGGCGATCTCGCGTTCGAACAGATCTTCCCTGCGCTCCATGCCATGAGTCGTCGCGGTCACCTGAACGTACCCGTGGTCTGCGTGGCCAGACAAGACTGGACGCTGGATCAGTTGCGGGAGCGCGCGCGGGAGAGCGTCGCCGCGCACGGCGCGCTGGATCCGGAAGCGTTCGCCAATCTGGCGGCGCGACTCGCGTACGTCAAAGGCGACTACGCCGAATCCAGCACTTTCGATCGCTTGCGCCAGACTCTGGGCACGGCCGAGCATCCCGTGTTCTACCTCGCCATTCCACCCAGCCTGTTCGGTGTCGTCGCCACCGGACTTGCCCGAGCAGGCTGCGCCACCAGCGATCGCCTCATCGTCGAAAAACCGTTCGGACGCGATCTGGCGTCCGCGCGCGCCCTCAACGCGACGCTCCACGAGTCGTTTGCGGAAGACACCATCTACCGCATCGATCACTACCTCGGCAAAGAGCCGGTGCAGAACCTGCTCTATTTTCGATTCGCGAATGTGTTTCTCGAGCCCATCTGGAACGCCGAGCATGTCGCCCGCGTGCACATCACGATGGCCGAATCATTCGGCGTCCGCGACCGAGGCCGCTTTTACGAGGAGGTCGGCGCACTTCGCGACGTGTTCCAGAATCACCTGCTGCAGATTCTTGCGCTGCTCACCATGGATGGGCCCGCCGTAGACGATGGCCCGTCGATTGAAGCCGCGAAGGTGAACCTGCTCAAGGCCGTCCGGCCGCTGAGACCGGCCGACGTGGTTCGCGGTCAGTTTCGCGAATATCGAAGTCAGCCTGGCGTCGCACCGGATTCGCAGGTCGAGACCTACGTCGCGGCGCAACTGGCGATCGAGAATCCGCGATGGGCGGGCGTGCCGTTCGCCATTCGCACGGGCAAGTGCCTGGCGGCCACGGTGACTGAGGTCAACGTCACGTTCAAGGAGCCGAGCCACATGCTGTTTGACTCCGAGTTGGCCGGCCATCCCAACCAAATCACGTTCCGGCTGAGCCCGGACGTTTCAATTTCATTGACCGCTCGAATGAAAGCGCCCGGCGAAGCGATGGTCGGTCAGGACGCCTCGCTGGTCGAGCATCGGTTACCGGGTGATGAAATGAAGCCGTATGAGCGGCTGCTCGGCGACGCGCTTCGCGGCGATCGGACGCTCTTCGGGAGCGAAGCCGGCGTCGAAGCCGCGTGGACCATCGTCGATCCGATCCTTCACGATCACGTTCCCCTGCACCTGTACGACTCGGGCACGTGGGGTCCACCCGAGGCGGACCGAATCGCTGCCTGGGTAGAACCACGGGTGACGACAGGTAACGACAGGTAACGACGGGCTCGCCCGCCGAAGCCTTGGCGAAGGCGGGTAGCGCCAAATACTTCGTGGGTTTGGAGCCTTCTCACGCGTCAATAGAGATGTGGGCCCAGTGCCGCCGCTGAGCGAAGAGGACCTGATTCGCGTCTATCGCGACACCATCCGGCCGCTCTATGCCTACGTGTCGCGGCGGGTCGGCGGCGACGCCGGTCTGGCCGAGGATCTCGTCCAGGACACGTGGATGCGCGCGCTGGATGCCTGGCCGAAACGCGGCGCGCCCGACCAGCCTCTCGCATGGCTCCTGCGCGTGGCTCGAAACACCCTCATCAGTCACTTCCGGCGCTTCCAGCCGGAACCCATCGACCCGGCGTCCATTGATCTCGAAGCGCCGGCATTTTCGCCGGACGAACCGGATTCAGCTGTCGTCGTCAGCTGGGGTCTCGCGCGTCTTCGCCGTGCGCACGCGGAATTGCTCGAAGCGTTCTACTTCGAAGGCAAGACTGTGCGTGAAATCGCCGTGGCGCGATCGTGGTCCGAACGCGGGGTCGAAGGAAGACTGCGCCGCGCGCGGGCGAAATTGAAAAAGCAGATCGACAAGATACGGCGGGCGCCTGCGACCACTGCGCGGCGCGCAGCCTTGGGAGGCACGAACCATGCGGGATAAGCACGAACCTCACGACGCATTCATCGATCGGCTGGAATCGCAAATCGTCAGCGAAGTCCGCCAGCGCAATCGTCATGTTGACGCGCCAGGATGGCCGATGCGATCGCGGCTGAAGCTGGCGGTCGCCGCGATTGGGCTCGCGCTCGTCTCCATGGGCGTCGGCGGCGCGGTCGTCGCCGCGGCGTATCAGGCGCAGAGCAACGAACTGCGCGATCAGTTCGCCACGAGGTACGCCATGAGCCTCGACATCGCGAAAAGTCGTCTCGAGCTCGTGACCAAGGAGCTGCACACGACCGAAGGCAAGGCGGCCGTAGGGATGGCCAGTCATGACGAACTTCGCGAGGCCCGCGTCAAGGTCGCCATGGCCGGGATCTCGGTCAAGTGGGCGCAATCGTGGCTCGACGAGGTCCGGTTGACGGGCCGCGAACCCCAGGAAGGACTTTCGTCGCCGCTAGTGTCCGGGCGGGACTTCGTGTCGGAACGCCTGAACGCGACGGCGGAAGGCACCAAGGTCTCGCTCGACGCCGAGACGGCACGGATGCGCGACACCCAGACGAAGGTCGAAGTCGGTGTCGTCGACCGAAGCGCCGTGGCCGTGGCCCAGACGCAGCTCACCGACGTCGAGGTGGCTCTCGAAACGTTGCAGCGAAAGCTCGCGCTCCGTCAGAGGTTCCTCAAAGGCGAAATCGATGCGGTCCAGACGGATCTACGAGTGCTCGAGGCCGAGGCGGAACATCGCGTCAAAGCTCTGAAGCCAAAGATTGTTCTGACCCAGCTCCAGGTGGATCAGGCGGCCAAGCGAATGAACGTCGGCGCCGCCCAGAGCGTTGAACTTGCCGAGGCCAAACTCCGCCTGCAACAGTTCGAGGCCGATGCGGCCAAAGCCGAGCTCGATCTCGCGATCGTTCGGAAACGGCTCGGCGGCGGATAACGACCGGCTTGCCCCGTCCGTCGTTACCCGTCGTGACCAGTCGTTACCCGCCTTACCGCGGCGCGTTCGTCTTGACGTACTGCGCGATCTGCGCGCCGGTGGCGAACCAGACGCCGGGCTTCGACTTCATGTAGGCGACGAACTCGTCGAGGTGCTTCATGGGCGCGCGGTGACCGCTGAGGTACGGATGCAGCGTGAGCACGAACATCGTGCCCTCCTTGTAGGCACCGTCGAACTCGTCGCGATACAACTGATACAGCAGTTCCGGCGAGGGCATCTTGCCGTTTTGGCCCAGGAACGGCGTCTCCGTCAGCGTCCAGTCGATCGCCAGTTCGACCAGGCCCGTATTCTTGCCGCGCGACATCACTTCATACGGCTCGTCGAGCGCCTGCAGGCTGCTGTCGTAGAGGAAGCCCTTCTTCAGAATCAGATCGAGTGTTGATGCACTGAACGCCCACGATGGCGCGCGGTAGCCGACGGGCTTCTTGCCAGTGGCCTTGGTGAGGTACTCAATCGCCTGATCGAGCAGCCGCTCTTCCTCGGCTTCCGAGAGCCGCGTGGGCAACTCGTGAATCCAGCCGTGCACACCGATTTCGTGCCGGCCACTCTTCATCACCGACGAGACCATGTCGGGATGCAGCATCGCATCCACGCCCGTCATGAAGAACGTCGCCGGGACCTGATACTTGTCGAGCATCGCGAGAATCCGCGGCATCCCGCTCTCGGCGCCGAAGTCCGACGCGGACAACGACGTCGGCGTCGTCGTCCCATCACGCAGTAATGGCGCTTCGGTGTCCGTGTCGAAGCTCAAGCACACCGCAACCTTCGCGCCATTCGGCCAGGATTTCGGTGTCAGCTTCCTACCGACGCGCGCGACGTCCACGGCCTCCCGCAGCTTCGCCTCCGTCCACGTCGTTCCTGGCTGACCGCCACCCTGCTGTGCTCGAACCGAGGGAATCGCGGCTATCGCGATGACGCCGGCGGCAAGAGCCACCAATAAGATCCGCCCGCTCATACAAACACCTCATTGAGAATCGACAGCGCCCGCTGCGCCTGGTCCGTCGTCGTAACGAGCGGCGGAAGCAGCCTGACGACGTTCTTGTGCGGACCGCAGGTGAGCAGAATCAGGCCGCGATCGCGGGCGCGTTCGATGACCTGTCGCGCCAGCATCGCGTCGGGTTCTTTCGTCCTGCGGTCGGTCACCAGTTCCATCGCGAGCATGCACCCGAGGCCGCGGACGTCGCCAATTGCCGGCACCCGCGCCTGAAGCTGCAGCAAGCCCGCGCGCAGTTCTTCGCCGAGCTTCGCGGCCTTGGGGACGAGACCTTCTGACTCGAAGACATCGAGCACGGCCATCGCCGCGGCGCACGCCAGCGGCTTTCCGCCGTACGTCCCGCCCAGGCCGCCCGGCGCGGGACCATCCATGATTTCTGCGGTGCCGACGACGGCCGCGATCGGCAGGCCGCCACCGAGACTCTTGGCCATCGCCACCAGATCCGGTTCGACGAACGCGTGTTCGTACGCGAACATCGTCCCGGTCCGGCCGAAGCCACTTTGGATTTCGTCCGCGATGAAGACGATGCCATGCCGTTTCGTCAGGTCACGCAACGCGCGAAGAAATGTCGGCGGCGCGGGCACAAAGCCGCCTTCGCCCAGCTGCGGCTCGATGATGATGGCGGCCACGCGATCCGGCGCGATGCGTGTCGCGAACAACTCGTCGAGCTCGCGCAGGGCGCGGTCAGACGTCCAGCCGTGGTACTCGTTCGGATACGGCGCGTGATACACGTCTGAGGCGAACGGGCCGAAGTTCTGCCGATAACCCGGATTCGACGCCGTCATGGTCAAACCCAGCAACGTGCGGCCGTGAAACGCGCCGGTGAACGCGATGATGGCGGGGCGATTCGTGTAGCCGCGCGCGATCTTGACCGCGTTCTCGGTCGCTTCGACACCGGTTGTCACCAATAGCGTCTTGCGTTTCGGCCCGCCGACCAACGCGTTCAGCCGCTCTGCCAGATCGACATAGATGTCGTACATCGCGACCTGACACGCCATGTGCGTGAGGTGCGCGGCCTGATCCGCAATCGCGCGCATGACGGCCGGGTGCCGGTGACCGACGTTGAGCACGCCGATGCCGCAGGCGAAGTCGAGATACTCCTTGCCGTCGGTGTCCCACACGCGCGCGCCTTCCGCGCGCGCGATGGCGAGCGACGGATGCGCGATGGCCAGACCGCGCGGCAACGCGGCCTCACGGCGAACGGAACGTATTTTCATGGGTCAAGTACTCCGACGGTACTGTCTCACTTCGGGCGTCGACCCCGCAATGACGGCGGTCGCCACGAGCGATCCGATGCCCCCGGTGATCACTGACAGCGGCGCGCCGACCCAGTTGGCGACCAGGCCCGCCTCAAGCTCGCCCAGCTGCGGGCCGCCCATGAAGAAGATCATGTTGATGCCGACCATGCGACCGCGCATTGCGTCCGGTGTTTCAAGCTGACGCACGAGATTCCTGATGATCATGCTGACCGCGTCGCTCGCGCCTGACGCGGCCAGGCACGCGAGGGTCAGCCAGAACGACCGCGAGAATCCAAAGACCACGGTCGCGAGGCCGTAGCAGGCGACCGCACAGATCAGCGTCGCGCCACGGCGTTCCAGCTTCGGAGTAATCGGCACCATCGCGACGGAGGCGGCCACAGCCCCAATTGCCGGCGCGGCATAGAGCCAGCCGTAGCCTTTCGGTCCCACATGAAGAATGTCCTGCGCAAAAATCGGCAGCAGCGCCGTCGCCGACGAAAAGAACGTCGCAAAGAAATCCAGCAGCATCGTCGATCGAATCACAGGCCGGCCGAAGACGAAGCGAATGCCGTCCATGAGCGCGGCCACCGACATCGTGTCGCGGGCCTGCGCGTGCGTGCGATCGGTCGCCGGCACGTCACGCATCATGATCAGCGACGCAATGACAAAAAGAAAAGACACGGCGTTGACCGCATAAGCCCAACCCACGTTGCCGAACGCGATAATCACGCCACCCAGGGCCGGACCCACTACCGACGAGGCCTGCATCATCACGGTGTTCAAACTGATCGCGTTCGGCAGGTGCTCGCGCGGCACCAGCATCGGCACGAGCGAGTGACGCGCGGGCGGATCGAATGCGCCAACGGATGCGCCAATGGCCGCCAGCACATAGATGGGCCACACCACCGTCAGGCCCGAAAACGCGAGGACCGCGAGCACGGCCGCGACCAGTGCGCCGCCAACCTGCGTCACGAACATCAGTTTTCGCCGGTCGAACACGTCAGCCGCGACGCCGCTCAACAGCGAGAAGGCCATGATCGGAATGACGCGGACGAGACCGACCATCCCGAGCGCCAGACCCTTGTGATCGGGCACGAGCAGCGACACGTGCCACAACAATGCCGCCTGCTGCATGAACGACCCGGCGAACGACACGCCGACACCGATCCAGAGCAGACGGAAGTTGCGGTAACGAAGAGCGGAGAACATCTCGGGTGACGACAGGTGACGACAGGTGACGACAGGTAACGACTGGTGTGCTAGTCTCCGCTGCCTTTGAATTGATCCGCTTCTTCAGCGAACAGGACGTTGAACGTCGTCAGTGAACCGTAGCAGCCGCTGATGTAGGCCTGCAGCTTGACCTTCGCGTCGTCTGAGAGTTCTGATGCGTTGACCTGCTGCTCCAGCGTCCGCAAGCGATTGCGCAGCATGACGACCTTGTGGAAGAAGGTCTCGATCGGAATCGACTTCTCCTGCAGTCCTGGCGTGCCTGGACGCAATACGAGTGTGCCGCCGCGCCATTTTTCCGCGGGCGCCACGGCCGTGATGCCCGCCTCTTCGCGAATGACGCGGCGCAGCAGCAACTCGAGATCAGGGTCTGAACCTTGAGGCAGCATGATGGGAGAAGCGCTCCTTTCGCGCTGACGATGGGAAATCCTTCGCCGGATGATCGACGGACGGGCTGAGACGGCGCCGGCCTGGCGGGCGCGGCCGGCCGGTCCGCAGATACCGGTGCCGGCGCGGGTCCGGAACCTTCGGTCCTCGGCCCGCCGCGATAGTTGTGCTCGCTCCGACAAAAGCCGCACTGCACGCGCAAGGGCTGCCCGTCCTGGTCGGCCGCAATCACGGTATGCATGCGATCGGCCTTGCACGCTCGGCAGTAGTCCTCAATCGCCGACCCGGCCCGCGCGGTTCTGACAATCGCCATGACACAAGGTTACTCGACGATCACCAGCTGCGAGATCATCGATACGCTCTCCTGTCGACGATGAACAAACCATGAAGCAGTGAAGTGCTTTTGGGGGAATGCTTGGGGTCCAAAACCAAGAACCCTTCACTGCTTCACGGTTATTCCCTTCACTTCACGGTTCCTTAGAACGGCATCCGGAAGACCATGCCGGCGCGCCAGGCGACGTGATTGAAGTCGCTGTCCGCGCCGCTGCAGGCAAACAGGCTGGCTTCGCCGCGTTTTCCGCCGACGACCACGACCTTCGCCAGATCGAGTTCGAAGCCGACGCGGCCAGGCGCGCCGCCAACAGCGCCCGAACCGTCGCCAAACGTCGCCGCGACGGCAGTGGAGAGCACGAACCCCGCCTCCGTCAGGTAGCCGGTGCGCAATTCCGTCCGCGCCAGATTCTCGGGAAACGCAAACGTCGCGTTCGTGTCAACAAACACGCGGCCGTGCTCCCAGCGCGCGCCCATGCCGGCACGGCCGCGCGCGTGTTCGATCGCTTCCGCCCCAAACACCGCCGCCGTCGTCGCGCGAAGCGTCGTCGATCCCGCCACGTGTCGAACGCCGCTCTCGAGTTCGAGCTCCGGAAACACATAGGCGTTGCGATAGACGAGGCGGCCTGTCGTGTAGAGCCGCGCGTCCGATGTGGATACGCGCATGATGCGGAGCCGGACACCCAGACCGTCCATGAAACGCGCCGTTCCGGGACTCGCCAACCGAATGCCAGTAATCGCGGCGAACGCGGCGATCCCCGCCTCGATCTTGTGTCTTTCCACCAGCGGCCCAACGCGCGCCCGCAGCCAATCGGTCTGACCATCGGCCAGCAAATTGCCGAGCTCCTTGACCGTCTGGTTCGCTTTGGCGCCGGACGCATGGGGAAAGGCACCAGCGATGCTGAGGAGTTGCCGCCCGCCAGGCAGTTCGCCCACCGGCGTGTGTTCGAGCGCGTCTTTGACGATGCGGCCCAGATCACGCATGGGAGCCGCCGCGTAGCCAGGCGCGGACGCGAACATCGTCAGATTTCCCGGCGTCGCCATGTCGCGCGCGCTCACGCGCATCCGGATGTCGAACTCGTTCAGCACGCGCGACGCCAGTCGATCGCCCGGCCGCGTGAACTCACTCGATGAGACGGACTGGCCGCGAGCGAGCGCGAGCAAGTCGATGCGGCCGCTCGCATCGAGCGGCACGCGCACGGTGGGATCGCCGGCGACGACGGCCGCGTTCAGCAGTCGGCGGGCGCGCGCGGATTCCGCCGCGGTGATGCGGCCCTGATTGCGCCAGTCATCGAGCCGATTCAAGTACTCATCGAGGCGCATGGCCTCTTTGAGAGGCACGGCCGGCGGCAGTGTGGCTGAGGGCGCAGCCGCCGACGAGGCGCGCGGTGGATCCGGAGTGCCCGCAGGTCCATCCTGCGCCCAAGCCGGGCGCGCGATCGCCGAGACGATCAGAACCGCAAAGGCCGGATACAGAAAACGCGCCACAGCGTCACCTGCGTCTGGGAATTCTAGCGCGCGTATCGATCTATCGGACCATCGATCTATCGATCTATTTGTTGCGCGACTGGGCACGCAGAAACCAGAATGAACGCGATGACATCGGGCGGCATCGTCCTGTGCGGCGGACGGTCAACGAGGATGGGCGCGCCCAAGGCCACGCTTCCGTTTGGACCCGAAGCGATGTTGCAGCGCGTGGTACGGCTCCTCGGCACCGTCGTCTCCCCAATCGTCGTCGTCGCCGCGCGTTCGCAGTCGCTGCCGGAACTGCCACACGGCGTCGGGGTCACTCGCGACGAGCATGACGAGCGCGGCCCGCTCGAAGGTTTGCGAGCCGGGCTCAAGGCGCTGCCGCAGTCCGTCGACATCGCGTACGTGACCAGTTGCGATGTACCGCTCCTCGTCCCCGCATTCGTCGAGCGGATGATTGAACTGCTCGGCGATCACGACATCGCCGTCATGGAAGTGGATGGTTTTCCACACCCGCTGTCTGCCGTGTACCGGCGCGACACGCTGCCGCAGGTGGAGGCGCTGCTGGCACAGGATCGGCTGCGCCCGGTGTTCCTGTTCGATGCGGTTCGGACACGCCGCGTTCAGACGGCGGAAATGATCGCGGTTGACCCGCAACTCCAGACGCTGCGGAACCTCAATACACGCGACGATTATCTGGCGGCGCTTGCAGAGGCCGGTTTGCGCGAAGAGTGATGGGCCGCGATCGCCCTACCAGCCGCGCAGCCGATGGTATTCCGTCACGAGCGAGGCCAGGTGATCGCGACTGAGTGACGCCTCAGGATCGTTGGGCAAGGCACTGTCAAGAAACCGATCCGGCAGCGTGTCCTCAGCCGGTGTCCAGCCGGCGAGCAGGTTGAACTGCCGTTTGGCCGAGACGATCCGTTTGGCCGTTTCGCGTAACTCATCGGCCGTCACATCCCATCCTGTGACGCATTCCAGAATGCGCGCGGCCTCGGTGTGGAAATCCTCGAACACCCCGCGCAGGAATTTGCAGATGATCAGCGAGTCCATCAGCGCGGCTTTGTCCTCGGTGTCGATCGCGTGGCGCACGGCATCAAGAGTGACGTGCCGCCGGTCCACCTTGTCAGAGAAGTCGACCTCATAGGCGCCCGAGCGATTGTGATCAGCGCCCCTGGCGCCCACGGCAAACCCGAGGGCCATCGTCTGCAGCGCGCGCGGCTCGTAGCCGGGAATCTCGAGGCCCTTGACCTGCGGCGCGATGCTGATGCTGTCGTGGCCGATCGCGTGCGCCATGCGCCGGCTCCCTTCCGCCAGAAGGTTGCCGATGCCGCGGCGCGACCCAATGGCGTCGATCGCAGTGAGCAACGCCTCGCCGTCGCCGAACCTCAGCCACGGCTCGTCGAGCCAGCCGCGTTCGACGCACTCCATGGCGAACGCGATCGTTCCGCCGGCGCTGATCGTGTCGAGGCCGAGCTGGTCACATCGCTGCGAGGCCCGCAGCACCGTCTCGGCATCGCTGACGCCGCACAGCGATCCCAGCGCGAAGAGGCTTTCGTATTCCACGCGCACGCCGCCCATCTTCGTGGAGTAGATGTGCTCGCACCCGATCGTGCAGTTCACGCAGCTCTCGCGCGTCCTGGACCGCGTCGTGGTCAACTCCTCCGGCGACAGGTCGGCGGCCGATTCGAACGTGCCGCTCTGAAAGTTACGCGTCGGCAACGCGCCAAAGCGGTTGAACGTGAGCATGTTCGTGGCCGTGCCCAGCTCGCGATACTTCGCGGTCGCAGGCCCGAACGATCGCTTCGAGAGATCCTGGCTCAGCGCCATCAGGTCGCGCGGGCGGGCCCATTCGGTACGGTGCGATCCGCGCACCGCAATCGCTTTGATGTTCTTGGCGCCGAGCACCGCGCCGCTGCCGCCGCGTCCGGCATGGCGGCCATCGTGCGAAATCGTGGCGTAGCGAACCAACTGCTCGCCCGCGGGTCCGATCGACGCAATGCGATAGTCGCCGAGACGAGCCCGCAGACCCGCCTCAGTCTCCTCACATGTCGCGCCGCGGTATTCTTCCGCGGGCTCAAGGCGTACGTCGGCGTCGTCGATGATCAGTACGGACAACTCGGGCGCACGGCCGACAATCATTAGCGCGTCGGCGCCGGTGCGCTTCCCGGCAATGGCAAAGCCGCTGCTGGCGAGTGAATCGTTGATCCGATCGGTCAGCGGGCTCTTGCTGACGACGGCAAACTTGGCGGACGTCGTGAGCGGACTCCCGACCAGAGGACTGAACGCGAAGACGAGCGGCGCCTCGGGAGACAGCGGATCAAAGATCGCCGCGCCCGCGTCGAGCAAGAGCTGAACGCCTAAGCCGCTGCCGCCGATGAACTGGCGCAGTATGGATTCGTCGATCGGCACACGACGCACACTGCCGTCGGAAACGTCTATGCGGACGTAAGCACCGTGGTATCCGAAGGGCATGGCCGCTACCCGCCGGCGTCGGCCGACAGAATGAGCACGGAGTCGTGGTCGGCCAGCGGCGTGTCTGGATCGCTGACGAACCGATCCCCGTTCAGGTTGGCGGCGAAACCCGGTCGCAATCGGTCCACATTAATGAGTTCCCGCAGCGAAGGAATCTCCAGGGCCAGTGCCTGGAGCAATTGCCCAAGCGTGGCGGCCTCCATATCCACGTCGGAGATGCCGGCTCGCTGCCGCGGGACGCCGAGGAACTCGACCTGCATAATGTGAGGGTTTTTGGATGGTAGCATGCCCCCGATGGCCAGAAAGTCGCGCTCGGCTCGCCGGGTTCGGTCCACACTGAAGGGACGACGGGTCGATCCGAAGGCGCGGGAAGATGTCCTGGATGTGCTCGGTGACGCGCCGAGGCGTCGCGACTTGCTCATCGAACATCTGCACAAGATTCAGGATCGATACGGTTGTCTGTCCGCCCGTCATCTGGTCGCGCTGGCCGATGAAATGAAGATGGCGATGGCCGAGGTGTACGAAGTGGCGACGTTCTACCACCACTTCGACGTCATCAAGGAAGGCGACACGCCGCCGCCGCCGATCACGGTTCGCGTCTGCGATTCGATCGCCTGCGAGCTCGCCGGCTCACACCAGCTTTTGAAGACCTTGCCAGGCCTGCTCGGCCCCGGTGTGCGCGTCCTCCATGCGCCGTGTGTCGGCCGCTGCGAAACGGCGCCCGTTGCCGTGGTGGGACAGCATCCCGTGCCGAATGCGACGGCCGAACGCGTGACCGAGATTGTTGCGGCGGGTGATACGGCGCATCCTGCGACCGCAGACGCCGGCAAGTACTCGCATGGCCGTGTCATCACGCCGGGCCACATCAACTACGAGTCGTACCGTGCCGAAGGCGGCTATGCGCTGGCGGCGGCGTGCTTCGCAGGAAGTCGAACACCCGCGGACGTGATCGCGGTGATGGAACACTCGGGCCTGCGTGGCCTTGGCGGTGCCGGTTTTCCGTGCGGCCGCAAGTGGAAGATCGTGGCGGCCGAACCCGCGCCACGCTTGATGGCGATCAATATCGACGAGGGCGAGCCAGGCACATTCAAGGATCGCTACTATCTCGAGCGCGATCCGCATCGATTCCTCGAAGGCGCGATCATCGCGGCGTGGGCCGTCGGCATCGACGCCATCTACATTTATCTTCGCGACGAATACCACGGCTGCCGAGCCATCCTGACGCGCGAGATCGCGGCGCTCCAGGCGAATCCTCCCGCCTTCGCCAAGGCTACGGCGGGCAAGCCGTGTGCCCTGCCGGCGATTCATCTGCGGCGCGGCGCCGGCGCGTACATCTGCGGCGAAGAGTCGTCGATGGTTGAGTCCATTGAGGGCAAACGTGGCGAGCCGCGCCTGCGCCCGCCCTATCTCGCGCAGGTCGGATTGTTCGGCCGCCCGACACTCGAGCACAACATGGAGACGCTGCATTGGGTGCGCGAGATCATCGAGAAGGGCGCGGAGTGGTTCGCCGGCCAGGGCCGCCATGGCCGGAAGGGCCTGCGTTCGTTCTCTGTTAGCGGCCGTGTGAAGAAACCCGGCGTGCATCTCGCGCCGGCGGGCATCACGCTCCAGGAACTGATCGACGAATACTGCGGCGGCATGCTCGAGGGCCATCAGCTGTACGGGTATTTGCCGGGCGGCGCGTCCGGCGGAATTCTGCCGGCGTCCATGGCCAACATCCCGCTCGATTTCGACACCTTGAACGAATACGGCTGCTTCATCGGATCAGCGGCAATCGTGGTGCTGTCGAATCACGACACGGCGTCGGCCGCCGCACGTAACCTGATGAAATTCTTTGCCGCGGAATCCTGCGGCCAATGCACGCCCTGTCGGGTCGGTACGATCAAAGCCCTGCAGTTGATGGAACGCAAACAGTGGGACGAGCCGCTGTTGCGGGAACTCTCGCAGGCGATGATGGATTCCTCGATCTGCGGTCTTGGCCAGGCCGCACCCAATCCGGTACTCACCGTGTTGAAGTACTTCCCGACGGAGGTGAAGTGATGCACCAGAAGAACACCGCCCTCCCGGAAGCGTTGTCAGTGTCCTTTACGCTGAACGGTCAAACCGTCATCGGCCGCTCGGACGAGACGATCCTGCAAACAGCCATGCGGTACGGCGTGGAGATTCCGCGGCTCTGCTACATGGACGGCATGCGGCCAGACGGCAATTGCCGCACCTGCATGGTGGAGATCAAAGGCGAACGCGTGCTCGCGCCCTCCTGCTGCCGGTATCCCAAAGACGGCATGGATGTCACGAGCAACAACGACCGTGCGCTCGTCAGCCAGAAGATGTCGATCGAGCTCCTGCTGTCCGACGTGCCTGAAACGTCCTACACGCTGAATTCGGAACTCGATCTCTGGGCGAAGAAGCTGGCGATTGGCAAGCCGCGCTTCGCCGCGCGCCATCAGCCTGTCGAAGATCTCTCGCATCCGGCGATGTCGGTGCATCTCGACGCCTGCATCCAGTGCGGCCGCTGCGTGCGCGCCTGCCGCGAAGAGCAGGTGAACGACGTCATCGGGTACGCGTTCCGGGCCGGCCAGTCGAAGATCGTCTTTGACCTCGACGATCCGATGGGCGACTCCACCTGCGTCGCGTGTGGCGAATGTGTCCAGGCGTGTCCCACCGGCGCGCTGATGCCGGCTCGCGACGTGGGCAAAGTCGTCGCCGACAAACAGGTAGATTCGGTGTGCCCCTACTGCGGCGTCGGCTGCCAGCTCACGTACCACGTCAAGGACAACACGATCCTGTACGTGCAGGGACAGGACGGCCCGGCAAATTCCGCGCGCCTGTGCGTCAAAGGCCGGTATGGCTTTGACTACGTGCAGCACAAACATCGCCTGACAAAGCCGTTGATCCGCAAGCCCGGGGCTCCGAAGCACAAGGACTTCGTCGTCGATCCGGACAATTGGCACGAGGTCTTCCGCGAGGCGACGTGGGAAGAAGCGCTCGAGGTGGCGGCCAAAGGGCTTCGCGACACGCGCGACACCTACGGCAAGCGGTCGCTCGCCGGTTTCGGTTCCGCGAAATGCACGAACGAAGAGGCGTACCTGTTTCAGAAACTGGTCCGGACCGGTTTCGGCTGCAACAACGTGGATCACTGCACGCGCTTGTGCCACGCGTCGAGCGTGGCCGCGCTGATGGAGGGCGTCAACTCGGGCGCTGTCTCGAACCAGGTCCGCGACGTGGAGAACGCCGAAGTCATCTTCCTGATCGGCGCCAATCCGACGGTCAATCACCCGGTGGCGGCCACGTGGATGAAGAACGCCGCAAAGTCGGGCACGAAACTCATCGTCGCCGATCCCCGCCGGAGCGATCTGGCCAGGCACGCGACGTATTTTCTGCAGTTCAATCCCGATACGGACGTGGCCCTGCTGAACGCGATGCTTCACGTCATCGTCGAGGAAGGCCTGGTTGACGAGCGGTTTGTCCGCGATCGGACGTCCGGGTACGACGCACTCGTGGAGAACGTCAAGAAATTCTCGCCCGAGATCATGGCGCCGATCTGCGGCATCGACGCGCAGACGATCCGGGAGGTTGCGCGGCTGTACGCCACCTCGAAGGGATCGATGATTTTCTGGGGCATGGGCATTTCGCAGCACGTTCATGGCACGGACAACGCGCGCTGCCTGATCGCGCTCGCCTTGGCGACGGGTCAGATTGGCAAACCCGGCTCCGGACTCCACCCCCTTCGCGGTCAGAACAACGTGCAGGGCGCGTCGGACTCGGGGTTGATCCCGATGTTCTATCCCGATTATCAGCGCGTGGGTACGCACGAGGTGCGGCAGCGGTTCGAGAAGCTGTGGCACATGGATCTCGATCCCGATCCCGGCCTCACGGTGGTCGAGATCATGAACGCCGCCAAGAAGCACGAAATTCGCGGCATGTACGTGATGGGCGAAAACCCCGCGATGTCCGACCCGGATGTGGACCACGCGCGGGAAGCGCTCGCCTCGCTCGATCACCTCGTCGTGCAGGACATCTTTCTGACGGAAACGGCGTATCTCGCGGACGTGGTGCTCGCGGCCACCGCGTGGCCAGAGAAAGTCGGGACCGTCACGAATACCGACCGCACCGTGCAACTCGGGCGCAAGGCCATCGAACCGCCCGGCGATGCCCGGGAAGATTTCTGGATCCTGAACGAACTCTCTCGCCGCGTCGGTGTCGATTGGTACTACACCCATCCTCGTGAGGTGTTCAACGAGATGCGGACGTGCATGGATTCGATCGCGGGGATCACGTGGGAACGGCTCGAGCGTGAGTCGTCTGTTACCTACCCCTGCGTGAAGGAAGGCGACCCCGGCGATCCGGTGGTGTTCATCGACAACTTCCCCACCAAGACCGGGCGCGCCCTGTTTGTGCCCGCAGATCTCATCTCGGCGGCCGAGCGGCCGGACGCGGACTACCCGATGGTGCTCATCACGGGCCGCCAGCTCGAACATTGGCATACCGGCTCAATGACGCGTCGTGCGTCCAACTTGGATTCCATCGAGCCCGAGCCTGTAGCCTCGGTCCATCCTCTCGATCTCGAGGGCTTGGGCGTCGCACCCGGGGACACACTCACCATCGCGTCGCGACGCGGGCAGATTTCTCTCTACGCGCGCGCAGACGATGGGACGCCGAGAGGGGCGATCTTTGTGCCGTTCTGCTTCTATGAGGCCGCGGCGAACATGCTGACGAATCCCGTGCTCGATCCGTTTGGCAAGATCCCGGAATTCAAGTACTGCGCTGTGAAGGTTACGAAGGGCGGACCGGAGCCGATGCGGATGAGTTTCGGTGGCGGCGTCTTGTTACCGGAGCGCAAGCCCGTCCCCTTGCGGTAGCCCCATGCTCGTTGAAGTCCAGGTCACCATCAACGGATCCAGGCCGGCGATCTGGGCCACGATCACCGATATCGAGAATGCCGCGACGATCATCAGCGGCATCGAGAAGATTGAGATTCTCGAAAGGCCGGCCAGGGGGCTCGTCGGGCTGAAGTGGCGGGAGACGCGACAACTCTTTGGCAAGTCAGCCGCCGCGGACAAGTGGATCACCGAAGCCGTGGAGAACCAGTTCTACAAAACTAGAGCCGAGGATGGTGGATTTGTCTTCGTATCCACCACGACGATTTCAGGAAACGATGGCGCCATGACGTTGACGAGCGCTCACGATTCCCAGCCGCAAGGTTTCGCGGCGAAGTTGATGTCGATCCCCATGTCGCTGCTGTTCAAAGGCGTGGCGAAAAAGGCTCTGCTCCAGGACTTGAAGGACATCAAGACTGCGGTCGAACGGAAATAGTCAGGCTTTCGCTGACCTCGCGGCGGCCTTCAACGCGTTCGTCAATGTATCGGGATCCCAGCTTTCGTCGAAACGCACGCCGTTGATGAAAAACGTCGGCGTGCCGTTCACACCGCTGCGGACGCCGCTTGTGAAGTCTTCACGCACGCGCGCCTTGTGCGCGTGGGCGTGGAACTCCTGCTCAAATTGCTGCGCGTCGAGTCCCAGCTTCGCGGCATAGCCGACCAAATGCCGATCGTCGAGCGCGTGCTGATGCTCGTACAAGGCGTCGTGCATTTCCCAGAATCGCCCCTGCGTGCCGGCTGCCTCGGCGGCCTCAGCCGCGTGCTGGGCGTGCGGGTGGGCCTCGCCGAGCGGGAAGTTGCGAAACACGAATCGCAGTTTCGATCCAAGACGACGCTGGACTTCCTTGATGATGGGATACGCCTGCCCGCAAGACGGGCATTCGTAGTCGCCGTATTGAACGAGCGTCACGGGGGCGTCTTCCGGACCCTGCGCGTGATCACGGGTGCCGACGGGGGGCGTCAGGATATGACTCATCTCGGGGTCTAATAGTAGCTCTGTTAATGAGCACTTCAGCGTCGAGCATTCAGTCTGCGGTCGCGCGACGAGCGGCCGAAACAGAGTTGCGCAGGCTCATCACCAAATTCGCGCCCGCGCATCTACGGCTCATCGGCGCGGTGCGACGGTCCCTTCGAAAGCGTCTGCCCACCGCCCATGAGGTGGTGTATGAGTATCGCGACTGCTTCGTCATCAGCTATTCGCCGAGCGAGCGCGGATACGAGGGCGTTCTTGCCATCCGCGGGAGTGCGGACGGTGTGAAGCTGTACTTCACCCAGGGCAAAGGATTGCCGGATCCTCAGAAATTGTTGCGCGGGTCCGCCAACGCGCGCTGGATTCTCCTGGAGGGCGCGTCCACAATCGCCCGTCCGGCGGTCGCGCGCCTGATGGACGAGGCGATCGCGCGCAGTCGCGTGCCATTCGCACGCACTGGCCGCGGGCCGGTGGTCATTCGACAGACAGCGGCCAAACAGCGCCGGCGCAAGTAGATCAACGCGGAGGAGTGTGCGATGAGCTATGTCGATGGATTCGTGATCCCGGTTCCGACGCGGAAGGTCGCGGCATATCGAAAGATGGCGGCGCTGGGCAAGCGCGAATGGATGAAACACGGCGCGCTTGAATACTTCGAATGCGTCGCTGACGACCTCGCAACGATGCCCGGAACGGGCGGCTTCAAGCAGATGGCGAAACTCAAGGCGGGCGAGACCGTCTTCTTCTCCTTTATCGTGTACCGCAACAAGGCGCACCGGAACGCGGTCAACAAGAAGGTGATGGCGTCCATGCCATCGATGCCGAAGACCATGCCGTTCGACATGAAGCGCATGGCGTTTGGCGGTTTCCGGACGCTGGTCGAAGGGAAACGGCGGAGTTAGGGGTGGTGCGGCAGGGGCGAAGCCCCTCCGCATAAGAACAATTGGCGGTGAGGCAGGGATTCGAACTCGATTAGCGCCATCCTGGTAAATCACTGATGGCGCGCACGTTGTGGGCTAACGGGTTCGTTTCTCTTCACTTACGGTCAGGGCTCGTGTCAAATGGAGTCTCCTTGACTCCTCGAGAGTCGACCGAAGTCGTGGAGAAATAGTGGAGACGGAGTGGCACAAGAGATCGGCAATAGGGTTCTAGGAACTCGTCTCGAAGCTCGCCTGAACGGACTACTTCCCACCAAATGAGGTCAGCACCTGACCGATCCGGCCAAGCCCAATCAGTGGAACAAGGGCCATGGCGAATCGTTAATCGACCGCCGCCGGCCCGGGCTCGACGTGTAAGCGCGCTCTCATCTGCGCAAACCACTCCTCTAGTTCCGCCTCAATCTCGTCGAGTCCGAGGTAGGAACTGACGTGCCCCAAGAGCCAGCATAAATATGTGTTTGCTCCCTGGAGTGCCGTCGTGCAATTACCGCTGTTAAATCCGAATTCACATGAGAAGTACCGCTCAGTCGCAAGTGTCGTGAAGTGGCGAAGGCCATCGGCGGTCGCATGGGCATGTGCACTGTGCATGAAGTAGCTGACGTCGTACATGAAGTCGTTGCTAACAGCAGATCCTTCAGCCGTTTGTATGTCTTTAAGCATCCCATCAAAGGAATACTCAGCGAACTTTCCATCAGGCTGCCGTTCGCGGGCCCACGTGTATCGCACATTCCCGAACGCCGCATCGACCACGGCAGCTTCTTCGGTTGTGAGCGCGGCCGACGCCTTCGCAACGATGTCTGGCTCGTGGGAGAAATACTGGAGTGCGATCTGGGTCCACCGGCGCTTGAACAATTGACTGGAGAGACAGTAGAGATCGAGACGATAAGGTTGGTCAATCATCATCCAGCGGAACACCACTGCGGTTTCTAGAACGACTCGCGCAAGAACCATCGCGTCATCGCCGTTCCCTGCGTCGGCCAACGCGCGCACAGCGGCATGTGAATTGCAACCCTTATTAGCCAAGGCGCAAACTGCGTTGTCCCGAAGCACACCTTTCGTAATGGCCGTTCCAGGTGGAAGGAAGCGCGTTATTCGGTCGGAAAAATAGTCGGAATCACGTAACCAGGCGCGCGCATTTCTAAACTTGGGGAGGATCCGGCGAAGGGCTTTATGATCTTCAATCGCCTGCGCGTAATTGGCGTCGGCTGGTCGTGTCATAGGATGTAATTCTGCCTCCGCTGCAGCCCAGTCAGCCAGGTCGCATCTCGCATCGACAGAGCTTGATTGCAGGTCCGGGTCCGGCGACGTGACCTTTCCGCGCATGTGTAAGGCCAACATCAAGCCAGGCGTCGATTACGTTCTGCGGGAGAAGCGGAGCGTCGGCAAACCGGTCCAGCGCGTTGGGGTTCGGGAGGCGAGTCCTCAGTCAGCCCAACAGGCGGTTCTGCCAGAACGCTCAGGACACTTGAACCGTGGAGTGGCCTCTCCTCGGACTGATTCGAACCAGCAAACCTCCTGTTAACAGGAGAAAACGAAAGAAGTGATGGAGTGCGATGGAGTGCTACCAAGTGATAGATGGCGTGGCACTTGAGGGCGCTCGATCGATCTCAGTAGCGCTCTGTAGATCTCAGTAATAGCAGGCCATTCGGCAGGGTTGGATCACAGTTCCGATCACAGTCGCTTTCGGCCGCATCCTAACGCGTCGTCTTGCACTCGGGCCTCTCTGAGATGGAACAAAACACCTTGCGACGGGCTCACGCGCGCTGCCCCGTCACAGCGGTCCAGAACGGAGGCTCACGACTCGCCCCGGGTGACATCCGAGACATCGAGTCGAGGTTCTCGCCGGAAAACCTGCCGCACATCTGGCGCTCGTGGAGCTGGCTCGGAAGGGGGCGGAACGGAAGCGTCCGACGCCTGGCTGGCGGAGAGAATGGGATTCTTTGATCGCGATTTCACGATCCTCAATGTTTACAGAGGTTTCCGGCTTATCTCTCGCAACCGCAGCAATTTAGCGTCTTCTGGTGTTCGCCGGTGTTTTCGTCCGTTTGCCGGCTTTTGCGGATTTTTCTGTTTCAATGGCACTCGAAATGACACTCGACGGAGATCGGCAACGAGAAACTCGACAGGGGCAATTGGCGCACAATACCCCGGTCGATGTTGATCGCGAGTTTCGCAAAGCCGATCGTTGCGATCATCTTTGGTGCGTTCATCCTGTGCGCCGAAACGTGTAACCATTTCGAGAGCATCATCCAGCCTGAGTCTTTGCTCGATCTTCCTTGGCACGACTGGGTAGCTGGTGCGCTCCTGTTGCACGCGGGTGTTGTTCAACGTGCCAAACGGTCTCGCGGTCACGTCTATCTAGCGGCTGCCTGGGGCTTCATGGCGAGTCTGCTTGGAGCTGCCGTGCTGGCACACTCCGAAGGCCTCTCGGCCTCGTCATCACCGGACGACTGGATTCCGGCACCCGTCTTTTTTGGCATTCTGGTTGTCCTGTTCCTTGTGTCAGCGTTCGCGTTGATCGCCACGATTCGCCAGCGCCAACTTCCCGCCTAGCGTCCTGGTTTCCGAGAGCGGGACTGCCTCAATGGATCAGGCTCTTGAGCTTGGCTTCAAGGACGGCCGTGGACGGAACTCCGCCCGGATAGACACGTCACGTCGGCTCGGGCAGCGGAGGCTTGGGCACCTTCAAGCCGAAGACGTCACGATCGCCGTACAGAAGCGTCGGTGTCGGATAACCGCGTCGCACGTCTGATGCGGGCAGTGTGTCTAGGTCGACGATCTGGAGATCTGGTGCTCCAGGCATTCCGCGAAGTGCCTCAACGACCCGAGCCCGCATCGTGTCCGTATTGACGCAGCCATCCCGAGTCAGCAAGACGAGGCGCGACGATGACGCCTGCGGTGGCGGGCTGTCCGGCCGGTTCACGCAGCCTACGACGATCACGACGAGCGCGAACGCGGCGGTCAGTGCTGAGCGTGAGCGAGGTCTCATGGCACCTACTTGATCTTTAGGGCGCTGGTCAGGCCTTCGATCGCGTCAACGACCGGTCCGTTGAAGAACGTCGCGACCGGCATCTTGTCGGTCCATTTATCGCCCGGGGTATAGATCGCCATTAGATCCCACAGGATACCTGTTTGAACGCAGCAATCCGGCACGGGTTGTGGCGACCGGGCGTCAGCCTTCATTCTCGCGGCCAGCACATGGTCGTCGTCGTAGAACTGCCGGACGCGACGGTCAGACAGCCGACCGAGCGTGCTCGTGGTCGGCTGACTGATGTCGGTTGGCAGCATGGGCTCCCACACAGCGAACACTGTGACGGGCGCATCAGGAAAGCGACGTAAGACGTGATCGACTGCGGAGGCCCCCCGCAGACAGGTCCCTCAAGTTGGCGACAGCAATAGGACGATGCGCGTCTGGTCAGAGGCCTGGTTAAAGGCGTCGCGAAAGCTCTCAAGCCGGTCCGACGTGAGGAGCGCCATTGCTGGTTGACCGGCGGGTGCGGTGCCAGGTCCGCAGGCGAGGGTGGCGACCATCGTCGCTAGGAGCATGATCAAGAAATAGCGGCGAGCTCTCATGCCAGCCAATCCGTCAGGAAACCGGCGACGTGCTGTGGGAAGAACAACACCAGCGCCACGATCAGCGCGGAGACGACAAGGATCGCGATGCTGACTTTGCTGGTTCGCTGACAGACTCGCCGCGACCGCCAGATCTGGACGCCGCCGACCGCCAGCAAGATTCCTGAGGCCGGTAACAACCAGGCCTGATAGGCACCGAGCACACCGAGCAAGCCGCCCAGGCCGAGCATCGATGCGCCCGCAATCGGCAGGCAGCAAGCCAATGTCGCGACCGCGCTGAGCGCGCCGAGGACCGGCGTGACCTTTTCCGCGACCCTCATTGGGCCGTTCCTTGCGTGACGCCGCGCCCGATGGCATCGAGCGTCGGGCAGTCCTCAACATCCGCGCTGCCAAGAGCCTGGTCGCACGCCCTGAGATGCAGGGACAAGAGGGTCTGAAATGCCTGCATCTCCTGCATGCGGTGTTGCAGTTCCTGAATGCGGTCCGCCAGGATGCCGCGAGTGCGCCTGCACGCGGCAGACGTCGGTCGTTCGCGAACGTCGACGAGCACCCGAATGTCTTTCAACGTCAGGCCGACCGCTTGGGCCTGCTTGATGAATGTCACGCGCTCGACGATGTTGCCGGCATAACGGCGCGCGCCGCCAGTCGAGCGGACCGCCGGTGGCAGCAATTCCTCGCGCTCGTAAAATCTGAGGGTGTCGACCGATACGCCCGAAGCTGACGCGATTTCGCCGATGCGATAGGTCTGTTTCATCATGACTGTCGTTCCAGAATCTCCCGTACCGCCGCGGTCAGGTCGCCCAGACAGCACACGCCCCGGGGATTGCGAATATCACACGCACAGCGCCGCTCCGCAATGTGATGGCGGACGCGTTCAATCGCGCCGATGCGGCCAGACGACGCCAGCTCCAAATGCAGGGCCGCTTCGTTTTCGCCAAAGCAATAGCAGAACGTCCGGTCGCCGGCTGGTTGCTTGTGCCAGGGTTGCGCCGTGACGTCCACCGTCTGAAAGACCTGACCCGCGTCCGAGAAATAAACGGTGTCGCACAACTCATTCGAACAAAAGTAGAAGCCCGCTAGATTCAGGCGAGCGAGCGCTTCTGAAGTCAGGAGCGCCTTCACGGTCGTCGCCTCGACTCGCCCGGCGGCCTGCCGGCAGGACGGACAGGCGGCCTTCGTCGCGACAGCGGGCTCCGGGTAGCAGCAGTCACTCACGGCACCAGTATCAATCCTGGAGTGCACTCCAGAGTCAAGTTCATTTGACGCCGGAGAATCGAGCTAGATTGGAGCTACCGCGATGTCACAGCTCGTCACGCCGCAACTTCGCAGCACGAACTGGGCGCGAACCCACGCGTTCTACGTCGACGGCCTTGGCTTCCGCCTCGAGTGGCAACATCAGTTTGAACCCGGGTTTCCAGTGTTCGGAGCTTCTCGCCCTCGACGGTCGGACGTTGTTCCTCACGGAACACACGGGTGACTGCGAACCCGGTGGCTCGGCGTACATCGTTGTTGACGACGTCGATGCGCTGTACGAGCGAATCCGGACGCGCGTCCGCGTGCACGAGCCTCCCGAGAAAGCGCCGTGGGGCGCGCGCGAGATGTTGGTGATCGATCCCGACGGTAATCGCTTGCGGTTTGCTAATCAGATAGTCGAGTCGTCCGCTACAGAGAAGCACGACCTGTGAGAAATGACGCTCGAAAATGGAACTCGCCCCTTCACCGACTCGGGGTCAGGCGATTTGCTGAGCAATTCGCCGTGGGTAAAGGTCTTTGGCAGAGAGAAACGGGCTCCCGTCGGTTCGTGCAGAATCCCGAACAAATTCTTTTTCCAGCGCGATGGCACTCGACATGGCACTGGACACTAGCTCCTCGGTAAGAGGCCACCGAAGGAACTATGCGGCGGCCGTCTCCCGATGTGCAAAGTGCCGCAAAGTTCCCTCGGTCATCTGCCTGACGCACCACTTCGCGTAGGTCCCAGCGAACAGCCATCCCAGCCACCGCATCCACCATTTGGCCGGCAGTTCGTAATCGATAAACACCTTGAGTCGTGATGTGTGGTTGTCGGGGCTGATCTCAATCCCCATCCTGTAGGCGCCAATCACCAATAGCCTTGGCGCGCCCACGGTCTCCCACCGCTTGAGAATGGGCGGATCGCGCTGGGTGACGACCTCGTCGAGAAACAGCAACATGCCGAACACCTTCCCACTCAGTTTGATGTGCGAGCCGGTCGCCCTTCCGCCGAGACCGTCCACTTCAACGAGCATCCGGCCGCCACCCATCATCCATGAGGATTCGCTCATGTGCGATGAAAGACGTGACGGGTCGTCCACGAATGCAAAGACCTCCGCTGGCGGTGCGGGAATCAGTACCGTTCCTTCCCGATGTCGAGTGCCCATTGAATGCTCCCAGCCCGCCCAGCCGCTAGGCGAGCACGACCCACGCGCCAGGGTGGCCCGTCCGCCTACTTCGCTTCGATCGCCACCGTCTTTTCCGCGAAGACCTTGTCATCAACTCTGACGGTAATCGTGACGCTCCATTTGCCAGACATCGACAGACGACCCTTGCCCGTATACGCGCCCTCAGCCGCGACCTTGGGATCCATCGGCGCGGTGAGCGCCACCACCGGTTTCCGCATGCCGGGCATCGCCGGCATCATGAATTCGGCCGATACTGTGGCGCCCGTGACCGGCTTGCCGTCCTTGTCCTTGACGGTCACCGTAAACGTGTTCTCACCTGCAACCGGTGTCTTGGGTTCTGTTGCAAACGTTAACGTGGGTTCAGCCGCTTGCTGATGCGCAGCGTGATCCATGGCTTGGTTCTGGGCGGACATCGTGGCATGCATGGCCTTCATCTCATCGCTCATCTGCATGCCGGCCATGTTGCTGCCCGGCTGCATGTCCTTCATCGAAGCCTTCATCGCGGTGCGCTCCTTGACCAGGGCGTTCAGCAGGTCCGACATCGCGGTCATCTTGGCCTGACCGCTCGACGAGTTCATCTTGGACGCCAGTTCTTCCAGCTTGGTGGTATTCGCGTCCATGTCGGCCATCATCTTGTGGCACATGGCCATGGGGTCCGCTTGCGCAGACGCGACATGCTGGTGCGAATCTTGGATCGCCGAGGCCTGACTGCCTCCAGTCGCGATGCCGAGTGCGAGAACGCCTGCCATCATCGATCGATTCATTGCTGTTACCTCCATGTCGGTTCCGACGCTGTATGGCCGGCGATTCGGCCGGTTGACACGTTGCCAGAGTGCGTCGTACATCCCAGCCGGCAGCGTTTCTTTCAGATCGAACGTAAATGCACGCGTCCGCCCCGATCCGCCTTCGTAGGCGAGGACCTGCAGACGAAATGGATCGAGTGCGAGCACGGCGAAGATGTCCCGAAACCGCCAAAACCTGGCGTCATCGTCTTGGCGTGCGGCATAGGCCAGCCCGCCGTCATAGAGCATGAGCACTCCCTCGCTGCCGCCACGACCTTGCGCATGCTTCACGGCCGCACGAAATAGGGGCGTAGATGGCAGTGGCGGCATCACGGCAGTCACGATGGGTCGATCGATACGTGCGTGCAGAAACCCAACCAACTCAGAGGAGACTGGTTCGGTGACGTCGAATGTGTATGCCCGGTCGGCGCCGAGGTGCAGACGCCCTTGCTCCTCGTACGTATTCAGTTGAATCCGCCTAGGTGACAGGATGCGGACCTGCTTCAGGTCGGCATACTTCCACTCATGGGAGTTCTTCGGCGCCGGCGCACGAAACGCAATGCTCTCGTCAGCAAAGACCAGGGTGCCGTTCGCCCGGCCGAAGAACCGATCCAGCGAAGCGGTGAACTGAAATGGCGGACCTGCGGTGCTCCCAACGCCAGCTGCGCTGAGGATGACCATGAAACCGGCGAGCAGCGATCGGGCGATCATGACGTCACTCCTACTTCGGCGGCTGGGGCCTCGGCCATGGAAGGCCTGACTTCGCTCCGCCATTTCCAAATCGTGAAGAGCACGGGATAGATGAGCAACTCGAGCGCGAACGACGTGACGACGCCGCCGACCATTGGAGCGGCAATGCGCTTCATGACGTCGGCTCCGGCGCCATGGCCCCAGCCGATCGGCAACAATCCCATCAGGATCGCCATCACGGTCATCATCTTTGGTCTGATGCGTTTGACCGCGCCGTCTTCGACGGCCAACTGAAGGTCGGCCATCGATCGCATCCGGCCCTCGCGCTTGAACTTGTCGAACGCGTGATCCAGGTAAAGGAGCATGACGACGCCAGTCTCGGCGTCTACTCCCGCGAGCGCAATGATGCCGACCCAGACCGCGACACTGAGGTTGTAGTCGAGGAAATAGACCAGCCAGAAGGCCCCGACGAGCGAGAACGGCACGGCGAGCAGAACGATCGCGACTTTGACGGGATGACGCGTGCTGAAATACAGCAGCACAATCACGATCAGCAGCGTCAGCGGAATTACGATCCTCAGCCGTTCCTTCGCCCGCATCATGTACTCGTACTGGCCGCTCCACTCGAGCGTGTAGCCGGCCGGCAGTTTCACGCGTTCGCCGACGACCCGACGCGCCTCGTCGACGTAGCCGCCTATGTCGCGGCCGGCGACGTCGACATAGACGTAGCCGAGCAACTGCGCCTGTTCCGTCCGAATGACGGTCGGACCGGTGCTGGTCGAGATGTCGGCAACCTGTTCGATGGGGATTTGCGCGCCGGCGGGCGTGATGATCAGCGTACGTCGTAGCGTGTTCACATCGCTGCGGTAGTAGCGCTGATACCGCACGTTGACCGGGAACCGTTCGCGTCCCTCGATCGTGGTGGTGACGTTGGCCCCGCCGATGGCCGACTCAATCACCATCTCGACGTCCTGCACCGTTAGTCCGTACCGGGCGATGGCCTCTCGCTTTACGGTGAAGTCGATGTAATAGCCGCCAGTCACCCGTTCGGCAAACGCGTTGCGCGTCCCACGGACGGAACTGATGGCCGTCTCGACTTGGCTCGCGATGTCGTTGATGCCGTCGAGGCTGGGACCGAAGACCTTGACGCCGACCGGCGTTCTGATGCCAGTCGACAGCATGTCGACCCGCGCCTTGATCGGCATCGTCCAGGCATTCGCGACGCCAGGCAGTTTCACGAGGGCATCGAGCTCTGCGACCAGACGATCCGGCGTCAATCCTGGGCGCCATTCGGACTCCGGCTTCAGGTTCACGACGGTCTCGATCATCTCGAGGGGCGCGGGGTCCGTTGCCGAATTCGCCCGCCCGGCCTTGCCAAACACCGACGCCACCTCTGGGACGGCGGCCAGGATCTTGTCTTGTGCGGCTAACACCTGTTGGGCGGTTTGCACCGACGCGCCGGGCAACGTGATGGGCATATAGAGCAGACTGCCCTCATAGAGCGGAGGCATGAATTCGGAGCCCAGGCGCATAAACACGGGAATCGTGCTCAGCATGACGAGAAGCGCCGTGATCAGCGTGAGCGCACGATGGTGAAGCACGAATCTCACGACCGGGTGGTAGAGGCGAATCAAGGTCCGATTGAGCGGGTTCTTCTCCTCCGCGACGATGCGGCCGCGAATGAACAAGGTCATCAGATACGGCACGACCAGCACCGAGGTGATGGCCGCAAACCCCATCGCAAACGTCTTTGTGAACGCCAGCGGCCTGAACAGGCGGCCCTCCTGGGCTTCGAGCGTGAAGATCGGCAGGAACGAGACGGTGATGATGAGCAGCGAGAAGAAGAGCGGCCTGCCGACTTCCTGCGCCGCTTCGATCAGAATGTCTCGCCTGGGCTTGGCCCCCGCATCGTGCTCCAGGTGCTTGTGCGCGTTCTCGATCATGATGATCGAGGCGTCGATCATGGCGCCGATCGCGATCGCGATGCCGCCGAGGCTCATGATGTTGGAGCCGAGTCCGATCGTCCGCATTGCCACAAAGGACAGCAGGATCGCCAGCGGGAGCGTGAGAATCGCCACGAGTGCGCTCCGGAAGTGCCACAGGAAGATGATGCACACGAGTGACACGATCGCCATTTCCTCAATCAGCGTCCGGCTGAGCGTGGAGATCGACCGTTCGATCAGTTCCGATCGGTCGTAGGTCGTGACAAACTCCACGCCCTTCGGCAACGCCGGCTGCACTTTCTCAGTCACGGCTTTCTTGATGGCGTCGATGACACCGTAGGTGTCGGCGCCCGAGCGGATCACGACGATCCCGCCGGCCACGTCGCCCTTGCCGTCGAGCTCCGCAACTCCGCGCCGCATATCCGGGCCGAGTTGCACTCGGCCGACATCCTTCACAAAGATCGGTGTCCCGTCCGGTTTGGCGCCTAGGCTGACTTGTTCGATGTCCGCAATGCTCTTGATATATCCACGGCCGCGAACCATGTACTCGCGGCCGGTCCACTCCACAACGCGGCCGCCAACGTCGTTATTGCTCGCGCGCACCGCTTTGACGAGCATGTCAATGGACATGCCGTGTGACAACAGCGCGTTCGGGTCGATCTCGATTTGATACTGCTTGACGTAGCCGCCAACCGGCGCGACTTCGGCAACGCCGGTCACACCCCTTAGCCAGTACTGCACGTACCAGTCGTTCAATGTGCGGAGTTGCGCCAAATCATGCTGTCCCGTCCGATCGACGAGCGCGTACTCGAATCCCCAACCCACGCCGGTGGCATCTGGTCCGAGCACAGGTGTCACCCCGGTGGGCAGGCGGCCTTGCAGACCATTCAGGTACTCGAGCACGCGGCTGCGCGCCCAGTAGAGGTCCGTGCCGTCCTCGAAGATGACGTAGACGAACGAGACGTCGAAGTACGAGAATCCGCGGACCACTTTTACCCTCGGCGCGGACTCGAGCGCCGTCACGATGGGATAGGTGACCTGATCCTCGATGATCGTCGGGCTCCGTCCCTCCCAGTTGGTCGTGACGATCACCTGGACATCGGAGAGGTCGGGAATCGCATCAATCGGTGTCTGGCGGATCGCGTAGACGCCGCCGCCGACGATCCCGACGACAAGCAGGACGACGATGAACGCGTTCCGTGCGCTGAAGGCGATCAGGCGTTCAATCACTGGACCACCACCGCCAGTCGCTTGGTGCCAAGTGTTTGACCGGCCCGGGAGACCGTGACTGTCACCTGCCAGGTCCCCGCCATCGGGACATCCACCGTTCCCCGGTAGACCCCGCCGCCTGCCGCCGCCAGCGACGCTGAACTGCGCATCGCCGGCATCCCCATCGACGGCATCGGCGGCATGTAGAAGGCAAGCGAGACCGTGGCGTCGGCAGTCGGCCGGCCTTCCGCGTCCTTCACCGTGACCTCGAACACGTTCTCACCGAGGCGCGGGGTCGCGGGCTGAGTCGCCAGGGCAATAGCGAGTCGCGCGGCCGCTGTCGGTGTCGGAGTCCCCGCGGATTGGGCCGGTGGCGCCGGAACGGCATCCGCCGGCGACGTCGCCATCGCCTGCATGGCTGCCTGCAGATTCGTTTCCGAGTCGATCAGAAACTGCGCTGACGTGACGACTCGATCGCCCGAACGAATCCCGGTGAGCACCGGATAGAAGTCATTCATCGGCTCGCCGACCTGGATGACACGCGGTTCGAAGTAGCCATGTGCCAGCGCGAGAATGACGTAGCGCTTATCGCCGTTGTCGATCACGGCCTCCTTCGGCACCGCGAGGCGTCGGCCGCCGCCCGTGCGAATGAGCACCGTCACATAGGAATCCGGCTTGAACTCGAAGCCAGGGTTCTTCAGTTCGACTCGCACCTTCACGCGGCGGGTCATCGCATCGACGTCCGGATAGATGAAGGTGATGCGGCCTTTGGCGGCGTCACTCGAGGACCCATGCGGGAACTGGATCTCCGCTTCCTGGCCGATCTTCACGAAGGGCAGCTCGTACTCGAAGATCTGGCCCAGCACCCAAATGGTCGAGAGGTCGGCGATCTTGAACGTGCGCATTTCCGGCGTGATGTACTGGCCCGGGAACGCGTTGCGTTCGAGCACGATACCGTCGAACGGCGAATAGATACTGAGCGTTCGGCGCGGCTCTCGTGTGCGCTCGAGTTCCGCGACTTGGGCGTCGGTGACATCCCACAGCCTGAGTTTCTCGCGCGACGCGACGAGCATGGAGGCCGCGCCGTCCCGCGTCTCGACCTGCGGTGAGGCGCCAAGCTGTTGCTGTTGCTTGAGGGCGAGCAGGTATTCCTTCTGTGCCAGGACGAGGTCCGGACTGTATACGGTGAATAGTGTTTGACCGCGATGCACCGGCTTGCCGACGAAGTCCACCGGGACCGATTCCAGCCATCCCGCGATCTTCGTGTGCACTTCGGCGACGTGGGTTTCGTCGTAGGCCAATACGCCGACGGTCCGGAGCGTCGCGTCGAGTTCGCGCGATGCGATCTCCGCCGTACGCACGCCGATAAGTTGCTGGCGCGATGCCGAGATGAAGATGGCCTGATCCGACGGCGGCTCCGCCGTTGGCGCCTCAAGCTGGCCCGTCACACCCGCGTGGTCGCCGCCCGTCACGGCGGCCGGCGGCGACATGCGGAGCGATGGGACCAGTCCAGAGCGGAGGACCAGCACCGTAGCGCCCACGCCAACGGCGAGAGCTACAACCGCAATGGCAACGTACGGCCAAATCGGCCGGCGTGAGCCCGCAGTCGGCCCAATCTGGCCGGCCGGGCCATCTGAGGTCGGCGAAGCGTGCGGTTCAGGTTGTTCAGCCATCGTGATGTCCTTCGTTACTTGATGAACTCTCTGCCGACGAGCGGTTCGAGCCGCGCCAGTGCTTGCCGATACCGCGCCTGCTGTTCCTCGTAGCTGACTTCGTCATTGAGTACGTTGGTGAAATTGGTCACCAGTGTCAGGAAGTCCACACTGCCCACTTCGTACGCGGCGCTCGCTGATTCCAACGTCAGCCGGGCCTGGGGCAGGACGCTGCCGCCATACAACTCCACCAGGCGTCGGCTGGTCGCGAGCGCCGCATACTCCTGCGTGACCCGTGCCGTGACGTCGGAACGGGTGCTGTCGCGCATCCGTGTCGCCGCCTCGAGAGAGGCAGCGGCTTCGGCCACCATCGGTCGCTGTTTGCGCTCGAAGAAGATCGGCACGGTGACCATGAAGTCCACGCTGTACATCCACGGCATGCCTCCGACGTACTTCTGCGTCGCAAAGTTGATCCCGAAGTCCGGCAGTTGATCCTTGCGCGCGAGCGTCAGCGCCTGCTGCCCGCGATTGATCAGTTGTTCGTCCCGCTTGAGTGCCGGATAACGGTCAACGGCCAGGGCACGCAGCGCATCGAGGCTCGGGCTTACCGGATCAACCTCTGCCACCTCGCCAATCGGCACGGGCGCGTCAGGCGATCGATAGAGGAGCCGGTTGATCTCGGTCTGCAGCATTGTCCGATCGAGCTCGAGCGACGCCGTCTGGCCGATGAGGACTGAGAGTTCCGTCTGGGCACGCAAGACGTCCTGTTGCGTGGCCTTATTCACCGTGAAACGCGCCTCGGCGGTCGCCTGGATCTGTTCGAGGACAGTCTTGTTACGTTCGATGATCGCCAGCGTGCGCGTCACCCGTAGATAGTCGATGTAGGAGGCCTTCAACTCGGCGATGAGGCGGAGGCGCGTGTCCTCGTACGACCAGCGCGTCGCATCAGCTTCCGTGGTGGCCACTCGCGAACGCAAGGCGAGCTTGCCGGGGTACGGTAGCTCCTGAGAGATGCCGATTTGGCCGCCCGGGTTGCGTGCCTCAGTAGACCCGACGGACGGAGGCCTAGGGAAATCACTCAGGTAGCCGACGCTCACGGTCGGATCGGGTGGCGCACCAGCGGGTGCGATCCGCGCGACTCGCATATCGACCTCGCGCCGGGCGGCCGCCAGTTCGGGATTGCGTTGTTCGAGATCGGCGACTAGCGTGGTGAGTACCGACTGGCTGCCCGCCGCTGGTCTGTCCGCCGACGCCTGCTGCGCGGCCGCAGGCACACCAACGACCACCATCGCAAACGCGAGAACAATGGCGCGAGTCCTCAACATACCGTCCGTCCCTCCATCGAGCCTGATCCGAATTCCGACAAGCCCGGCTGACGCCCGGACGAATGCCGGTGCGTGCCGAGTCGTTGTGGATCAGCGCGAGATCCACTCAGTCGACAATGAGTTAGAGGTCCTCAGATGAGGAGCGACACGAGGCAGTCGGAATGTGGCAGCGGAGGCGGACTTGAAAACGACGTTGCGACGACGTGACGGTCTAGGGAGACCGCGACCGGCATGCCACCAGCAATGACGCTGAGCCAGGCGACCGTCGTGTGATCCAGTTTGATCGCCGTCGTGATTGTTTGCGCACCCACCACATTGGTTGGAGTCGCCGGTGCGGCAGCCGGACAGCAGTCAGCCTGCAGCGTCGCACCGCAATTGTGGTGATCGCGTTCGCACACATCAGGCGTGCCGGCGAACAGCGCGTTCGACGCCGTGCCCGTGATGAGCAGGCCGATCGCGACTGCTGCAACAAACCGCCTGAACCAAAAACAGCCCGCCACAGAGACTTCCTTAGAGCATGTTCCGTGCCATTGGGGGTCTCACGGAAAACCAAGAGGAAATTAACCCGGCAGCAATGCCCGGTCGATGAACAGCGGGTTTTCTCAGCATCCGCGCTCGATTTCCCTCAGACGGTGGCACGCCGCAGTTCAGGGCGTCGCCAATCCTCACTTCTTGTTCATCGTCATCTGGCCGTGGTCGAAGGGGCCGGAGCAACTCGTCGCGCCCGCGTATACCCCGTGCATGACCATCATATCGTCCATGTCGAACGTGCCACTGGCTTGGCCACTGCACCCGGCCATCGGCATTGTCCCGGCCGGCATCATGACGGTGAAAGAACCCTTCCTGCCATTCATTGTCCCGGAGACCCGCATCTGACCAGCGCCGTTGAAACCAGAAAAACGGGCCGTTCCGGTAAACATGCCACCGGTCTGCGTCAACTGCCAAGTCATGTCGCCCATTGATCCACCGGTCATCCCCATGCCCATCGAACCCGTGGACATCCCCATCGAGGTTCCACTGGAATCCGTAGCTATGCCGACCCAAGTGCCGGTCAGCGCAGCTGCCTCGGCCTGGCTAGTGGGTGCGGTCAGGTTGTTGACCCGACTTTCCGTACACGCAGTCACTCCGAACGCCAAGGCGAAGACCAACGAAACATTCCACGCGCTCATTTGGAAACTCCTCGTCCCATGGAGATGTCCTGTCGCGACTATCACACAAACCGATGTGCAGTGGATTGCGTCAAGGATCCCGCGGCCATATACTCGTTTCGTGCGGGTGTTGGTTTTCATCTTGGCGCTGGCGGTCAGTCCGCTCGGGCCGGCGGTGTGTCAAGCCATGTGTTCCAGCGCCGAAGAGCATCACCACGCGCGCCAGGCGCCGGTATGCCACGACCAAGTCTCCACGGTGACGAACGCGCCCGCGGAAGGCGGCGATGAATGCCTCCACGACCAAGTCCCCGTCGTGCTCACCAAGGCATCGGGATCATTCCATCTGCCAGCGTTGTCGATCGTTGCGCTGTCCGAACCCCTTGTCCTCCGCTCGCAGCCGACGACTCCGAGTGGGAGCGCCGTACTTCCGCCAATATCGCCTCCGCCTTTGCTTCTGCCGCTTCGTATCTGATCACTTCCACAAGTTAGGTTCGCGGACGTTCCGCGTCGCGATAGCTCCATTTGCGAACACACCTTCGTCGGCGCTTGCCGACGGATACGCCTGACACCGTTTGGTGCTGACTGACTGGCACCATCCGCGTCGTGTCAGCCGAGAACACCTGTCGGAGTGCGAGGGGCCCATGAGCAACATGCTTGCAGGAGAACGTCCGTGACGAGACGCCATGCCGTTTGGCTCGGCGTCACGCTCATCGTGCTGGTGCTCATTGCTGTCTTGACCAAGGGCATGGGCTTCACGGCACGTGCGCACCCTTCCTCGTTCGAAAGCCGCGTGATGTTGGCCGCACGGAGTTGGGCCATCCCGCGAGCGTCGCGAGATCGAGTGAATCCCGCGCCAGCGACCGACGAGGCGGTGCGAGGGGCGATGGCGCACTGGGCCGATCACTGCGCCCTCTGTCACGGCAATGACGGCAGCGGCAGCACAACGATTGGCAAGGGTGTGTATCCGCCTGCGCCTGACATGAGGGCCGCGCGGACGCAGCAACTCACCGACGGTGAGTTGTTCTACATCATCGAACATGGCGTGCCGTTCACGGCGATGCCCGGGTGGGGCACCGGCGACGAAGAGGGTGAGGGCGAATCTTGGGTGCTTGTCCGCTTCATTCGGCATCTGCCGCAACTGACCGAGACGGAACTGACAGAGATGGAACGACTCAATCCCAAAAGCGCTGGACAGGCCGCCGAAGACCAGCGCATCAACGACTTCTTGAATGGCAGGAGCGGAGCCTCTCCGGACGCCCACAGCGGACATGTGATGAGAGGCAGGGGTGGGAAGTAACCCCCCGATGAAGGGAACGGAATGCAGAAGCATCTAGCAGTACGCATCGCGCTCGCGCTAATGGCGCTTGCCGTCTCGACTGTGGCCTCGGCGCATGAAGTCACATACCTGGGAACTACGCTCGCGGTCGAAGCCACCCGGGTACAAGTTCGCGCCATCGACCCGGAGACGAAAAAAGAACAGACCTTCTGGTTTGTGGTGAACAAGGACACGAAGGTCAAGCGCGCGGATATCGTCATGTCGTACGCCGAGGCGAAGATCATGAAAGGAGAACGCATCGCCGTTGTCGTGGATCACGATGCCGCAACGAAGATGTTGGCGATCGAGATCCGTCTGGCCGCGATGGACGTGGCGATGGCGGTGATGCAAGGTGCGCCGCCGCCAACGCAGGCGGGCGGCGCGGCCATGCCTCCTGGGCATCAAATGGCTGCGGGACAGCAGATGCCAGGCATGAACATGGGCCAGGAGTCGTCCACGTGGCACTTCATGCAGGACGGCGTCATCTATGGCCTCTTCAACCACCAAGGAGGTCCGCGCGGCGGTGACGAGTTTGTGGCGCCGAACTGGTGGATGGGCATGGCGACCAAGGCCAAGGGCAAACACCAACTCGGTCTCAACGCAATGTTCAGTCTGGATCCGGCCACGGTGGGCAAGGACGGCTATGGCGAGATATTTCAAGTAGGCGAAGCGTTGGGCGGCAAGCCTCTCATTGATCGACAGCACCCGCACGATCTCTTCATGCAGTTGGCGGCCTCATGGCGGCTAGCGCTGGGCGAGAAGACGTCGCTCACGTTCGCCGGTGGTCCGGCCGGCGAGCCCACGTTGGGTCCCGTGGCGTTCATGCATCGGGCATCGGCCGCGGGTCTACCGTTTGCGCCGCTGGGTCATCACACCTTCGACTCCACACACATCAGCTACGGCGTGGCGACGGCATCGGTCGCTCGTGGACGTTGGACGGTCGAAGGCTCGGTGTTCAACGGACGGGAGCCGGACGAGAACCGCTGGGACTTCGATTTCGGAGCTATGGATTCAGTGGCGGCGCGAGTCTGGTTTCGACCGACGAAAGAATGGGAACTGCAGGTCTCAACCGGTCACTTGCGTCAGCCTGAGGAACTGGAACCAGGAGATGTCGAACGCACGACGGCGTCGGCTTCCTGGTACCGCACGGACAAGGCAGGATTCAAGGCGCTCACGTTCGGCTATGGCGTGAACGCCGCGCACGGCGAACATCGGCACGGCGTGTTCGGTGAATTCACCGTTGAGCGGCATGCGAATTCGCTGTTCGGACGCGCGGAGTTCCAGCAAGTCGAAACAGACATCCTGCTGACAGGCGAGATTCCCGATCCGCTGGTGCCGGGCTTCGGGCCAAGGACCGTCACCGCGATCACCGCCGGTGGGGCTAGGCGGCTCCTGGTCTGGAAGGGCTTCGAAGGGGCCTTGGGAGCCCAATTGACGGTGTACGGCGTGCCCGAACCGCTTCGCCCGACTCACGGCGACCATCCCGTGTCATTTCAGGTATTTCTTCGACTACGACTGCCGTCTGGGAGCATGGGCCGCATGTGGAACACGCGGATGTCTCAAGCCCACGTTATGGACATGGATCATCAAAAGAGGTGAAGTGATGAGGACACGAGGAGCATTCACAGCGACGATCGTCGTGATGGCACTTGCGTTTGGTGCGCTGGCAAGGCCGATGGCGGCGCAATCGCCGCAGGAGAAAGCCATCACCGATTTCTTTGCGCAATATGACGCAGCGTTCGTGGCCAAGGATCTCGACCGGCTGGCGAAGATGTACCACCCGGACGTCACGATCTTTGAAGGTGGCGGTACCAATACCGGCTGGATTGACTATCGCGACAACCACATCGGACCGGAGCTGAAGAGCTTCAACGGTCTGAAGTTTTCTCACAGCAACTTGAAGATCCAAATGCTCGGTCCGGATGCCGCGTATGTCACGTCGGAATATGCGATCGAGACCGCTGGCGCCAACGGCCCCACCAGATCGGGCGGGCTCGAGACCGACGTCCTCGTCCGGCAGGGCGGGACGTGGGTCATTCGCCACACCCACACGTCGGCCAAGCGTCAGCGGGCCGGTGGCTCATTCTGAATTGTCCCTAGAGGAGGTTTCCCTATGAAGGTACTTCGGTCCGTTGCAATCGTTGGAACGGCAGTCGCCTGCTCGTGGCTGATCTCGTCTCCCGTACTCGCGCATCCGATGACTCACCAAGGCACGGTCCTTACGGTAGAGCCCGCGCGCATTGAGGTGAAGACGGTCGACGAGAAAACCAAGAAGGAAGAGAAGGTCTGGTTCGCCGTGGACAAGACCACGAAGGTGAAGCGCGGCGACAAGATCGTGCCTTATGCTGACGCGAAGATCACGGCCGGCGAACGGATCGTGATCATTGTGGACATGGACGCCAAGACCAAGATGCTCGCTGAAGAGATTCGGTTGGCAGCGAAGTGAACCTGCACACTCGGCGTGTATTAGCGGAGGTGGCATGACGACTCACCATCACGGAGCCTTTGAGCAATGACCATTCGCGCGATGGTTATGTCGGTCTTTGTCGGAATGACGTTCGCCGCACATTCCCACTCGTTATCCACGAGTGTCACCCTTGTGCGTCTCCCGGCGAATGGCATCCAGCCGCAGGTCGCGGTTGACTCAGACGGCGTCGTCCATGTCGTGTACTTCAGCGGCGACCCGGCGAATGGCGATCTGTTCTATGCGACCGTGAGCGAGGCCGGCGACTTTTCGCCGCCGGTGCGGATCAACAGCGAGCCGGGTAGCGCCATCGCAATAGGGACGGTGCGCGGTGCCCAACTGGCACTGGGGAGGAACGGCCGAGTTCACGTTGCCTGGAATGGTTCGAATCAGGCCACGCCGAAGGGCCCAGGCGGCGCAACACCCATGCTCTATTCCCGCCTCGATCCCTCCCGGCGCGTGTTCGAGGCTCAGCGGAATTTATTGCAGTTCGCCACTGGCCTGGACGGCGGTGGCGCAATTGCCGCCGATGCGAAAGGCCGCGTATACGTCGCGTGGCATGCCGGTGGTCCGGATTCCAAGAACGAAGGGGATCGCCGCGTGTGGCTCGCGACGTCTTTGGATGACGGCCGGACGTTCACACGAGAACGACCGGTGTCCGATGTCAGCACGGGCGCCTGCGGCTGCTGCGGGATGCATGGATTGATCGACCGTCAAGGATCGCTGTTCCTTCTCTATCGATCCGCGCGCGATGTGACGCATCGCGACACGTACCTCCTGATGTCGTCCGACGCCGGCCACTTCACGTCCACAAAACTGGACGACTGGAACATCGGTGCCTGTCCGATGAGCACATTCACTCTCGCAGAAGGTGCCGACGGCGTTCTTGCGGCGTGGGAAACCGATGGCCAGGTGCGATTTGCTCGCGTCAGCGGCCCTGGTGCAACGGGATTGCCACGGTCGATCGCGGCACCAGGCTCCCCGCATAACCGCAGACATCCGGCGCTGGCCACAAATGCGCGTGGCGAAATCCTCCTCGCATGGTCGGAGGGAACGGGGTGGCAGAAAGGCGGAGCCGTCGGCTGGCAATTATTTGACCGGGAAGGCCGCCCAATCGCGGAGTTAGGCCGTGTTTCAGGCGTCCCTGTCTGGGGTTTCGTAGCCACCTATGCGCGGCGCGACGGCGGATTCACGATTGTGTACTAGGCAGCCTACTTAAGAGGATTCCCACGTGCCTATAGAACCTGTCGTCGACCCCGTCTGCGGTATGACCGTCGACCCTGCGACCGCCCGTGGTGGCTCGTTCGCGTACGGTGGGAGAACCTATTACTTCTGCTCGTCCGGATGTCGGGAGAAATTCATCAAAGACCCGCGTCGGTACACCAAGTCCGAATCGAGCGACGCTCGCCCGGCTGCTCCGCCGGCTCGACACACGCACGACAGCATCTCAGCTCCCGCAGTGCCTACGCCGCCGGTAGCTGCGGTGACGGAGTGGACCTGTCCAATGCATCCGCAAATTGTGCGGAGCGGACCAGGGAGTTGTCCGATCTGCGGCATGGCGCTCGAGCCGCGTCATTTCACCGGTGGCGAACCGGAAAACCACGAACTGAAAGACATGTCGCGCCGGTTCTGGACCTCCGTCATTCTCACGATTCCGGTTTTCGCACTCGCGATGACAGAGTTCTTGCCCGGCGACCCCATGGGCGGGCTCCTGTCGATGCGAACCAAGACGTGGATCGAGTTCGCACTGGCCACGCCGATTTGTACTTGGGCGGCGTGGCCCTTTTATGAGCGAGCCGTGCAGTCCGTCGCGAATCGCAGTCTGAACATGTTCACATTGATTGGACTTGGCGTGAGCGTCGCCTACCTCTATAGCGTCGTCGCCGCGGCGCTACCACGGATCTTTCCGCCCTCGTTTCGCGATACCAGCGGCGCCGTGGCCGTCTACTTCGAAGCGGCTGCCGTGATCGTCACACTCATCCTGCTGGGACAGGTGCTGGAGCTTCGTGCACGAAGCCAGACCAGCCAAGCGATCAAGAAACTTCTCGGCATGGCGGCGAAGTCCGCCCGTCGCCTGCGAGATGACGGTGGCGAAGATGATGTACCGCTCGAACAGATTCAAGTCGGTGACCGGCTTCGCGTGAGGCCCGGCGAGAAGATTCCGGTCGACGGCGTAGTGCTGGAGGGCTCCAGTAGCGTGGATGAGTCCATGGTCAGCGGCGAGCCGATCCCCGTGCAGAAACAGCAGGGCGCCAAGGTCGTTGGCGCCACGATTAACGGTACGGGCGGGCTCATCATGCGTGCGGAGAAGGTCGGCGCCGACACGCTGCTGTCTCGCATCGTCGCTATGGTGGAGGAGGCGCAGAGAAGCCGTGCGCCGATCCAGAAGCTTGCGGACGTCGTCTCAGGCTATTTCGTGCCCGGCGTCATTCTGATCGCGATCGCCACATTCGCCGTGTGGAGCACAGTGGGTCCAGCGCCTCGCATGGCGCACGCGCTCATCAACGCGGTCGCCGTTCTCATCATCGCGTGCCCCTGCGCACTTGGATTGGCGACGCCGATGTCGATCATGGTTGCGACCGGGAAGGGCGCGAGCATGGGTGTGCTGTTCAGAAACGCCGAGGCCATTGAAGTGCTGCGTAAGGTGAACACGATTGTGGTCGATAAGACAGGGACCCTGACGGAGGGCAAGCCCTCGCTGGTCAGCGTGGTGCCAGCTTCCGGCATCGAGGAGGCCGAGCTGCTTCGACTGTCGGCGGCGCTCGAGCGCTCCAGCGAGCATCCCCTTGCGGCGGCCATCGTGGCTGGCGCGGACGCTCGCAACGCCGGCGGCATCTCCGCCGAGGGTTTTGAGTCCATCACCGGCAAAGGCGTCACCGGCCGTGCCGGCGGCCGCGTCGTGGCCCTCGGAAATCTCGCGCTCATGCAAGCGCTCGGTGTCGAAGTATCAGCGCTCAGCGCCCGTGCCGACGAACTGCGTCAGGACGGTCAAACCGTCATGTTCGTAGCCGTGGACAGAAAGGCTGCAGGGCTTCTTGGCGTCGCCGATCCGATCAAGGCCAGCACGCCGGATGCAATCCGCGCGCTTCATGATGAAGGTATGACCATCGTGATGATGACGGGCGACAACACGATCACCGCCCAAGCGGTGGCCCGGAAGCTCGGAATCGACGAGGTCCTGGCGGACGTGCTGCCGGATCAAAAAGCGACGAAGGTGAAGGAGCTCCAGGCGAGCGGACGCGTCGTGGCGATGGCTGGCGACGGCATCAACGACGCGCCGGCGCTCGCACAAGCCACCGTCGGCATCGCCATGGGCACGGGCACGGACGTCGCCATGGAAAGCGCCGGTGTCACCCTCGTCAAGGGCGATCTCCGCGGGATCGCGCGTGCCAGACGCCTGTCGCATCTGACGATGTCGAATATCAAACAGAATCTGTTCTTCGCGTTCATCTACAACGCGGCCGGGGTCCCGATCGCCGCGGGCGTGTTATATCCCGCGTTCGGCATGCTGCTCAGTCCCATGATTGCGGCGGCAGCCATGAGTTTTAGTTCCGTATCGGTGATCGGTAATGCTCTGAGACTCCGCAGGGCGAAGGTATGAAGACCTGTGGAATTCTGCGCGCCCTGCGCTGAGTAACGCGCGGCTTTGAGCGTGTTGGCTCGGCAGCGGCGCTGTTTCCTGAACAATCCTGTGGCACCTGATTTGCCTATCTAACAGGCGTGATCCGCCCGCTCGTCTGTCGGAGCATCATCGTCACGAGCTTGGCCGTGGCCTTGTCGTCGGGTTCGGCTATCGCGGTCCTCTGCTCCCGAGCAGCGCCCATGTGCGAACAGAGAGGCCATCGATGCCCCTCGGCAGCGTTTTCTGATTGCTGTTGCCAAGCTCCCGCGCCGACCGTCGCGTCGACGCCTGCTGCTGCGGCAGACTGGACCAGGATCGCGAAGGTTCTGCACGGCGACCTCGCATGGATCCCGAAACCGGCAGCGCAGGTTCTCCCTGTCTCAACGTTGCCGTCTCGTTCTGCCCAATCGAGTCCTCCTCGTTTTCCGTACTCTTACGTTCTGACGCCGCTACTGATCTAGACGCCTCCTCCGGCAGCTTCAGAGGGCCGGTTCATGCCCGCCCGGTGGCGCATGCCTTGTCGCGACCGCGACGTGGTCCCGCCGGATGAAGTTACGGATCCGTCAATTCGCATTAAAGGAGGCTCTCTATGGCAGCTCTCCGCTATGGCGGCAGGGCGACGACCGCTGGAATCTGGATTCTCGTCGCATTCATCGGGTTCTTGTTGCTCACGGAGCATCGGGCACATGTATTTGGCATTTTGCCGTGGCTGTTCCTGCTCGCGTGTCCGGCGATGCATCTGTTGATGCACCGGGGCCACCGCCACAATCACGCCCCATCAGGTCGCCACATCGCGGCGAATGCCGGCGACTGTCACGGCGGGCACCCGCACGGCACAACGTCTGACGCGACTAAAGCCGGAACCCGGCACGGAGGGATGTCATGAACCACGGAGACACATCCCCCGCGTATGGCCTCTGGTCACTCGTTCTGATCAACTCGGCCATCTTCATCTTCTTCGCGTTCAGCTTCTTCAAGCCGAAGACGACACGAGACTGGCGGACGTTTGGGAGTTTCTCCGCCTTCCTCGTGGCGTTGTTCGTGGAGATGTACGGTTTTCCGCTGACGATCTACATGCTTGCGGGCTGGCTCCAGTCGAAGCTGCCTGGCGTGAACCTCCTCACGCATGACGCCGGTCATGTCTGGTACGAGCTGCTCGGCTTCAAGGGCGATCCGCACCTTAACCCGATCCATATCGCCAGCAACGTCTTCATCGTTGCCGGATTCCTAGTGCTGTCCTCCGCGTGGCGCACGCTCTACGTGGCGCAGCGACAGGGCGTGCTCGCCGTGACGGGGCCGTATCGCTACATTCGGCATCCCCAGTACCTTGCGTTCATTCTGATCATGGTCGGATTCTTGCTGCAGTGGCCCACGATCGTCACGCTGGTGATGTTCCCGATTTTGACGGCGTCCTATGTCCGACTCGCGCATCAGGAAGAACGCGAGGTCGCCGCACAAATGCCGGCCGCATGGCTGGCGTACGCGGCCGGCACGCCGCGTTGGATTCCGAGGCTCGCCAGGCGGCCTGTGGACCGCCCGGCCATTGAGGCACCGCGATCGAGGTGATGTATGGACTTTCTGCTGTTGGGTGGATGGCGGGACGTCGCTGAGGATGTGCGGAAGTTGGCACTCGGTTTGGACGCGCTACCCGAGACCTGCACCTGCGGGCAAGGCTCGGCGCATCTGGCGGGCGCATGTCCATGTTGTCGGCATGGCGAACGCAGGCTCGATTCTGGCTGCACGGACTGCGAGAGCCTCTTAGCCTCGCTTCGTGACGAGATTGACGAGTTGTGTGATGCGTCGCGGCGGTTCCTGCCTTTTGTCGAGGCAATGACTGAGCCTGATGGGAATGCGGCGCAACACGCCGGCGTCCACGAGCTGCGGCGCCAGATCCAGTATGTCGACGCGACGTTCCAAAGACTGTCGACCGCGGCCGACGAATTCCGCAGAGGCTGCTCTTCGTCGCACCTCATCACATTGCGGACGTTGGCGGCCGAACTGGCAGCGGCGACCCGGCATCTCGATTCCTTGCTGACCCCGGGACACAACCCGTGCGCCGACGTTCGTTAGATTGCGTAAAAGCGGAAACAACCGGACCCGAAAGGACGGACGTTATGTTGAACACAAAGGCCTTGACGCTATCACTCGGCAGCTTCCTTGCTGTGAGCTTCAGCATCTGTGTACTTGGTGGGGTACTCTTCCCGACCCTACCCATTCCGCACGTCACCCTGGAAGCCATTCTGCCAGGGTTCAAATGGATTTCCCCGGGCGCATTCGCACTCGGAGTCGTGGAGAGCTTCCTCTTCGGTGCGTACGCGGGGCTCGTCTTTGGCCCACTGCACAATTTCTTTTTGCGCCGGACCGCTGCTGCGCAACGGTCTGGACTATCCGTGACGAAGGTGGCGTGACGCCCGAGTATCGGACATTCGACCACGTGAGAGGTCGGTGATGGCTGCCGACCTATGGACGGTAGTCCTCGCCGCCGGCAGCGGTCGACGCTTGGCGCCGGTGACACATGGAACGCCGAAGCAATTTTGGTGTTCCGGCGCCGGGCGGTCGCTGCTCGACGAAACATTCGCGCGAGTCGCCCCGCTTGCGCCCGGGTCGAGGACAGCCGTTGTCGTCGATCGCACGCATCGGCGTTACGTCACCGCGTCGGCCGGTGCGTGGCCTGCGGAGTGGCTACTGTATCAACCCGCAGATCGGGGCACGGCGGTTGGCGTTCTGCTCGCCCTCAGCCCCATCTTGGACTCCGCCAAGGATGCCATTGTCCTATTGACTCCGTCGGACCACGGCGTCGGGGATTCCGTCGGCTTCCATGCCGGCGTTCGCGACGCCGCGGCTGCGGTCGAGTCCGGTGAGGTGGATATCGTTCTATTCGGCGTCGAACCCACTGAAGCCGTGTCGGACTACGGCTGGATCACGCCAGGCGACAAGTATCGATGGGCGGAGGAACGTCCATTGCGACCCGTCAGGGCCTTCACTGAGAAGCCATCGCTCGCCACGGCTCAGTCGTTGTTCGCCGCTCGGGCTTTGTGGAACACGATGGTCATGGTCGCCAATGTCCTCGCCCTGCGCGAGCTCTACGAAATCCACCTACCGCACTGGGCCGAGGCGTTCACCATTTATCGGCGGTTGCCACAAGGTGAACGCGAAGCGTTCCTCACAGACCAGTACTCGAACCTACCCTCGGCCGATTTCTCCCGGGATCTCCTGACGCCTGCACGAGGACTCGCGGTGTACTCGTGGCCGCGATCCATGGGTTGGTCCGACCTAGGCACGCCGGAGCGTCTGTACCGCTGGTTGAGTGCAGACGAACGGAAGGGTCTCGAGTGTCGGCATTTGATGGGGGCGGGTCAATGAAGTCGTGCGACTGCGCGGAACACCACCACCGCAAGCGAATTGTCTTGACCGGCGGACCCGGTGCTGGCAAAACCGCGGTTCTCGCCCTCGTGCGTGAATCGCTCTGCGAACACGTGAAGCTGCTGCCCGAGGCGGCCGGTGTCGTGTTTGGCGGTGGTTTTCCGCGATCCGACAAGGCCGGCGTTCGCGACGCTGCGCAGCGAGCCATCTTCTACGTGCAACGCGAGTTGGAAAACGCGGCTGACACAGAGAATCCAGCTATCGTGCTGTGTGACCGAGGCACCATCGACGGCGCTGCGTACGGCGACAGTCCCGAGGCGCTGTTTGCATCAGTGGGAACGACGATCGCCGAGCAACTGGCGCGGTACGACGCGGTGATTCACTTGCGCACTCCTTCAGCCAACGCCGGCTATAACCATCAGAACCCGCTCCGGACCGAAACGGCGGCTGACGCGGCGGTGCTCGATGAAAGTATCGCGCGTGTCTGGACCGGTCACCCGCGAGTCTTCGTCGTCGAGAACCAGCCGGACTTCCTGGCAAAAGCCCGAATTGCCCTTGAGTTTCTCAGGCAGGAAGTACCCGAGTGCTGTCGGGGGCACTTCACCCTATCGCGTCCGAATCGGCCCTCGGATGAACAACATGACGCGCCGAAGTGACACTCGGCCCGCTTGGGCCTTAAGAACATCAAATTGTTCAGCGTTCATTGCACTAGAACTACGCCGTGGCTGCGAGAACGACCGCGCCGTGTAGGCTGATTCGAAGTCCAGCAAACTACCTAATGGAAACCTATCAGTTGGCGTTCGCGGTGGTCGCGAGCCCGTAGGGACCAAGCGCGTGGGGGTACGCCAAGGCGAAGAGAGCTTGCCCGGTGCGTCCGGACCATGCAGCAAAGCGCCGGCTTTCCGCACCCGCGCGACAGCTGACAGGGAGCCCTTACGTTTTCCTCAGCGTGTATCCAGCCGGAATCGTCACATCTGAAGCCCCGCCCTGAGCGGGCGGTTCACGATTGGGCTGCGAACATCAACTCGGCGCGCCGCAAATCAACGGTCTTTTGGCCGCGGGGCTATTTCGAAGTCAACTCGAACCACGTCTCGCCATTGATGCCGTCACTCTGCAGGCAACTGAAAGGTTTACCGAAAAAGTCGCGTCTGCTCAGGTAGGAGTCAATAGGAGGCGTCGCTGGAAGTTGTCCGCACCTTGTGCCTCGTACTGCCGCCGATCGTGGCGAAGCGAGGTTGACCTTCCGGGATGAGGTCCCCCAAGGCGACAAGCATCATCCAGCGGCTCCGCGTGTAATCGACGGCGAGCATTCTGGCAACTACTGAGGTCCCGTTGATCGAGCATCAGCAGACAGTTCTGCTCACCACCGACGAAGTCGCAGACATACTTCGCACCAGTCGCAAGGCTATCTACGCGCAGATTGAGCGGCGACAGCTTCCGGGCGTCCGACGAATCGGCCGTCGCATCTTGATCAATCGGCGCGAATTGCTACACTGGCTGGACCACAACTGCGCGTCATCGCCAAAGGAGTAGGCGATGAGCGTTACGATTCGACATTACAGGAACAAAGCCAGGGGCTGGGAACTGGACATTCGAGTTAGGCTTCCCGACGGCACGATCATTCGGGAGCGACGCAAGGCGCCTGTCAAGAGCAAGTCAGCGGCACTTCGGTGGGCTGAAGCTCGAGAACGGGTGCTAATGCTGAACGGGAAGCCAGAGTGCCAGTCGGCACCAGAAAAGGAGGTGCCAACGCTTCAGGAATTCGCTCCACGTTTTCTCGACGGATACGTGCGAGCGAATCGTCTGAAGCCAAGCGGGGTGGCGGCCAAGGAGTTGATTCTGCGGGTGCACTTGGCGCCTCAATTAGGCACCAAGAAGCTCAGCGAGATCACTACCGAGGCGGTGCAGCGTCTGAAGGGACTGCTCCAGAATAGGGCGCCCAAAACCGTGAACAACGTACTCACGGTTTTGAACGTGCTGCTGAAGACAGCGGTCGATTGGGGCGTCATCACAGAGGTCCCGTGCTCGATCCGACTGCTCAAGGTTCCGAAGACTTCTGCTGCGTTCCACGAATTCGACGTGTATGAGCGGCTCGTGGAGGCGGCACGCCTAACGGACCTTCAGGCCTACCTCGTGGTCCTACTGGGGGGCGAGGCCGGTCTTCGGTGCGGCGAGATGATCGCGCTTGAGTGGGCCGACGTGGATCTCGCGAATCGCCAAATGTGCGTACGGCATTCGGACTGGAACGGACAAGTCACTGCACCAAAAGGGGGCAAGTTCCGGTTCATTCCTCTGACCGTACGCCTAACGAAGGCGCTTCGGGATCACCGGCACTTGCGAAGTCCAAGGGTGCTGTGCCGAGCCGATGGCCGGCCGCTCTCAAGGCAAGTCGTTCAGTACTACGTGAAACGCTCGGCGCGGCGCGCCAACGTCAGCAACGTCGGTGTGCATGTCCTGCGGCATACGTTCTGTTCGCACTTGTCGATGCGAGGTGCGCCGGTTCGTGCGATTCAGGAACTCGCAGGACATCGCGATCTCTCGATGACGCAGCGGTACATGCACGTGAGTCCCGCAGCGATCGAAAGTGCGATTGGGCTTTTGGATCGAGCCCAATCTGTCCGAGGTCATGGAGAAATAGTGGAGACGGCAGAGGGCACGAAGTAGAAGTCGTTCAGATCCAACAACTTAATTGGCGGTGAGGCAGGGATTCGAACCCTGGATACAGGTTTTGGCCCGTATAACGGTTTAGCAAACCGCCGCCTTCAGCCACTCGGCCACCTCACCTTATTAATCCGGGGCCTTCGTCCCCGGACCCCTTACACGCTCGCTCGCGCGACTCGCCTCCCGTGAAAGGCACTCCGGCAAGTCGCGGCTCGGTCGCGTGACTCGCTCGCTAACCGCTCGCTCGTCACTCAATCCGCGGCTTCGCCCCAGACCCGTCCAGGGACCCCTTAGTCGCTCAACTCGTCCGCTGGCAGACACTTAAGTATATTCGCTCCGCGACCCATGGCTCGGTCCTCCAGCGCCCCATCCGGCGGGCGCGACTGCCTGCCCAGCCCCAGGAATTCCAGCGCGTCTTGACGACAATATGACCAGTCATTCATACTGGTCATATGAAGATGAATGCCACGGAATTCAAGGCGAAATGCCTGGCGGTCATCGATCGTGTCCACGCCCGCCGGGAGTCCGTGACGATTACCAAGCACGGCCGGGTGGTCGCCAGGCTGGTCCCGGACGACTCGAACGACGAGCGGCCCTGGCTCCAGCTCCGCCAAAAATCTGCAACCTGGCATGGCGACCCTTTCGCGCCGGTCGTCGCCGAACAGGATATTGAGGCGCTCAAGTAATGCCGGCGCCCGTCCTGGACACGCATGCCTGGATCTGGTGGATTCAGGCAGACCCCCGACTGGATCGCAAGACCATCGCCGCACTCGATGCCCTGCCGGCCGACGACCGTCCGGCGATCTGCGATATCAGTCTCTGGGAAGTGGCCATGCTGGTGGCACTGGGTCGCCTGGTGCTGGACGAACCGCTCGAGTCGTGGCTGGACGCGGCCGCTGGTCCACGCACGGTCCGCGTACTGCCCGTCACGCCGGCCATCGCGGCGGAAGTCGCGCGGCTCCCACCGACCTTTCACCGAGATCCAGCCGATCGATTGATCGTCGCCACGTGCCGATCGCTCGGTTACCCGCTCGTCACCCGCGACCGCGCCATCACGAACGCCCGCTTAGTCCGCCGTTGGACACCCGACGCGTAAAACGTCCTACCGCTGTCCTGACACCACGTCGACCGTCGTCGCCGCGGCGCCGAGTTTCACGACCACGGCTCCGCGCTCGGAGGGAAAAGTGCCCTTGGCCTGATACGTCCCGATTCCCGCCATCACCGCCGGCTGCTCGATTCGGAGCCGCGCGACTGGCGTGTACGGATCCGCGGCTGACAACGTCACGCGTACGGTCCTCGTGACCGGATCGATCGAGACGCGCTCGAACGTCCCGGCATCCAGCGTGAGATACAGGCCGAACGGCGCGATGTAGACCCGGCGCCGCAACGAATCGAGTACCTGCACGGTCACCTGCCCGGCACTCCTCGTGACGTTGCCGCCGAACGCCTGCCAGCCGTAGTCCGGATGATTGATGACATAGGTGCCGGTGGTCACCGCGTGGCCGAAGAAGTTCGGACCATAGTCCCCGATGTACGTATCCCACTTCAGATTTTGCGGATACGAATGAAACGCCGCGGACGGGAATCCCTCCTGATCGATGTTCGACAACGCGCCCATCGATCCGCCGTAGCCGATTCTCAGCAGATAGAAGTCGTCCGGATGCTGGCGGTAATGCGTCAGGACCGGAATCGCATTGATACCGGATCCGTAGTGATGAATCTGCCGCTCGGTCGTGCCGCCGGGTGCGGCGCCGTAGAAGAAGTCCCAGTACCGCCGCGCATTGCCGTTGTAGCCCCAGTGCGGCACGGTCGGCATGTAGCCAAGAATCGAACTCAGCGACACGAGCGCCTTGTCCTTGTAGCCGAAATAATTTGTCCACGCGTAAATCTCTTCCTGGCCGGTCGAATCCCACGCCATTTCGGATCCGAACGGATACGCGTCCGCGTTCCAGCGATCGGCGCGGCGCTTCATCGCGGCTTCGAGATAGTCACCCTGCTCTTTCCACTCTTCGCGCTTCAGGTCTTCGAGCAGCAGCACGAAGATGTCGCCATCCATCAGGCCGACATTCACGTACCCCACGCCGCCGCGGCCGCCGGGCGGCGCAAAGCCGCCCGTCATGTACTTCACGGTGTTGAACGCGTGGTCGAGATACCACTCCCACTTCTGCTTCGTGACGAGATCGGGATAGTTCCGCGCCAGCCGGTACATCGACCAGTACGCGGCCACCACGTGCGGATAGTCATACGCGCGATCAACCGCCTCCGCCGCCTGCTTGTTCCAGGATGTCCACGACGTCCAGTTACCAGGGTCGTACTTATAGTTCGGCATCGCGACGGGGTCGTAATAGAACAGGCTCTTCTTCACGCCCCACATCCGCGGGCCTTCCGAATACTGCAGCCGGCCCCACACGACCTTGTCCACGAACTCCGCAAGCTTGTCCACTTCGGCCTTGTTCGGCTGGCCGTATACCTTCATCATCGCGGACAGCCATCCGCCGGTGCCGCCCTCATCACCCAGACCCGCCACCCACGCGCGTGTGTCCTGCAGGACGATCCGATCATTCGCGCGGTCATAATTCATCACCGACGGCGCGCGGCCGAACGGGTCCGACTCGTCCGTGTACCAGGCCTTCGTCGTCAGAAAACGCCCCATGTCGGAGACCGCCAGCTGCGCAGGCTTCGTCACGGTGTAATGCACTGTCTGCACCGTGCCGTCGTCGTACGTCACCACCAACCGCGCGCGGCCCCACTGTTTGCCTCGAACCACATACTGAAGCTGGCCACTCTTCGACGGCGCGGCCGCAGTAGCCGTCAGCGATCCCGCCGGTTCCGCCGCCACCGCTCGCACCTTGCGCTTGCCGGCCGCGATGAACAACTTCGCCTCGATGTCCATCGGCACGATGTAGCCGGGAATGCCGACCGCCACAGGACGATCGGCCGCAGCGAGCGTCTTTTCAATGTTCGGGATCGCGTCGGAGACCAGCAACCGCAGCCCGTACTCACGGCTCGCGCCCGGCGCCAGCGTCACTGACGTCGGCGCGTTCCAGGGATCCGCATTTTTCCAGTCACTCTCCGCGTACGCGCCGCTGTGCGTCGTCCATTCGAACGCGCCTTCGAATGTCTGCCCGCGGCGCGAGGCGTCGTTCAGCGGGCGAAATGCTTCGAACGGCGTCTTGGTGCCGGTCTCCGGGACGACGACGAGCGCGGGGCCTGCGCCGGAGAGACGCGTGACCTGCAAATAACCGGCGTCGCGGCCGATGTAGGGATCGAAAAACGAACAGATCTCGTGCGCCTGCGGCAGCGTCCGCGCGCGGCCGGTCGCGAAGTTCTGGATCATGTTGTTGAACACAACGGGGAATCCGAGACCGCCGATTTCGATCGGCACCGGGCTCGTGTTCGTGAGAGTGAAATGCAGCACCAGACGCCCGGTGGCATCGATGCGCCACTCGCGCACGATGTCGAGCGGCAGATCCGCCGGCAACGACGGGGCCAGATTCGCCGCCGCCAGTGTTCGCGGAGCACCAGACGCGCGGGCAGCGTCGGCAGCGATGGTCGCGGTGACCGGCTTACGCTCGGTGCTGCTCGCCACGTCCACCCACGCGCCATCGCGCCAACCCGTCTGCTTCAGCCGCAGGGTGATGTCACCGAGATGATTGAACCGATCTGCTTGCCGCGCGGACAGTTGATCCGCGGGCGTGAAATCGAATGGCGTGTTCGCATCCATGCCCTTCGCGCCCTTCGGCTCGAGGGCCGCGATCGTCTGCGAGTCCTTGACGAGCTTCAGACGGAAGTCCGGCGTGTCGAAATCGATCGTGCCGCGATCCAGTCCAAGCGTCGGCACGGGCGGTGCCGCCTGCCCGCGCCCCTGCGGTTGCTGCATCCCCGCGACGACGGAGACGGCCAGAACGGTCGCTGACAGTGCAAACGTGACTGAGGTCCGAAAATGCATGGGTAGATCCTACGCCGGGATAAACTCTCCCCGCCCATGTCTTTGCCGGCCGGTACCCGCCTCGGCGCCTACGAAATCGTGTCGTCAGTTGGGAGCGGCGGGATGGGCGAGGTGTACCGCGCGCACGACACCCGCCTGAACCGCGACGTCGCCATCAAGGTGCTGCCGCCGGGGTTCGCTGGCGACGCCGACCGCCGTGCCCGGTTTGAACGCGAGGCACAGGCCGTCGCCGCGCTCTCGCATCCCAACATCGTCGCGATTCACGACACGGGCTTGCAGGCACTCCCGGCCGACGCGCAGGGCGGTGCGACGAAGCCGTTGCTCTACGTGGTCATGGAACTGCTCTCCGGCCAAACGCTGCGCGAGCGACTCGGTTCGACTTCGCTCACCGCAGGGAGTGCCATTCCCGTTCGCAAGGCCGTCGACTTCGCGATCCAAATCGCGCGCGGTCTGGGCGCGGCGCACGGCAAGGGTCTCGTGCATCGTGACCTGAAACCCGAGAACGTGTTTCTGCTCGATGACGGACAGGTCAAGATTCTCGATTTTGGACTCGCCCGTCGAAGCCCGGGTTCTTTAGACCCCGGGTCTCAAGACCCGGGGCTCCAGGAGACACAGACGGTCGCGACGACCGATCCCGGCACCGTGATGGGCACAGTCGGCTACATGGCGCCCGAGCAGGTGCGCGGACAGACCGTGGACGCGCGGGCCGACGTCTTCGCCTTCGGCGTCGTTCTGTACGAAATGATCAGCGGCACGCGCGCGTTTCAGCGCGAGACGGCGGCGGACACGATGACGGCGATCCTCACGCAGGATCCGCCTGAGCTCACGGGATCGCGGCCGGACTTCCCCGTCTCGCTCGATCGCATCATTCGTCATTGTCTCGAAAAGAATCCGAACGAACGTTTCCAGTCCGCGCGCGACATCGCGTTTGCACTGGAAGCGCTGTCTGGATCCGGCACGGGAACAACGTCGTCGGCCGGATTGCCAGCCGCGACGCTGGCGTCAGCACCGCCTTCGAAACACGGACTCTCGCCCATCATCGTCGTCGCGCTCGTGGTGGCCGCGCTTGCCGCGGGCGTTTTCGGCGCCAAAGCCTTGCGATCGGCCGCGCCAGAGTCGTTGAAGTTCACGATGAAGACGTTCGAGCCGCAGTCGATCTTCAACGGGCGGTTCATGCCCGACGGCGAGACGGTCGTCTTCAGCTCAGCGCTCACGGGCAATCTGCCGAATCTGTACGAGATTCGTGCCGGCACGCTCGAGGCTCGGCCGTTCGGGCCGCCTGGCACGCACCTGTTGTCGGTGTCGTCCAAAGGCGAGCTGGCGGTGCTGACCGCCGCGATCTACGAAAATCATCGCCTCTTCCGCGGGACGCTCGCGCGCATGACGATTGAGGGCGCGCCGAAGCCGTGGCTGGAAGACGTGCGAGAGGCGGACTGGAATCCCGAAGGGACCACACTGGCGATCGTCCGGAGCGTCAAGGGGCGAGACCAGCTCGAGTACCCGATCGGCAAGAAGCTGTACGACGCGAGTGGCTACCTGAGCGATCCGCGCGTGTCGCCGGACGGCACGCGCGTCGCGTTCATGGAGCATCCGCAGCAGTTCGACGACCGCGGCTACGTCAAAGTCGTCGACGCCGCCGGAACAGTGACGACGCTCGCCGGCGAGTACTGGGGCGAGGAGGGCATGGCCTGGTCGCGCGACGGATCGTCGGTGTTCTTCGCCGGAAGTCCGATTGCGGGCGAAGGCATCGCCACCGGCGAAATGTCGTACCAAATCTACCGCGTGGCTGCGGATGGAAAGACGCCGGCGGTCTTCGCCTTGACGAGTCCGGGTGATTTCACAATCTACGATATCGCCGCAGATGGCCGCTGGCTCGCGAGCCGCGATGACGTCCGCTATGGCGTCGTCGCGCGCGGCGCCGGTCAAGCCGAGGAACAAGACTTGTCTTGGCTCAACAAAAGCTGGTCGCCGCACCTGTCGCCCGATGGTCATCGCCTGATGTTTTCGGACGGCAACTCAGGTTCCGACTACGGCGTGGTCTGGCGGAAGACAGACGGGTCGCCGATCGTCCGGCTCGGCCCCGGCGATAGTGACGGGGGCTGGTCACCCGACGGCAAGTGGGCGGTCGGCCTAATCGCGAGCACCTCGAAGCTGGTGGCGTACCCGATCGGCGCGGGAGAACCGAAGCCGATCAACACCGAACCGATCAGCCAGATTCAATCCACCAGGTGGATGGCGGATTCCAAGACACTGCTTGTCTTCGGTAATGAACCAGGTGGACCGAAGCGCCATTACCGCGTCGCGCTTGCAGGCGGAACGCCCACTCCCATCCTCCCTGAGAGTCAGTCGTTCGCACTTCTATCGCCCGACGGCAACATCGCAATCGGCAAGAACGCCGAGGGGGCGTTCTGCGTCTTCCCCCTTGCCGGCGGCGCCGCTCGTCGCCTTCCAAGCCTGAGTGGAACCGACCAGCCGATCGCGTTCAGTGAAGACAGCCGGAGCATTTTCGTGCAGCGCTTCGGACGCGCGCTGCCCGCGGTTGTGGATCGCATCGATGTCGCGACCGGCAAACGCACGTCGTTCAAGGAATTTGCTCCCGCCAACCGCGCCGGCGTCGTCGGCGTATACCTGGCGGGACCCGTGATCAAGTCAGACGGCACTCAGTACGCGTACGGATACGTGAGGCGGCCTTCGGCCCTGTTCGTCGTGAAGGGCGGGCGGTAAGGCCTGAACGAGGACTCACGAACGCAGCGCTTTGACGGGATCTAGTGTCGCGGCACGCCGAGCGGGCTGGATGCCCGCCGCGGCGGCAACGACGATCAGTACGGCCGCCACGGCAACGTAAGTCACCAGATCCCTCGTCGTCACGCCGTACAGCAGCGCGCCAACCGATTGGGTCAGCCAGAACGACGCGACCAGCCCAACACCAGTCCCCACGACGGAAACGACGAGCGCTTGTTTGACGACGAGGCCGACGAGTTCGAGTCGCGTGGCGCCCAGTGCGGCGCGGATGCCCAGTTCGCGCGTGCGTTGTGACACTGAATACGACAGGACGCCGAAGAGGCCGACGCCGGTCACGACGAGCGCGGTCGCGGCAAAGCTGGCAATCAGGAGCGCGTAGAGCCGGGGACGAGCCAGGCTGCCGGCGAGGAGACGATCTTCGAGCGACATCAGCGACTCGGGAATCAAATTCGCGTCCGCGGCCTTCACCGCCGATCTCACCGCGGCCGCTGCCGACTGCTGGTCATCGGATCGCACGAACAGCCACGCGATCGTCGGCCTGACGCCAACTTTCAGCTGTCGGTACGAAAAGTAGATCTCCGGCAAGGAGGATACTGTCGCGCCCACATACTTAACGTCTTCGACAATACCGACGATCGTGGCGTCGCCGGTTTGGTTCTGCCCCCAGAGCGCCATCGGCACGGTGGCGCCCAGAGCTCTGTCGCCGAGATACCGCCGCCGGAACGTGTCGTTGACCACGAGCACAGGCTGAGATGTGACGGTGTCTGTATCGAGCAACGTGCGTCCTGCCAGAATCTGAAGGCCGAGCGTTTCGAAGAATTGCGGGCTGACGATCTTTGGTGACGCCTGGATCGTGACGGTTCCGCCGGGTGCCTCAGGCGACGCAAACGTGAATGCGCTCGTCGAGCCGCCCGGCGTCAGCGGCAGTTCGGTGGAAAACGCCGCAGACCTGACCGCCGCCGACGTCCTGAGACGGTCGACGATTTGGCCCAGCGTTTCGCTTCGTCGTGCCGGCGTATATGACGACGCGGGCAGGGCGACTCGCCCGCTCGTCACGGCGGCAGGCTCGAAGCCGCGATCCGCGTGCAACAGGCCGGCGAAACTTCTCGCCAATAACAACGCGCCCACAAGCAAGACACAGGCGATGGCGATTTGCGCGGCGACGAGCGTCAGCCGGGTCCGCGCCACGCCGCGGCGTCCGGATCCGACTGGTGCGAGACCATCTTCAGCGAGCGATCCGACGAGATTCAGTCGCCGCAACCTCAGCAACGGCGCGAGCCCGAAGGCCACGCTGGTCAGCACAGACACCGCCGCGGCGAACAGAATAATTGGGAGCGAGAACGACAGCTCGGCGACGCGTGGAAAGTCCGGCGGCAAGATTGACGGCGCGGATCGCTCGAGCAGCCAGGCCAGACCGACGCCAAGTGCGCCACCCGTCAGCCCAAGTGCGAGGTTCTCGATCACGAGCTGACGCAGAATCCGTCCCATGGATGCGCCGATGGACGCGCGAATGGCGAGTTCTCGCCGGCGTGCCGTGGCGCGCGCGAGCTGCAGGCTCGCGATGTTCATCGAGGCGATGAGCAGGAGCAGACCAATCGCCGCGAGCAGAACAAGGATCGGCCGCCGAACGTCCGCGGTGAGCGACTCGGTCAGGAGCTTGCCCGAAAACTCGATCGGACCATCGCTCCCAAAGATCGCTGTCGTCGTCATACCGGTATTCGCGGCAAAGCGGCCGCGCGCAGTGCCTTCGGTCGCGGCCTGATCGACGGTCGCGCCGGGTCGAAGCCGTGCCACGGATTCGAACATCGAGAGCGCGTTCCCGGTCGCCGGCGTCACACGGAATGGAAACAGGATGCGTGTCTGACGATCGGGGTAACTCGCCGCGTCGGGTAAGACGCCGATGATCGTCCACGCCTCATCGTCTAGCCGAAGCGTCCGGCCGATGACGTGTTCATCACCGTTGAGGCGCTGACGCCAGAAGCTTTCCGAAACGATGACGACGCGCTCGACCTCGTTGGCCTCGGCGAACAGCGAACCGGTGAGCGGCACAACGCCGAGCGCTCGCAGCAAACTGGCGGTGACGTTGGCGCCACGGACGCGCTCGGGTTCGCCGTCGCCCTTCCAGGTCGCGGTGCGGCCCGTCCATGCGCCGATCTCGTCAATGGTCTGCGGTTGCTCCTGCCACGCCAGGTACGCCGCATTGCTGACGGAACCAAAGCGCGGCGGATGGCCACCGCGGGTTTCTTTCAGCGCCACGATCCGGCCGCCCTCCGGCCACGGCAGCGGTTTCAACAGCACGCCATAGGTCACGCTGAAGAGGGCCGTCGTCATTCCAATCCCGAGCGCCATCGTCAAAATCACGAGCGCCGCGAATCTGGGCTGGCGCCGGATCAAGCGGAAGGCGTAGCGGGAATCCTGCAGCAGGCCCGCGCCCGGCGAGGCGGAATGAATCGGCGGCGGCGGGACGGCGGACGGGCGCCGCGTTCGATGGCGCAGGGCGCTCGCGTCAGCCTTCCAGGTTGCGATCAGGGCGTCCACGCGCGCCAGCGCACCGGCCGCATCGAGGCCTTCGGCAATCGCGGCGTCGTGGATCGCTTCCGCGTGCTGTGCGAGTTCATCGACGACATCGGCGGCGGGCGGTGTGGCGGTCGATTCGAGCGCGGTCCGGATTCTGGAGTGGAAATCCATATCTCGCCTCAGGCGCTCCCAGGTCAGGTCACGCGTGTTTCACGCGGGCGACACGATTCAGCGCGTTCACGAATCCGAGCCAGACGGATCGCTGGCTCGCCAGGGCTTTGCGGCCTTCGCGCGTCAGGCGGTAGTACCGCCGGCGGCGTTGTCCGGCGCGCTCGACCCAGCGGCCTTCAATGAGCCCGCGATCTTCGAGGCGATACAGCGTGGGATAGAGCGACGCGGCGTAGAACGAAATCGCGCCGCCCGATCGTGTGTCGATCAACTGGGCGATGTCATAACCGTGCCGATCGCGTTCGTCCAGCAGCGCGAGAATCAGCAGCTCGGTGCTGCCACGCTTGAGCTCTCGCGCCAGAGCATTGATGCCCATATGTGGACACAAAATATATGACGCGCATTGCCTGGTCAAGAGACAACATCGGGCCGGTCGGCGGACCCAGCTCATGTCCGCCGGCGCGCGACGCCGACCTGGTCCCGGCATCCCTCCGCCGAGCCAACCGGTGCCTACCGGAAATCGTCAAGGCAGCAGGCGCACTCGACCGGAGGCAAGGGCGGAAGACCGGTACCGGCCCCGCGGTGTCTAAGTGCATCGGTGCCCAAAGAAATCTGTAAACCGTTGGTGGGTCGGCGGCGTCAAAACAACCAGCCTTGGAACAAATGAACCGAACGCGGCATATTTCTTGGGCGATCGCCTGCGCGATGGCCACCGTCCTGGTCGGTGGCTGCCAGGGGTCCGGTGGGGCCGGGGCATCCTCCACAGCGGCGCCACCAGGCGCGGCGTCGCCTGGCGCCATCCGGTTCGCGGGGACGCTCGAGGCGGTTCGCTCCCGGACGATCGCGGTGCCGCGTCTGTCCGGCACCGGGTCGGCGATGATCATCACGAAACTCGCCAAGCCGGGCACCCGGGTTCAAACCGGCGACGTCCTTTTAGAGTTCGATCCACAAGAGCAACAGCGCCTGGCTAACGACAAGCGCGCCGAACTGGTCGATCTTGACAGCCAACTCGATCGTAAACGGGCCGACCTGGCAGCCGCCGAAGCCAAAGAGCGGACGGGCCTGGTGGCGGCCGAGAACGACATCGAGCGCGCCAAGCTGGCGGTCTCCACCAACGATCTCATCGCGAAAGTCGAAGCGGAGAAGAACACGCTGACGCTCGAGCAGAACATCGCGAAGCTCGACCAGCTACGACTGACCTTTACCCTGAGGCGTGAGGCCGCGTCCGCCGATCTCCGCATCCTCGAAATTCGACGCGAACGGTCGCAGCGGGCCTTGCGCTACGCGGAAGAGAACTCGACGCGCATGCAGGTGGTCGCGCCGTTCCCCGGCCTGGTCGTGGTGAAGACCACGTACCGGCCCGGCCGCGAAGGCCAGAGCGAAATCATGGAAGGCGATGAGGTCAGGCCGGGGCTGCCCGTGATCGACATCGTCGATACGTCGGTCATGCAGGTGCGCGCGCGTGTGAACCAGGCGGACGCGGAGAACGTGCGCCCGGGCCAGGCCGCGACCGTCCGGCTCGACGGATTCCCGGAGCTGAGCTTCAAGGGACGAATCGATCAAGTGACGCCGCTCGCGACGGTCGGCATGTCGCAGACGGTCCGTACGTTCGTCGCGCTGGTCACGGTTGAGGGCACGCATCCGCAGTTGTTGCCGGACCTCACCGCTTCTGTGGAAGTGACGCCGACCGCCAACGGCAAGGGGCAACAGTGACGACACGCGGACGCGTCGTGATGGCGGGGCTGGTGCTCGTCGCGCTGGCGGCGGCCGGTTGGATGCGCTACGGCCGCAACTCCGAGCCATCGCTACCCACGTCGGAGGTGAAACGCGGCGCCTTCGCCGACGTCGTGGAGATCCGGGGCGAGGTTCGCCCCGTCCGGACCACGCTCGTCATGGCGCCGGCCAACGCCGGTGAGTTGACGATCATCACCATCGCCAAGAACGGCACCGCGGTGAAGCCTGGCGATGTGGTCGCCGAATTTGACGCCGTCACGATGCGACGGACGATCCAGGAAAAGCAGTCAGACCTCCGGAGCGCGCTGGCGGAACTCGACCAGGCGCGTGCCCAAACCCGTATCACGCTGGAAGAGAAAAACGGCGCCGTGCGCCGCGCGCAATTCGACGTGGTCAAGGCGAGATTGTCGGTGGTGGACGCCGACATCGCCGGAGCGATTGAAACCCAGCGCAGCAAACTCACGCTGGCCGACGCCGAGCAGCGCCTTCGCGAAGTGGAGTCCGCCGAATCGGCGGCCAAGGTCGCCGCGGACTCGGAGTTCGCTTCGCGGAATCGGCGCATCGAAGGCATCCAACGCGATCTCGCCAAAGCCGAATCGGCAGTGACCGCGTTGGCGGCCAAGGCGCCGATCGAAGGGACGGTCAACATCCTGCCGAACTGGCGCTCGGCCGGCATGATGAGTGTTCCGGCCGAATACCGGCCCGGCGACAAGACGTACGCGGGCGCGCCGATCCTCGAGTTGCCGGATCTGTCGTCAGTTTTCCTGGTCGCGCGCCTCGATGAAACGGATCGCGGCCTGCTGAAGTCCGGACAAAAGGTCATCATTCGTGCCGATGCCGTCGCGGATCGCGATTACGAGGCCACGATCTCGGACATTTCCCTGCTCGCGCGCGTGGACTTTTCCGGCGGGTGGCCCCCGACGAAACAGTTCGATCTGAGAATTACGTTCAACAACCCGGACAACCGTTTGCGGCCGGGAATGAGCGCGGTGGCGCGAATCGGCGTCGGCGAAATTCCCGATGTCCTCATCGTCGCGACCAAAGCGATCTTCGCCGAGGGAGGAAGACCCGTCGTGTATCGATTCAACGGGCACGACTTCGTTCCCGTGACCATCGAAATCATTCGGCGCTCCAAGGAGCAAACGGCCATCAAGGGTGACTTGAAGGCGGGCGATCGGATTTCGCTGGTCTCGCCCGTGGCTGAAAAGAAAGCAGGAGGCGCATGACCGGGCGTCGGATGTTGGGGCTGGGCGCCGGTGTCGCGATCGCGACGGTAGTCGGCGTCATGGGCTACCAGTACGTGGGAACGTCGTCGACGCTTTCCGCGCCGGCGAGTCCCGTGGTGCCGTCGGCTCGCGTGACGCGGGGCTCCATCACCCTGACCGTGTACCTGCAGGGCGACCTGCGCGCGACCAAGCAAATGAACCTGACGGCTCCGGCGGTCGGCGGTGCGCTCCGGATCTTGAGCGTGGTCCCGACCGGCACGATAGTCGCCAAGGACGAACCTTTGATGGAGTTCGATCCCGCCGATCAGCAGTACGCGCTGGAGCAAGCCGAGTCCGAACTCCTCGAGGCCGAGCAGGAAATCATCAAGCGCCGCGCGGAGATCAAAGCCCAGGAAGCGCAAGACAAGGTGGCGTTGCTCACGGCGCAATTCGACGTGCGACGGGCCGTTCTGGACGCGGCGATTGATGCGGATTTGATTGCGGCCAAGGACTTCAAGATTCGCCAAGCCCAGGTCGAGGAAAACCGCCGGAACCTCGATCGTCTCGGCGAGGACATCAAATCGCGCAGCATCACGAGCCAGGCCGGCCTGAAGGTTCTCGAGGAAAAGAAGACGCGGTCCGACATGGCCGCTGCGCGCGCGCGCTTGAACATGGAGAACCTGGTGTTGAAGGCGCCGATCGCCGGTGTGGTTGCCGTGCGTGACAACATGGACTCCGGCGGCGGGTTTTACTACGAGGGCATGTCGCTGCCGGCCTATCGCGTCGGCGATACCGTGTATTCGGGCCGGCCCATTATCGACGTCTTCGATCTCGAGACGATGGAAGTGCGCGCGCGCGTCAACGAACAGGAGCGCGCGAACGTCGCGGTCGGGCAAACGGCGCAGCTGCAAGTGGACGCGATCTCCGACCTGGCGCCAACCGCCAAGGTGTCCTCGGTGGCCGGGCTCGGCCGGCCGGACAGTCGATCGGGCCCGCTCCGTCAGTTCGATGTGACGCTCGAATTGATCAAGCCAGATCCCCGGATGAAGCCGGGCACATCGGTGCGCGTCCTGGTGCAGGGCGAGACCGTCAAAAACGTCTTGTTGCTGCCGCGGCAGGCCCTCTTCGAAGTGGACGGTAAATCAACGGTCTACGTCCGGGCCGGCGGCCCCGATTCCTTTGCGCCGAAGCAGGTCAAGGTGCTCCATCGCACGGAGAGCCAGATCGCAGTCGAGGGCGTGGAGGAAAGCACGGAAGTGGCCCTCGTGGATCCGGTCGCCGCGCTCAAGCTGAGCGGCGCCAAAACCGGAAGCAGCACGTCCAGCCCGATGGATGTGAAGAAATGACCGCGACGCCCCACGGCCGTCGCAAGTTCAACTTCCTGCCGGAGCTCGCGCAGGGTTTCGATAATCTCCGCGCGCACAAGATGCGGTCCGCGCTGACGATGCTGGGCATGATCTTCGGCGTCGCGGCCGTCATCGCGATGCTGTCGATCGGCGCCGGCGCGCAGCAGCAGATGATTGCGTTCATTCAGCAGCTCGGCGTCAAGAACATCATTGTCGAAGCGCGCGAGGCCACCGACTCGACGACGCTGACGAAGGTGCGGAAGCTGTCGTCCGGGTTGTCGTTTCGCGACGTCCGCATGATCGAATCGAGCCTGGATGGCATCGAAGCGATCACGGCGCGTAAGCGGTTTGTGCCCGCGAAGCTGCTCCCGAAGCCGTACGGAGATGTGCCTGTCGTGTATGGCGTGGCGCCCGAGTATCAGCAGATCGCGCGCCTGTCGCTCGCGACCGGCCGGTTCTTTTCGGCGGAAGAAGCCAAGTCGGCCGCGTCGGTGGCGGTGCTCGGGCAGGCTGCCGCGGCCGGATTCTTCGGATCCGAGGATCCGGTGGGCCGATTTATCAAAGTGAACGACACGTGGTACCGCGTGATCGGCGTGTCGCGGCCCCAGATCGCCGTGCAGGGCGAATCGGGCGGGCTCCCGGCACAGGACCAGAACAACCTGATCTACGTGCCGCTCACGTCCGCGATTCTGCGCATCGAAGATTCGCGCGGGTACTACAAGGACGAAATCGATGGCATTTACATCGGCATGGCCGCCGACGATCGCGTCGCTGCCGCCGGCGTGCTGGTCCGCGGGTTGCTGGACGCGACGCACAACAACGCGGGCGACTTCAGCATCATCGTGCCGGCCGAACTGCTGGCGCAGCAAGAGCGCACCAAGCGACTGTTCGAATTCGTGATGGTCGCCATCGCGTCGATTTCCCTGCTCGTCGGCGGCATCGGCATCATGAACATCATGCTGGCGAGTGTCATGGAGCGGACGCGCGAGATCGGCGTGCGCCGCGCGGTTGGCGCGCGTAAGATCGACGTCATCCGGCAGTTCCTGATCGAGACGACGCTCATTACAGTGAGCGGAGGCATTGCCGGCACCGTGGTCGGCGTGCTGCTGTCTCGGTTCGTGGCCTACTTCGCCGGCTGGTCGACCATCGTCACCGTGTCGTCCGTCGCGATCGCGACGCTCGTGTCGGTGACCGTAGGGATTGTCTTCGGGCTGTACCCGGCCGTGCGAGCCGCCAAGCTGGATCCGGTCTCCTCGCTCCACTACGAGTGAGAGCGCGCGGCTCGCCGACAGACTGTCGTAGGATCGCGTGTCATGCGTCAGGTCTTACTTTTCCTGGGCCTCGTCCTGGCCATCGGCCTGGGCCTCGGCTTGCTGGCTGTTCCGGTGCGGTCGGCCGCGCAAGCCGCACAGGATCCGGGAGCGTTCACCAACGCCTCGCTGATTAGCGCAGACGGGGCCGGTGGCTTCTCGGTCCTGCCGAACGCGACCATCGTCGTCAATAACGGAAAGATCGTTGCCGCAGCCCCGGGGCAGAGTCTGGCCTTCGGCGCCGACCGCCTGAGCATGGATCTCGGCGGCCAGTTCGTGATTCCTGGAATTGTCGTCGCGCACGCGCATGTGTCGGACGTCAACGGCCTGAAACCGCGCGCCTATACCGACGAGAATTCGCGCCGGCAACTGGGCGTCTTTGCGCGCTATGGGATCACGACCGTCTTCAGCCTGGGCGGCGAGCAGTCGCCGGCGTTCGCGCTTCGCGACGCGCAGGCGACGTCCGCGCCTGGCCGGGCGCGCATTTTTGTCGCAGGCGACGTCATTACCGGGCGCACACCGGCGGAAGCGCGCGCGGCCGTTGCGAGAGTGGCGGCGCAGAAACCCGACCTGATCAAGATTCGCGTGGACGACAACCTCGGCACGGCCACTAAGATGCCACCCGATGTCTATCGCGCCGTGATCGACGAGGCGCACAGGCGCGGCCTCAAGGTGGCGGCGCACATCTTCTATCTCGATGACGCTAAGGACCTGCTGCGCGCGGGCGCGGACTTCATCGCGCACAGCGTGCGGGACAAACCCATCGACGACGAGTTTATCTTTCTTATGAAGGCCCGAGGCGCAGCCTACTGCCCGACGCTCACGCGCGAAATCAGCGTGACCGTCTACGAATCGAGGCCGAAATTTTTCGACGACCCCTTTTTTCTGCGTGAGGCCGACAGGGATGTGATGGCGCAACTCCTCCAGCCGGCGCGGCAGAAGGCGATGAAATCGTCGGCCACGGCGCGACGCTACAAGGCCGGTCTGAGGATCGCCATGGCGAACCTGAAGAAGGCGGCGGACAACGGCGTCCTCATCGCCATGGGCACGGATTCGGGCGCGGCCCCGGAACGATTCGAGGGTTATTTTGAGCACCTCGAAATGGAAATGATGGTGCGGGCGGGCATGTCGCCGGCAGCGGTTCTTCGCGCGTCCACGTCTGACGCGGCCCGGTCGTTGCAGCGGCAGGACATTGGTGTTATTGCGCCCGAACGCTGGGCCGACTTTGTCGTGCTCGAGCGCAATCCCCTCACCAACATCCTGAACACGCGGTCGATTTCGTCCGTCTGGATCGCCGGCCAGCAAATCGGCGCGCGCTAATCCGCTTGCGGAGCGGATCCGCGGCGTTTCGCCCAGCTGGCGCGGGCAGACCATAACCATTATGGTAGTATTGCCCTGTTATGGCACGGGCGACGTTTTCCCTCGACGAGGTCACGATTGCCGAGATCCGGCGTACTGCCGCCCGTTTGCGCAAACCACAAAGCCACGTGGTCCGCGATGCGGTCGCCGACTACGCCGCTCGGGCCGACCGGCTCAGCGAACGCGAACGGCAGGATCTGATGGGTGTGCTCGATCGCCTGCGCGACGCCCGACCGAGCCGATCCGCCGCCGACGTTGACGCGGAACTGGCCGCCGTTCGCGCGGCGCGTCGCGCCGGCGGCCGCCGCCACAGAAGCGCGTGATCGTCCACGTCGATACCTCGGCGCTCGTGGATGCCCTGACCGGCCCCAGACGGTCGCTCGACAAACTCATCGTCCTGACGGATCAAGGCCACCGCCTCGCACTCTCCGCGATCGTGCTGTACGAATGGTTGCGCGGCCCCCGGACGCGCGCCGAACTGTCCGCTCAGGAGGCGTTGTTTCCGTCCGAGAGCGCCGTAACGTTCGGCGCGGAAGAGGCCGCCGCAGCCGCCCGGCTCTACAAGACCCTGAGCCGCGTGCGCGGCCGCGAAGTCGATCTCGCCGTCGCCGCCTCGGCTCTGGTTCATGGCGCCGCCATCTGGACGCTCAACGCCGCCGACTTCCGGGATATTCCGGGCCTGCGTCTTGTCTGATCGCCGATGACGACCGCGATGCGACGTCTGGTCCCGGCCGCGGCCGCGGCGCTGTTCTTCCTCGTCATGGCCGTGCTCTACGCAACCGGACAGCGGACGCTCTATGAGGAAATCCTCCGGGCTTGGGGTGTCGATCCGTTCAGATTTCCGTTTCTTGACACGGAAACGGTGCTCTCGGCCGTACGATGCGTTCGCGCGGGCGTCGACGTGTTTGCCGGCAATCCCTGCGATCCACTTCGGCGCGTGTACGACTATTCGCCGCTCTGGCTGGTGCTGGCCAAACTGCCTGTCACTGAAGCCTGGACAGTGCCGGCCGCGCTCGTCGTCTGCGTCAGCTTCATCGCCAGCCTGACGCTGCTGCCGCCGGGACGCGGGTCGCTACAGACGGCGCTGATTACGTTCGGTGCGATTTCCTCGGCGGTCGTGTTCACCGTTGAGCGCGGTAACAACGATCTCGTCTTGTTCGTACTCGCCGCCATCGCGGCGGCGCTCGCATGCCGGACGCCGTTGCTGAGATTGGTGGGCTACGGCGCCGCGCTGCTGGCCGGCCTTCTCAAGTACTACCCGATGACGCTGATGGCGCTGACAACACGCGAGCGGCCTGGTCGCTTCATCGCCATCGTGGCCGCCGCGCTTGCCGTCGTCGCATTGTTTCTCGCGACAATGGGCGACGACCTCGCGCGCGCATTGCACTTGATCCCGACCGGCGGCTGGTTCGGAGACATGTTCGGTTCGTCGACGTTGGGCGGCGGACTCGTCAAGGAGTTCGGCTGGCCGAGCAGCGTCGCAATTACGCTGCGCGTCGGGCTGTCAATCATCGCGCTCGGCGCCGGCGTCGCGATCGCTCGACGACCGGCGGCTATCGCCGCGCTCGGTCGCCTCACCGACGCCGAAGGCACCGCCCTGCTCGCCGGTGGCTTGCTCATCCTCGGCTGCTTCTTCACCGCGCAAAACATCGGCTATCGCGTGATCTATCTGGTGTTGACGCTGCCGGCGCTCACCGCGCTCTGGCGCCTGCGAGCCGGGCGCCTGTGGTCGGTGACGACATTCACCGTGCTGGCGTTGCTCTGGTCGCAAGGCTGGCGCAACGTGATTGCCCTGCTCATCGAAGGACGTCCCGCCTTTATTGCCGGCTGGTTGGTTCGTGAAGCGCTGTGGTGGTGGACGATCGCGATGTTGATCGCGCTGGTTTATGGATTGGTGGCGCGGTCGGAGATCGGCGCGCGGCTCCTGCGCTCGCGTGCTTCCACATCGAGCACCGCCACGGCGTTCTGATACAGCGCCTCGGCCTCGGCGTGCGTGTTGGCCACCGCGGTCAAGCCGAGGGACCCGTTTTCACCCACGCCATTGATCATGTGCAGCACGATGCCGGTCTGCCGCGACTGGTCGAAATGCAACCCGTGCCGCGCGACAATGTCGAACAGATCGTGATGTGTGAACACGCGATAGTCGGGTGATTCCACATGGTCGCTGGCCACGAAACACTTGGGTTCGCCGCGTGGGGTCCTGAACACGCCCGCCGCAGCGTCGTAGCTGCCGTCAGTCAAGAACTGCAGCGTCAGGAACGGATGCGTTGTCCCGCCCTTGCGCAGGTTGATTTCAATCGCGTACACGTCCCAGGCATTTTCCGGCCGGTCGCTCAACACGGCGACGAAGTCGAGTGCGAACCGTCCGAGCACGCCTTCCTTCTTCAATCGGCGGCCGACCTTCATAGCCTCGCGCATGATCGCCGCGGCGTAATCCTGGCTCGCGGGGAACGTGCACCCGAGATAGGCTTGACCGCTCGGACCGCCCAGCAGTTGGTCGTGCGTTGATAGCGCCTCAACGGCACCGAGCGGCGTCACCCGCAGCTGTGCGCTCGGACTCCGAAATTCGCGCCCGCTGATGAGCTCCTCGACGATGCCGCCGACATCGGCGAGGGTGCGACTGAATCGTTCAAGCGTCATCGACGACGACTCGAACTTCATTTGACGCAGACGATCGAGGACCGCGGCGCGTTCGCCCGCATCACCGGACCCAGGCAAGCCGGACAGGTCAACGTTCGCGTTGCCGTCACCCGACACGCCTTCATTGAGTTTGGCGACAACCCGGGCGATCGCCGGCTTGCGGCGGCGCATGTCGCACACCGCCTCGCCCATCGCGTCCATCGTCCGCACATTCTCGACGCCAAGCGGATGCGGCACGCCTTCCTCGGCGAACACTCGGCGCGCCCCGCTCTTAGTGCCCAGGTCGAAGAACCTGGGGTCGGCGCCGTACATCGGAATCCCAAGCTGGACCGCCAGCTCCCGCTCACGATTCGTCGTGTTGTAGGGCACCAGGTGCGCGCGGTCTGGATTCGGAATGAGCGCCCGAATCTGATCGATGAGATTCGGACGCGCGAGCAGTTTCTCCGTCAGCGTCATCGGCGAGCCGTCGAGCGGACTCAGCAGGAACAGACGCCGACGCGCGTGCCCGGCAAACACGCCCGGAAGCAGGTCGAGGTAGTAATCCACGATTTCCGGATGGATCGCCTGGGAAGTGACGTAGATCAAACGCGCGCGCGGTTGGCGCAGGAGCAGAAGCAGAAACAGGAATCGCTCCTCGAGGGACTGCAGCCGGACGCCGCGTGCGCCCGAGTCCAGGCTGATCGACGGCACGACGACGATGGTCTGCTCGTCCTGGGTGAAGTGCTGCATCGACGTCCACAGCGGCGTCAGCTTGCGTTGCAGCGCGTCAAATCGGGCGGCGATCTCGATGTCGGAGAGGCCGGATGGTGCCGGCGCGAATGGTTCGGCCACAGTGCAGCAGATTGTAAGGCGGGTAACGACGGGTGACGACAGGTACGACGGGTACGACAGGTACGGGGCGCGAGCGGCCGAGAGAGCGTGTCGGGGGTCCGGCCGGGGGCGAAGCCCCCGGGATCAAATCACGTCCAGATGACGGCGCCGCCGTAGGGTTCGAGTGCGCGGTCGTGGCTGACGAGGACGGCGCCTTCCACGCGGGCTTGCGCAATGAGCACGCGGTCGAAGGGGTCCGCGTGGTGTGGCGGCAGGCCGGCAAGCGCTTCGGCGTGCGCCAAAGTCAGCGGCAACTCCGTGAAATTGTCCGCGGCGATGAGCATGCCGAAGGGCTCGGTTAAGCGCAGTCGACCGAGCGCGACCTTAATCGCGACCTCCCACGCCGACACGGCGCTCACCCACACGATCTCTGCGTCCGCGATGCCTCGCCGCGCGGCTGGCTTGAGCCGCCGGTCGTCGCGTTGCCACCAGAGAATGACGTGGGTATCTAATATTAACTTCACGTGATCAGTTTCACGGATTCAGTTTCGCGGGCGCCGGCGATCAGTCGATCGAGCCGCCGTAGAACGACGCGAGGATATCGGCCGGCAGCGGCGCGTCGAAATCAGCGGCGATCCAGATCTTGCCTTTGCCCCGGCCCGGCCGCCGCCGCGGCGTCTGCCGATACGGCACCAGCTTGGCCATCGGCCGGCCGTTCTTGGCAATGATGATTTCCGCGCCCGCAGCAGCCTGATCCACGAGCGACGACAGCTGTGTTTTGGCGTCGTAGAGGTTCAGGGCGAGCATCCGACGACGCTAGCACGAGGCCTGGAGTTGGTCAAGTTGGTCAAGTCTCAGTTGGGGGACTTCGTCCCCCAAACCCCCTTACACGCTCGCTCACGCGACTCGTCCGACCGCACACGGACAAGTCGCGTTCCGTTCGCGTGGCTCGCTCGCTTCGCTCCGCTCGCTCTCAGTTGGGGGACTTCGTCGTACCTGTCGTACCTGTCGTACCCGTTCCCTACTCAGCCCTCAGCGCACGCGCGGGATCGAGGCGTGAGGCTCGGAATGCGGGAATCGTCGTGGCGACCACCGCGATGACACTCACGATCAGCACGGCGCCACCAAGAATCAGCGGATCGTACGCGCTCACCGCGTAGATGCGGTTCGAGATCACCCGGCCGCCCAGATACGCGATACCGAGCCCGATGACCGTGCCGATTGCGGCCAGGATGCACCCTTGTCTCAGCACGAGACCGAAGACGCTCATCTGTGATGCCCCGAGGGCGAGACGCGTGGCCACTTCGCTGCGTCGCTCGGCGGTCGCATAGGCCACCACGCCATAGATGCCGACGGCCGCCAACAGGACGGCGACCCCGCCGAACAGCAGCATCAGCGTCATGCCCAACTCCTGGCGCCGCAATGTGGACGACACCAGTTCGGTCACCGGCATGAAATCCACGGCCATCTGCGGATCGAACTGGCGCATGGTTTCGCGAACGGCGGACTGCACCGACGCGACGTCCGTGCTCTTCGTCTGAATCACGATCGCCAGCCGGCCGAAGAAGTTCTGCCCGAGAGACGAGTAGTACGCCGGCTCAGCCGCATCGACGATCGTCTTCTGCCGCACATCGTCCACGATGCCGACGATGGTCGATTCGGTGTTGGGATTGATGGTCGGATAACCGAATGAGATCCGCATCCCGATCGGGTCGCGGTCCTTCAGGAACTTCTCGGCAAATGTGCGGTTGATGACGACGACGCGCTGGGTGTCAGGACGATCGTCGGCGCTGAGGTCGCGGCCCGCCTGCACGTCGATGCCCGCGGCGGCGAAGAAGCCGGGCGTCACGAAGCGCTGCCGCGACGTCATGGGATGGTCCGGATCCACGGGGATGCCGGCGATGCTCGTGTAGAGATTGTTCTCTTGTGTTCCGCGCAGCGGAAAGTTGCTCGTTGCACCGACCGCGGCCACGCCGTTCAGCGAGCGGAGCTGGCCAAACAGATCGGACATGGTGGCGTTCGTTGTCGGCAGGTCGCGGAACCGTGGACCGCGCGGCTGGAAGTCGAAGATAAGCCGTTGCTGCGCCACAAAGCCGGGATCGATGGCGCGGAGATTCGCGAAGCTCCGAATCAGCCAGCCGGCGCCGGCGACCAGCGTGACGGCGATCGCGATCTCCGCCACCGTCATGGCCGTGAGCCAACGGCCCGTGCCGCGCCCGCCGCTGGTGGATCGCCCGCTCTCGTTCATGAGCGTGCGCACGTCGGTTCGCGCCAACCGGAATGCCGGCGCGAATCCGACGAGCAATCCGGTAATCAGCAGGCTGAGGACGGTAAATGCCAGCACGCGGCCATCGAACGGCACCGTGTCGAGTCTCGGTAGTTTGGCGGCGCCGATGGACTGCAGCAGCTTCACGCCGCCCACCGCCACCGCGAGGCCCGCGATCGATCCCGCGGCCGCGAGCAGCAGGGACTCCGTCAACAGCTGGCGCACGATGCGAGTGCGTCCGGCACCAAGCGCCACGCGCACGGCCATTTCACGCGCACGGGCCGCGCCGCGCGCGAGCAGCAAGTTGGTCACATTGACGCACGCCAACAGCAAGAGCAGTCCGGTGGCCGACAAGACGACGATGAGAATCGGGCCGAGATCGCCCACGATGGACTCCACCATCGGCCGAACCACATACACGCGGGCCTTGGCGCCTTGAGGCAACGTCCGCTCGAGGCCACGAATCGCGTTCTCCATTTCGGCCTTGACCTTGTCCAGGTTGGCTCCTGGCTTGATCCGCATGACACCGTCGAAGCTGTGATTCACGTCCGTCGGATTGAATCGGAACGGCCCCCAGAAATCGGCGTCATGCGGCGTATCGAACGCCCGGGGCGCCACCCCAACCACCGTCGTCGTGAAACCCGCAAAGCGAAGCGGCTTGCCCACCACGGCAGGATCGCCGTGGTACATGTCCTGCCACACGCGATACGAAATCACCGCTCCGCCTGGGGGGCCCTGTGCGGCGAAATGCTCGGGCTTGAAGCCGCCCAGCGTCATGGGCAGGCCGAAGAGCTCGAAGAAGCCTTCGCCAACCAGATGAAGCTGCACATGCCGCGGCGTGTCGTCACTTTCGAGAAGGGTGGCGTCAACTGTCTGGATGCCGTTCGCCCGCTCGATCGAGAGATCGGGATTGTTCAAGATCAGCAACTCGCTCGCGGCGACCATGCCGGTGGTCACTCGCCCATCGGTCAGGTTGGTTCGTACGCCGTAGAGGTTCTCGGGGTTGGGATACGGCAACGGCCGCAGGAGCACCGCATTGACGGTGCTGAAGATCGCCGTGGTCGCGCCAATGCCCAAGGCGAGCGTGGCGATGGCGGCCAGTGAAAAAGCCGGGGCCTTGCGCAGGCTGCGGAAGGCAAAACGGAGATCTTGAAAGAGGGTGCTCATAGGGATTCCCCGGGTCCAACTCTTGGACGTATCAGACGGTAAGGCAGTTCAGACGGTTGGCGTAGGCTACGCGCCGCTCGACCTCTGGCGGCGGTATCCTCTGTCAGGACAACCGGACTTCTATTAGTCGGGGCGTGACCGGGAGGTCAGCATGGTCAGTCGGCGGACATTTCTACGGACGGTGGGCGCGGTCGGATCGACGGCGTTGATCGTCAAACCCCGCGGGCTCGACGAGGTGCTGGCGGCCTCCGCATCGGTGCAGGGCCAGACGCCCGCCGACGTCGCAAAGGACGAATTCTACTGGCGCGAGATCCAGCAGTCCTTCGCGCTCGATCGTACGGTGATCAATCTCAATACCGGCCACCACTGCTCGCAGCCGGACGTCGTGCTGAACGCCGTGAAGCGCTACCTCGACATCGAGAATCAGGCGCCGGGTTACTACGGCGGCCAACTTGGCCGGAACGTGGAATCCGTCCGTCGCGGGCTGGCCGAAGAATTCGGCTGCGACATCGAGGAACTGGCGATCACGCGCAACGCGAGCGAGTCACTGCAGATTCTGCAGAACGGCATCGACCTTGCGGCCGGTGACGAAGTCGTGACAACCGAGCAGGACTATCCGCGCATGTTGACGACGTGGGATCAGCGCGTCCGGCGCGACAAGATCGTCGTCAACCGCGTGCAGTTTCCAGTACCGACGACCGCCGACGATCTCTATGCGCGGATCGAAAACGCGATCACGCCGCGCACGAAGGTCCTGCACTTCTGCCACATCACGAATTTGACCGGTCAGCTGTTTCCCGTGCAACGCATCTGCCGCATGGCGCGAGCGCGCGGCATCCGGACCATCGTCGATGGCGCGCATGCCGGCGCGCAGTTTCCGTACAAGCTGCGCGATCTCGAGTGCGACAGCTACGGCGTGAGCCTGCACAAGTGGCTGCTCGCGCCGCTCGGCACCGGCATCCTGTATGTGCGGCGCGATCTCATCGACAAGTTCTGGCCGCTGCAGGCGGCGCCGGCCACCACCACGACAGATATCCGCAAGTTCGAGGAAATCGGCACCGCGCCGCAGGCGGTCAAGCTGGCGATTGCCGACGCGCTGGCGTTTCATCAGGCCATCGGGGCCGATCGCAAGGCCGCACGACTGTATTACCTGACGATGAGATGGGCCAACGCGCTGCGCGATCAGCCGCGCATCCGGATGCACTCGAGTCTGAAACCCGGCGAAACATGGGGACTGGCGACGGTCGGCATCGACGGCATGGATGTCTCGAAGATGACCTCCTTCCTCTTCGACAAATACCGGATTATCGTCGCCGGCCTCTCGCGATCGCCCATGCCGGGCCAGCAATTCGACTGGCAAGGCATCCGCGTCACGCCGAACGTGTACACGACGATTGGCGAGATCGACACGTTCATCGGCGCGATGAAAGCGCTACTGAAAGCCTGAGAAGGTCAAAGGTGAGAGGTCAGAGGTCAAAGGCAAGAACGTTGCGCGCCACGCTTGCCGGAATGCTGATGCTGCTGGCGCTGTGTGGCGCCGTCGTGGCCAGCCAGCAGGTGGCGGATCCGAACTTCGATGCGTCGGTGAAACAGCCGGCCTATGTCGGCGAGCATCCGCGGGTCGCGATCGACGAGGCGCATCACAATTTCCACACGGCCACCGGCCGGTACGAGCCGTTCGCGCGACTGCTCCGCAACGATGGCTACGATGTGCGGGCGCACACGGCGCCGTTCAGTGCCGCGTCGCTCGCCGACGCCCGTGTGCTCGTGATTGCCAACGCGCTTGGAGCCGGCGCGACGGCCAGCACCGAAACGTCACCGCCTGCGTTCACCGACCTGGAATGCAATGCTGTGTTGGGGTGGGTCAACACGGGCGGATCGCTTCTGCTGATTTCCGATCACACACCCATGGGGCAGGCGGCCGAGGGCCTGGCCAAGACGTTCGGCGTGACGATGGGCAAAGGATTTGTGCTGTCTCGGTCAGACGCCGAACACATGCCGGATCAAATGCACCAACTGCTGTTCTCGCGCGCGAATGGATTGCTGGGTGATCATCCGATCACGCGAGGCCGCAACCACGCGGAGCGGATCAGCACCGTGGTGTCGTTTACAGGCCAGTCGTTGATTGGGCCGCCAGGCGCGACGCCGCTGCTGCGGCTTGGACGAGGCGCGTGGGAAGCCCCGACGCGGGCTGAATCGCAATTGCTGACGCAGGATGCGGTGTCCGACGTGGACCCGGAGTCATTTGCGTCCACGCATGGCCGCGATGTCGGCGGTCGCGCGCAAGGCCTGGCCTTCGCCCTCGGCCGCGGACGCGTCGTCGTCCTCGGCGAAGCCGCGATGATGTCCGCGCAGGTCTTCCCCGCTGCCGACGGCAGTCAGGGGCGCATGGGTATGAACGTGCCGGGCAGCGACGACAAGCAATTTGCGCTCAATGTGATGCACTGGTTGTCGCGCTTGTTTTGACACTCTGCGTGTTAGCATCGCCGCCAATGTCCGAACGCCTGCATCGCTCGATTCGCCTCGTCATCGCGATGAGCCTGGCGATGCTCGCGCTTTCCTCGTCGCCAGTGGCACGCGCGAGTCTCGAGATTCCCGATCGCCTCACCGACGCGGAATTCTGGGCGTTGAGTCAGGATTCATCCGAGCCCGGCGGTTACTTTCGCGCCGCGGACATCACCAATCTCACATCCAATGAAATGCGCTTTCTGGACGTGATCCCGGATCTCCTCACCCGCGTGAAACCCGGCGGCGTGTACCTGGGCGTCGGGCCCGAGCAGAACTACACCTACATCGCGGCCATCAAACCGAAGATGGCCATCATCTTCGACATCCGCCGCGGCAACCTCGACCTGCAGCTGATGTACAAAGCGATGTTCGAGCTCTCGAAGGACCGCGCCGACTTTGTCTCGATGTTGTTCGCCAAACCGCGGCCACTGGGACTCGGAACCGCCTCGACCGTCAGCGACATCTTTTCAGCATTCGCACCATCTGAGACAAGCCGCGCGCTCTACGAAAAGAATCTCTCGGCGATCAAAGACTTCCTGACGAAAACGCGCAAACTGCCGGTGCCTGCGCGCGACCTGGAGGGCCTGGAAACGGTCTACCAGCTCTTCTATTCAAGCGGTTACTACTTGCGCGCCTCGCCGTCCTACTGGGACTTGATGACGACGACCGATGGCGCCGGTGTGATGCGCAGTTACCTGGCGACCGAAGCGAACTTTCTCGTGATGAAAGATCTGCAATCGCGCAATCTGGTTGTGCCCGTCGTCGGCAATTTCGGCGGCCCCAAGGCGATTCGTGCGGTCGCGCAGTATCTCAAGTCCCGCAGTGCCACCGTCTCGGCCTTCTACCTCTCGAACGTGGAGCAATATTTGATGCAGGACGGCATCTGGAACACGTTCTGCCAGAACGTCGCGACATTGCCGCTCGACGCGTCGAGCACGTTCATCAGATCGCAGAGTGGCGGCGGAGGCGGCGGACGCGGTGGCAGTTTCATCAGCTCGCTCGGTCCGATGGCGGCCGAAACGCGAAACTGTTCACTTCCGCTCCGGCAATAGGACGACCTTCACATAGCGCTTCGTGTTCAAGTACTTCGCAGCCGCCGCTTGGATGGCCGCCGCAGACAGCTTCTGGTAGTACTCCGGACGGTCCCAAACGCTCGCGGGATCTTCACCCAGTCGATACCGCGCGATCAGTTGGTCAGCCAAGAAGTTGTTTCGTTGCGCACTGGTTTCGAATTCGCGCAATCTCGCTAGCCGTTCATCACTGACTTCCTGTTCGGTTGGACCTGACGACCGAAAGCGCTCGATCTCGGCGAACACTCGCCGGGTCAATTCCTCGGCGCGGCGCGGATCATGGCCAAACTGCACGTTGATTTGGTATTCCGGATTTGGAATCTTGAAGAATTGCCGATCCACGGAAATCCCGTAGGTGCCGCCCAACTCCTCGCGGATCGTCTCGGTCAACCGTCGCTGAAGGATGTTGGTCATCGATAGGAACGCTACACCGCGCTCGCCGGGTGTGTAGTCGAACGGTCCACTGAAGACTATGGCGGTCCGCCCCTTCGGATCGATTCCCTTCTCCACGATCTTCTCGACGATGCCGGATGGCGTCCGGACTCCCACGTCCCTCCACGTCTCCGTGCGGTGTGTCGAAGGTAGCGAACCCAAATACCGCTCAACAAGCGGCCTGATGGCCTGCGGGTCGAAGCTGCCGACGAACACAAATGTGAAGTCACTCGCATCCGCGAAGCGATCGCGATAGAAGGCCGCTGACTTGTCGAGATTCCACTGGTCGACGGTCGAGAGAGTGGTGGGCTGTCGTCGCGGGTGATTTTGAAATCGGGCCAGTGTCAGCGCTTGATCGAACGCGAAGTCAGGACTGGCCGCCTGGTTGGCAAGCCATGCCTTCATGTTGGCTTGTTCCACACCATAGGTCGTCAGATCCACCCTCGGCTGCGTAAACCTCAGGTAGATGAGTTGAAACATCGTCTCGAGATCCCTGATGGAGGCGGCGCCGCTCATGCCTTCCTCGAGTTCTCCGATTGACGGCAAGGCGGACGCAACCTTGTCTTGCATGTACTTGGTCAGTTCGATGCCACTCATGCGGCCGACACCACCTGCGACGATCAAACCCGTCTCGGCCGCGGCAATGTAGTCGCGATCGTCGGCGAGGGATGTCCCACCGGGGCTCGTGGCCCGAAAGACGACCTCGTCCTTCTTGAAAGCCGTGGGTTTGAGCACGACCTTCACGCCGTTTGACAGCTCCCACTCGGTCAGACCGATGTCGGCCCTGGCCGTTGTCTTCACGACGGCTCCGGCTTCAGGCACTCGATCCAGAAGGGGTGCATCGATCAGCACGTCGATCCACGGTGTCGGGTCGGCTGCTGACCCTGCCTTGATTGCGGCGGCGAGGGCTTGTTCATTCGGCATGGTCAACCCGGCTTTTTCAGGCCCGGTGACCGTCACGATTCGGTTGTGGCTGGCAAACCACTCGTGAGTCCGCTGGTTGATTTCCGTGAGCGTTATGTCTGGCACAAATCGCTGATGCAACGCGTACGCGGTTTCTGCCGTCACGATTGGCTGGTCCCTGAGAAAGTGTTCGACCAGCGCGGATACTCGAGCAGGAGATCCGAGATTGTTACTGTCAGCCGCGGCCTTTTCACGCGAGCGCAGAAGGCTCCGTTTCTGGCGCTCCAATTCGCTAGCGCTGAACCCAAACTCAGAGACCCGCGCGACCTCGGTAAAGAGCGCCTGCACACCGCCGGCGACGCCGTCGGCCCTGACGCCGGCCATCAGGTACATTTCTTCATCGGGCGGACATGTTCCGCAGGCCCGACCCAGACCCGGATTGCGTCCAGCCGCGAACACATACAGCAGCGGCACGCCGGGCTTCTGAGTCAGTTCGTCAAACCGACTCTGGAACATGCGTCCGAAGAGTTCGTCGACGATTCGCTCACGGTAAGTCTTCACGGAGCCCGGTGCCCGGCCTGGAAGGAGGGTCTCCAGTTGAACGAGCGCGCCGGTCGTTTCCTTATCGGTCGCAACGGCGAAGACCGTCCCGGAGTGGTTGGGAACGTTGTAGGTGGGACGCGAACGCGGCGCTCTCGTGGCCGTCATCGACGCGAACTGCGACTTGATTAGTTGCTCGACGGAGGATCGGTCAAAATCACCGACGGCCATCACGGCCATCAGATCAGGTCGATACCAGTCTCGATAGAACTGTTTCAACCGTTCGATCCTGAAGTTCTGGATGATCTCGGGCTTACCGATCGGGAGTCGGTCAGCGTAGCGCGAACCCTTGAGCGCGATCGCACGCGCCTTGTCCGCAACTCTACGATCGGCCGATCGACCGGAGCGCCATTCCTCGAGAACGACGCCGCGTTCTTTGTCGATTTCTCCAGCATCGAATGAAATGTTTCTGGCCCAGTCATCGAGAATCACGAAGGCCTTGGCGATCACCTCAGGCTTGTCCGTGGGAATCGTGAGCATGTAGACGGTCTCGTCGAAGCTCGTGTACGCATTCACATCCGCGCCGAATCGCATGCCCGCGGATTCCATGAACCTCACCACCTGCTGGCCAGGAAAGTGCTGGGTTCCATTGAAGGCCATGTGTTCGAGCATGTGCGCCAGGCCCCGTTGGTCGTCGTCTTCAAGGACGGATCCGGCCTTGACGACGAGCCGCAACTCCGCGCGACGCTCGGGCTTCTGGTTGGCACGGACGTAGTACGTCAAGCCGTTCGGGAGCCGGCCGATGGCGACCTCCGGATCGCCGGGCGTCGGCGCCGTGAGCGGCATTGATTGGGCGGCCGTCGCGGGCGCCTGCGGGCGAGCGGCGACCAGTCCGGCCAGCAGGAAGATCGCTGGCAGGATGAGCGAATAGGGCCGGCTACGGATGGTCGACATAAGCGTTCTCCCTTGCGCAGTCACGATTAGTAGACGCAGCCGTGCTGTCCGTCGGTGTTGGGAAGACCGGAACCCTGCAAATACGCTGCATTGGACCACTGCGCCCGAAGTCTCCATTCCGTGCCATTCGAAAAGATCTGGTTCACTCCGAGTGGCGGAAAGACACCCTGACATTTGGGCGCCATATCGCGGCCGGACTTGTCCGTCCAGCCGGAACCGCGCGGGTTGGTGATCGTGGCCAGCAGTTGATTGGCCAGTGCCTTCGCGTAGGACGCCAGCCTGGGTGAGTGGCCCGTCGTATCGCCTTCCGGCGGCGGGCATGTATCACCAGCCTCCCCGCTCATCTGAGGCACCGAAATCACCTGAATCGGTGCGCGCCGGCCGCCGCATGTGCCCCAGACGTGAATGGAGCAACTCCCGCTTGGACTTGGGGTCGGCAGGAATACGAAATAGACGCCGTTGGGATCAGGAGCGTCTCCAGCCATCCGGCACGCCTCTCCCACCGCGCCCGCTTCGCTCGGGAGCCCCGACGGATCGATCGTGTGTCCGGCGTAAGACGACAATGCGGTGATTGGCCCCGTCCGGTCGTAGTACTCAGTGGCGATTGCGGCGAAATCCGATCCACCAAAGCCTGCGAGGAACGCGTCAATTCCCGTGATGACATCGCCCGCGAAGGCGGAATCGCTCCACTGACTGCCCCAATAGATCGCGGCGGTCTTCGTCGTGCGTAGCACCTGGCCGGTCTTCGCGATCGACAGCAGTGCGCTGTCACGGGGCCCGTTCTGGGCCTGGACCAGCACGATGGATCCCGTGAGAAGCACAAGGACAAGAATCGGAATGAATCGGTTCATTTGACGCGTCATGGTACGTCCCTCACCACGATAAACGCCGCGACCGGGAGGTTTGCACACCGGAGTAGAATCACCGCGGTTTCCTCCAGACGAGGGAGTACGTGATGCCAACTCAGCCCGATCCTCAGGCAGGGCCACGGCCAGCCGACGCGGCACCCGACTCGTCGTTGGTACTCCTCGAGCGGGCGCGCCACGGCGATCGTGAAGCCATCGATATCCTCGCGGGCCGCTATCTGCCGCGCCTGCGGCGCTGGGCATCCGGCCGCCTGCCGTTGTGGGCACGCGACCTCGCGGATACCCATGACCTTGTGCAGGAAACGGTCTTTCAGACGTTTAGAAAGATTGATGGCTTCCAGGTACGGGGGGAAGGCGCGCTTCAGGCATACCTGCGGCAGGCGTTGCTCAACCGTATCCGCACCGAGATCCGCCGGGTTGGCCGTCGTCCAGGACTTACCGAGATGAACAGCGACGTGGAAGACAAGAGTCCGTCGCCGCTCGAACTCGCCGTCGGCCGCGAGACGGTTGACCGGTACGAAGCGGCGTTGGGGCGGCTTCGACCCGAGGATCGCGAGGCCATCGTCGGTCGCGTCGAACTTGGCCTGTCGAACGATCAACTGGCCGAAGCGCTCGGAAAACCCTCCGCGAATGCCGCACGCATGACGGTGGAACGTGCGTTGTTCAAACTCGCTCAGGAAATGCAGGTGCCGTAGGCGTGTCGGACATGAGCGATGACCCTGCAATCGCCGAGGCGTTGAAAGCTATCGCCGCCGGCGATCCCGTTGACTGGACTGTGCTCGAGTCATCCGCCGGGGGCGATGCATCCCGGGAGATCCTGCGCGGCCTTCGTGCGGTGGCCGGCATCGCGATTTTCCATCGCAGCCTGCAGGAGAGTGAACAAACCTCGCCACCGATTGAACCCAACAGCGGACGAGCCACCGCGGCGGATTCGGGCGACCACCTCGCGGCGTGGGGTTCCTTGACGATCGTTGACGAGATCGGACGAGGCGCGTTTGGCCGCGTGTATCGTGCCTGGGACCCGCGACTCGATCGCGAGGTCGCTCTCAAACTGCTCACCGGTCGCGAAGCGCCTGACACCTCAGACACGGCGGTCGTCGTTGAGGAAGCTCGTCTCCTCGCTCGATTGCGGCACTCGAATATCGTCGCTGTTCATGGCGCCGACGAAATCGACGGCCATGTCGGAATCTGGATGGAATTCATCCGAGGTGCGACGCTCGACCAGATCGTGCGCGAGCGCGGCCCACTCGGCGCGGAAGAGGCGATGGTGATCGGCCGCGACGTGTGCCGGGCCGTCGCCGCGATTCATCGGGCCGGTCTCCTGCACCGCGACATCAAGGCCCAGAACGTGATGCGGGAGCGCGGCGGACGAATCGTTCTGATGGACTTTGGTGCCGGGCGCGAACACGCGCAGAACCAACAGGTCTCACTCGCCGGTACGCCGCTGTATCTGGCTCCCGAAGTGCTCGGGGGACAGCCCTCAGGGCCGAGTAGCGATCTCTACAGTGTCGGCGTCCTGCTTTACTACTTGGTCACCGGCGCGTTCCCTGTCACGGCGGAAAACATGGAGTCGCTTCGCAGCGCCCATTCGGCCGGCCAACGGATCCGTCTGCGCGACGCGAGGCCTGATCTGGCGGCTGGTTTCGTTCAGGTTGTCGATCGGGCACTGGCCGCCAATCCGCTAGACCGATTTGAAAGCGCCGGCGCGCTTGAAGCGGCGCTGTCGAGTGCGCTCGGCCAGGACGAACCAGTAGTTCGAGCCGCGACGTCGAAGCAGTCGAAGCATTGGTGGAGACTGACGGCAGCCTTGATGGCCACGACCCTACTGGTCGCTTCTCTTGTGGCGGCATGGGCGCTGTCGCGCCCCCTGGTGAACGATGCCCGCACGACGAGCTTCGTCGTGCCGATCGAAGGCGAGCGCGTATTCGACGCAGCGATCTCGCCTGACGGCTCACAAATCGTCTTTGAGGTTCGGGGCTTTGACTCCACGACGCGGTTGTTCCGTCGGTTCCTGAACGACTTCCAATCAACGCCCATCGACGGAACCCGTGACGGCAGCGCGCCGTTCTTCTCGCCGAACGGACAATCGCTGGGTTTCCAATACGCGGGCGCACCGCAAGAGATGAGGACGATTGGGTTATCGGGGGGGCCAGCGGTCACGTTGACCCGATGGGAAGAAGCCGGCGGCGCGGATTGGGCCGGCGACGACTCGATCGTGTTCTCTTCTCATGATGATCTGTGGCGGCAGCCGAAGGCGGGAGGGCCGCCAAAACGGCTCACTGAGCTTGATGCCGGGGCACACGCTCACCGACCTCAGGTTTTGCCGGACGGCAGCGTGTTGTTCACACGCAGACAATCCACCGCCGAGTACTCCGCCGTCGTGTTGTCCGGCACGGGCGCAATGACGACCGTGTTGCCAGATGCCAGAAACGCACGCTACGTGCCTGGCTACCTCATCTTCAACCGCGGAAAGTGGATTATGGCGGCGCCTTTCGATGCTCGGCGGCTCAGGGTGACTGGGCCGGCCGTTCAGATACAACCGGCCGGATTTGGCGCTTGGTTTGACGTGTCCGCTGCGGGCACGCTTGTGTACAGCACGATTGGAAAGACCGACGCACCACTCGAGGCGCCGAGCCTCGTCTGGGTCGACCGACGATCGGGCCACGAAACCCCGCTGCCATTTCAACCTCAACACTTCATCCAAAGCAGCGTTCGGCTGTCACCAAATGGGCGAAGAGTGGCCGTGTCGATTTCTGCGGAGCCGCCAGACTCGGCCACTGACCCGACCGGTCGCCTTTGGATCGGTGACGTCGCCAGCGGTCAACTGACTCCGCTCACGACTACCGATGCCCAGCCGATTGCGTGGACGCCCGACGGCGCTCGGATCGCCTTCATCAACGCCAGAGGCGCGCTGGTGTGGAGAAGCTGGAACGGGGCGGAGCCGGAAGAAGAGCTGGCCGGCCCCGAGAATTTTCCAATGGGAGGCTGTTCCAACGGTGCATGGTCGCCAAACGGGCGCACTCTGATCCTCAGGTGTTTTGCTCCTGGAATGAGCGGCGATCTCTTCATCGTCTCTCCGCCCACCGGATCAACTCACGCCACAAACCGCGTGGAAAGATTCCTTGCAACACCATATGGGGAAGGCCATCCGACGATGTCGCCGGACGGGCGATGGGTGGCGTTCCATTCCAACGAAAGCGGCCCACAGGAAATCTGGGTGAAGGCTTTCCCGTCCGGATCCGTCGAGAGGGTTTCGACCGGAGGAGGCAATCTGCCGTTCTGGAGGGGACAAGAACTCTTGTATCTTGGCTTGTCGCCCCGGACACCCATGGTGGTCCCCATTCTTCGGACCAGTCCCTCTCTGAAGTTCGGCGCGCCACGACCTGCGCTGAAACAATTCGATTACGGCCCCGCAAGCGGATTCGAAGTCTCCGCAGACGGCCAGCGTTTTCTGGTCCTGAAGGGCGCTGGGCCGCCTGGCGCCACTCAACTCAACGTTGTCGTCAATTGGATCGCCGAAGTGACGAGGAAAGTGGCAGCCGGCAAGTGAGTCCGTGTCCGGCGGGCTGAAGTCCGCCGACTACGACTTATGGCCAGGTGTCTGGACTGGCGCGCCAATAAAGTTCGCGCCGAATGTGTGCGGGATCGAAACCGCGGTCGGTCGCAATTCGGACGACGGCCTCGACCATGTTCGGATGGCCACAGGCGTAGATAGTCGCGTCCGCCGGCCTGATCGAGAATCGATCGAGCTGGCTCGCAAGAATAGCTTCCACGCGGCCGGTCGCGCCGCTCCAGCGGGAAGATTCCTGCGGCCGGGACACGGTCGGCACATACCGCAGCGATGGCGAGCGGACGGCCATCGCCTCCAACTCATCGCGCCAGGCCAAATCGACATCGCGACTCACGCCATGCAGTAACAGGATATTTCGCGTCTGACCGCGTGACGCCAGTGTGCGGATCATGCTCATGAACGGCGCCAGGCCGGTTCCGCTCGCCACAAAGACGCACGTCCGGCCGTCATTCTCCAGGAGGAACCGGCCCTTGGGGCCCGTGATGTGCACGGGATCGCTGAGGCGACACTGCCAGAGCAGCGGCGTGAAATCACCGCCCGGCACAAGCCGAATGAAGAACTCGTACTCCGTCACTTCGTCTGCCGACGACGCAATGGACATGGGGCGTTGCACCAGTCTGCCGTCGGCGCCAGGGAGACCGAGCGTGGCGTATTGTCCGGACTCGAAAGCAAAAGGATGATCGGCAGCCGCCCGGATAATGACCAGGCCATCCGAAACATCGCGGCGGCTTGTCAACTGGCCGCGATGCCCATCGTCTCCGGCTGACAGGCTGCCTGGCACTATTTCACGGCGCGAAACGCATCCGCGCACAGCGCTCTGACTTTGGCTGCCGGAAGATCACGGAGGGCCGGGTGGCTCGCGCGGTCTGGGTTGTCTCGGCGGGACCGGCCGCACCCGCAAATCCCGCGGCGCAGACGAGCACCAGCACAATCTTTCTTTGTCATCATCCACGTTGAGAATACCGGACCTTGAGTCGTTTTCGAGCGAAAGGGAAACCAGAGTTTCTCTTTCCCATGAAAACGACTCCCGAGGTCGTTCTTGTGGGTGTAACATCCGCCCTGTTCCCGGAGGATTCCCCATGAAGCGATCCATTCGACGCCTTGCCGTGAGTGCCGGACTCGTTGCCTTTTTCGCCTGGTCGCTCAGCCCCGTCGCGCCGTCGGCGCAGACCGCGGCGCCGCAAGCGCCCGCGCCGGCCGGGCCGATCAAGCTCGCCCGCCAGCCCGACTATCACGCGGGCAAGATCGCGTTCACCTATCTCGGCGACATCTGGACCGCGAATGACGACGGATCGGGTCCCGTGCGCCTGACCGTGAACACCGCACTCGATGTGTATCCCAGATTTTCGCCCGACGGCCGGTGGATTGCGTTTTCCTCCAACCGCTTCGGCAACAACGACGTCTTCGTGATTCCATCCGGCGGCGGCACGCCGAAGCAATTGACGTTCTTTTCGGGCGGTGACGACGTCGTGGGCTGGTCGCGCGACGGACTCCAGGTGCTGTTCCGTTCGTCCCATGGCGACGGCGCGTTTCCGAACGTGGCCACCTTATATACGGTGCCGGTCGCCGGCGGCCCCGAGAAGCCGCTCCCGGTGGATTGGGGTTACTACGGCGATTTTTCGCCTGACGGCAAACAGCTCGTCTTTAACCGGCATCCATCGACGTGGACGCGCAAGCACTACCGCGGTGCCTACGCGGCCGATATCTGGGTCGCCGATATCGCGCAGAAAACTTACCGGCCGTTGTTGCACGATGCGCAGTTCAACCGGTACTGGCCGATGTGGGGCGCGGACGACAACATTTACTTCGTCGCCGATCCGCTGCCCAACGATCAGTCCGTGAAACCGGGGAGCCTGCAGGTCTACCAGAGCGCGAACAACATCTATCGCATTCCGGCGAGCGGATCGGGCCAGCCCGTGCAGGTCACGAAGCACACCAGCGGCAGTTTGTTCTGGCCCTCCATGTCCGGCGACGGCAAGACGATCGTGTACGAGGAGAGCTTCGGTTTGTGGAAACTCGACGTGGCGTCGGGCCGCACGACTGAAATCAAGATCGCCATCGCGACCGACGACAAGGAAAACGAGTTCGAAGTCGCGACCGTGCAGAACGAAGTGGACTCGTTCGACCTCTCGCCGTCCGGCCAGCGCGCCGTCATTTCCGCGCGCGGCCAGTTGTTCACGATCGCGACGACCCGCGGCGACATCACGCGCATCGCGCCGGATCCGATGGCGTCCCGCAATCAGCAGCCGAAGTGGTCGGCCGACGGCAAGACCATCGCCTACCTGTCGGACAAATCGGGCCGCGATGAAATCTGGGTCGGCGATCCCGAAGGCAAGAACCTGAAGCAGATCACGAACCTGGATAACGAGAAGGGCGCGTTCACGTTCACGCCGGACTCAACAAAACTGATCTACAGCGCCGCCGACAAGAAGCTCTACAGCTATTCGCTCGCCGACGCGAAGACGGCGGTGATTACGTCGGACACGGTCGCGCGCATCGGCTCGTTCTCGGTGTCGCCCGACAGCAAGTGGATCGCCTTCTCGAAACAGGATCGGTCGCTGCGCGCGCACGTGTACGTCGCGCCCATCGGCGGCGGCGAGGAAAAACACATCTCGGACGATGCGTTGCTTTTCTCGGAGGCCAATCCCGTGTGGACCGCTGACGGCCGCTACCTGGTCTTCACCTCCTCCGAAGGCTTCAGCAACGGCATTGCCACCCAGGGCGGCATTACGACGACGACCGAACTGTGGGCGCTACCGCTCCGCGATCAGGATCGCGATCCGCTGAATCGCGATATCGACAACGAGGCACAGGCTCTGGCCGCGCAGGCCGGCGCCGGCCGGGCCGGTGGCGCGGGCGGCGCGACGCCCGTGACTGTGCAGATTGACTGGAACAACATCGCCCGCCGCGCACGGCAGATTCCTGTGAACGGCGACGCGATCAACGGATTGCTCGCGTCACCCACGGGCGCGTCGGTCGCGATCAACTTGTCGTCCACCGGGGGCGCGGGTGGCCGTGGTGCGGCCGCCGGCACCGCCGGCACGTTCATCGTCAACATCGACACCAATGCGGTGTCCGCGGTGCCGACCGGCACGCCGGCGGACACCGGCGCCGGACGCGGCGGACGAGGCGCCGCGGCGGGCGGCGGTGGTGGTGGCGGCGGCAAAGTGTTCACGCGCGATGGCCGGACGCTGTACTTCACACAGGGCAGCGCGCTCTTCGCCGCCGCGGTCGGTGGAGGCGGGGGCGGCGCGGCCGCACCGGCGGCGGCAGCCGGTGCCGGCCGTGGAGGCGGGCGCGGCGGTGGCGGCGCAGCCGCACCCGCGGCGCCGGAAGCCAGCGGATCCGCGCGACAGGTCACCTACACGGTCAGTATTCCGGTCGACAAGAAAGCCTTGCGCGCACAGGTCTTCAACGAGGGCTGGCGCATCATGAAGAACCGGTTCTACGACTCGGAAATGCACGGCGTGAACTGGACGACGATGCGCACGAAGTACGCGCCGCTGCTCGACTACGTCGTGGACCAGAGCGAACTGCAGACGCTCATGATGATGATGATCGGCGAGTTGAACGCATCGCACACCGGCGTGAGCGGCGGTCCGTCGGATGCGGGCCCGTCAGCCGGCACCACGCGCTATCCGGGATTCGATTTCACGTTCGATGCGTCGGGCTATTACCGCGTGGGCCGCATCTACAAGACCGGACCGGCCGATCACGACTACCTGAAGGTGCGCGAGGGCGATTTCATCCTGGCGCTCGATGACCGCGACCTGAGGACGACGGACAACTACTGGCAGCGGCTGACGCAGCCCTCTACGAACAAACTCCGTTTCCTGTTGAACGACAAGCCGTCGAAGGACGGCGCGTGGGAAGTGGCGATCACGCCGGGCGGCAACTTCGGCGATCTCCAGTACGCGCGCTGGGTCGAGGATCGACGTGTGATGGTGGACAAGCTCAGCAACGGCGAGATTGGCTACCTGCACATTCGCGCGATGGACGCGCCGTCGCTGCGCCAGTTCCAGCTCGATCTGGCGGCCAATCGCACGAAGAAGGCGCTCGTGATCGATCAGCGCTTCAACGGCGGCGGCGGCATCGATCAGGAACTGCTGCAAATCCTCGCGGGCCGCGAGTATCAGTACACCGTCGGCCGCGATGCCGGCGTGCGTCAGCCGCGGCCGCAGAATTTCTACGGGCCGATGGTCGTGATGCAGAACGAGCGGTCGGCGTCCGACGCGGAAATGTTCCCCGCCGGGTTCAAAGCGCTGGGTCTCGGCAAAACCGTGGGGTTGCCGACGATGGGCGCCGTCATCGGCACGGGGTCGTACACGCTGCTCGACGGATCAGCGATTCGCACGCCGGGCAGCGGCGTGTGGATCACCCAGGGCGGGCAGAACATGGAGAACTACGGCGTGCCGCCCGACGTGCTCATCGACAACACGCCGGCGAGCCACGTGCAGGGCCGAGACATGCAGGTCGAAAAGGCCGTCGAAGTGCTGAAGGCGGAAATCGCGGCACGGGTCAAACGATAAACGTATGGAGGCCGGGGTCTTTAGACCCCGGCTGTACCCCGGGTCTAAAGACCCGGGGCTCCATTACCCAAACGTCGCGACAGCGAACACGATCGCGGTCACCGCCATCAGGAACGCCACCCGCCCGATCTTTGGAAGCATCGCGGCGGCGGCCTTGTCGCCGTTCCGCGCCTTGCGCACCATCCCGTGCATGTACCCGACCAGGCCGGTCAGGATAACGACCGCCGTGAGTTTGACGTGCAGTGTCCAACCGAGCGCTGAGAGGCCGGCGAATCCGCCGTACCGCGTGAAGAGCATCCCAAGACCGCTGAGCCACAGGAGCGCCAAGCCAATGTCGCCCACCCGCATCATCGTCGGTGGAAAGCGTGAGAGCACGGCCTGATCCGGGCCGGAGGCTTTCGAGATGAGGCCCATCATCACCATGTTGGAAAGTGGGACAGACAGACCCATGGCCAGGCCGAAGAAATGCAGTATGAGCAGTGTGTTGAACGTCCAGTCCATGTCGCCCCCAGATTTAAGCCAGAGTTAAGCCGAAGCTAAGAATGATCCGCGAGCATCATACGACCGGTCGGGAATCAGCGCACGGCCGCGCGTTCCTTCGGTCCAATCGAACACTGCCGCGGACCGGCGCTCGAACGGACGACCACTTCCACATCCGGACCTGGTAGCGCCCGGAACGCGGCAAGATCGAAGCGATCGATGCGCGTGGCGCCGGCGGCCGCAAGGGGCGGCGCGGTGAAACCGCGGACAGGCGCCGCGGGCATCGGACGAAGCAGGATCTCGGTCAGAAGTTTGCTCCGAAGACGAACCGCCACCACGGGCGCCGGCACGAACGGGGCCGTCGGCGACGGCGAGGGTGTCGGCGTTGGCGTGATGACCGGCGGATACGCCGGATCGTCGGCGGGCGGATTGACGGCGCCCTGCGCGCGTTTGAGCTGGGACGTGACCAGCACCACCGGCGCGCGCAGATCAGCCGTGACGTCGGCGGAGGTAAACGTGCTTTTCCGCGCACGTGCTTCGCGCGCCGCGCGCATGATGCGGCCCGTCGGCCCCTCGAGCACGACCTCTGAGAACAGATCGTTCTCGGGCGGGCGGCGCGGAAATACGCCGGACGCAGTGCAGGCCGCCTGGAGCTTCTGTCCCGACGATCCGGCGCGCACCGCTTGTTCGACGTCAGCATCCGACAAAACCGGGAGAGGCGCGACCGCCGCGGCGGCGCCTGGCGCCGCACGATTGACGGGCATCGCGACGTAGCTTTCACGCGCACGGACGCTCAGGCCGCTCTTCTTGACGCGCACCGCCAGCGGATGCACTTTCCCGTCGAGTGCCTGCGGCGTGAATCCCAGCAGGTATTGATGGTGGAGTTCGTCGACAATGCGCGTGAACGCGGCGGTCAGTTCCGATTCGTCTTTGAGGCGATAGCGTTCGCCGCCCGATCCGCGCGCGATCGATCGCAAGTCGCCGTCGTTCGCGTTGCCGGCCGAACCCTCGACGCTGACCGTGTAAACCATGATCCCCTCGCGCTGCGCGCGCCGCGAGGCGTCGGCGAGTGAGGCCTCGCTCGGATCGGACCACGCGTGGCAGGGGCCCGCGATCGGTCCCATGGCGAGACCCGGCGGTGGATTCATGGCGATCGAGTTCGGGCCGAAATCATCGCCGTCGGAAAACAACAGGATCGCCCGCCGGCCACCGATACCGCCGAGCGACGTGATCGTGCGATCGACGCCGGCCCAGACCGGCGATCCCATGTCCATCTGAATGTTGCTGCGCAGCATCGCGCCGAGTGCTGCTTTGTCGCGAGTGAGCCGCTGGCACTCCATCGTGAGCGTGTTGACGGACGCCTGATCGTCCGGTCGCAACTCCGCAACGAAGGCGCCGGCGGCCTCGGCGATTTTCTCGGCGTCTCTGGAGACGCTGCCGCTCCGATCGATCAGGAGCGCCACGGCAATCGCCTGGACGTCGCTCGAGAAGACCGAAATCTCCTGCCGCTTGCCGTTGTCGAGCAGTTCGAAGTCGTCCTTGGTCAGGCCCGTCACGAGTTCGCCGCCCGGGCCGCGCACGGTCACGTGCACCTCGACCGTGTCCACGCTCGACCGGAACGTCGGCCGGTCCTGGGCCACCAGGATGGAAACCGAGAGCGTTACCAGCGCCACCACGGCGGCCGACGGTCGAAATCCGGGGGGCATGCGGACAAGATGCCACAATTTGGGCGGGTTTTTGTCAAAACGCTGTTAACGGGCCACCAGATGAGGGGGTACTTCCGGCCCTTTTGGGCAGTATATTTACCAAGATCATGAAGTTGCCGGCGTCGGTCTGGATTGGCGGGGGTCTGCTCATCGCGAGCATCGCGGCGCGCGCCGCGTCGGTGACGGCACAGACTCCAAAACCCGCAACTCCCTCGCCTCAAGCTGCGGCCCGCGACTACAACGGACTCATCCAAACCTATTGCGGCGATTGTCACGACGATGCGCGGAAGCGCGGCAACGTGTCGTTCGACAAGTTCGACATCAACAAGGTGGGCGACAACGCGGAACTCGCCGAGCGGATGATTCGCAAGCTCCAGCTCGGCATGATGCCGCCGCCCGGCGAGGAACGGCCGGACCCGGTCGCGTACGCCGCGCTCATCGCGACGCTTGAGGCGAAGGCGGATGCCGCCGCGCTGGCGCATCCCAATCCCGGCACCCGCGTGTTCCCGCGCCTCAACCGGACGGAATACCGGAATTCGATCAAGGCGCTGCTCGATTTGGACGTCGATGCCGGCGCGTGGCTGCCGCTCGACCAGAAGAGCGCGAACTTCGACAACATCGCGGACGAGCAGACGATCTCGGCGACGTTGCTCGAGTCCTATTTGAACGCCGCCTCGGAAATCAGCCGCCTGGCTGTGGGCGATCGGCAGGCACCGGCGGCCGATCGGACGTACACGAATTCGAGTTACATGTCGCAGCATCCCTGGGATCACCTCGAGGGTGCGCCTGTGGGTTCGCGCGGCGGCATGGTGATCAATCCGATATTTCCGGTTGATGCCGAATACGTGTTCGAAGTGACGTTCACGGGCGGCGACAACACCCGGCTCGAAGATCTCGACCTGTCGCTGAACGGCAACCGGATTGCGCTGGTGAAATACGAGACCGGACAGGCGCGCGCGGCTGACGGCACGGGCGCGGTGCCGATGAAGACGGAACCGATTTTGATCAAGGCCGGCCAGTACCTGCTGTCCGCCGCATTCGTGCGGCGGTTCGACGGGCCGTACGAAGACTTGATCCGGCCGCACGACTGGTCGTTCGCGGGCGGCGGATCAGGCGGCGCCGGCATCACGACGCTGCCGCACCTGCGCGACGTCATCATTCACGGACCGTTCAAGCCGACCGGAATTTCGGATAATGCCAGCCGCCGGAAGATCTTCACGTGCCGCCCGACGTCGGCTGCCGAGGAACGTCCGTGCGCGCGATCGATCGTCACGAACCTGGCCACGACCGCGTACCGGCGTCCCGTGACGCCAGGCGAAGTCGATGGCGTGCTGAAGTTCTACGATCAGGGCGCGGCCAAGGGCGGATTCGAGATTGGTGTCCGCAACGCGCTCGAAGCCATTCTCGCGAGCCCGCACTTCATCTTCCGCATCGAACGCCAGCCGGATTCGGTCAAGCCCGGCACGGTATTTCGCGTGAGCGACGTCGACATGGCGTCGCGCCTGTCGTTCTTCCTCTGGGGCACGCCGCCGGATCGCGTGTTGATGGACGCGGCATTGCGCGGCGAACTGGCGACGCCGGCCGGGCTCGAACGCCACGCGCGCCGCATGCTCGCCGATCCGCGCGCCGACGCGCTCGGCCCGCGCTTTGCCGGTCAGTGGCTGCGGCTGCAGGACGTCGACAAGGTCCATCCGGATCCCAACTACTACCCGAACTTCGAAAGCCAGCTCGGCGACATGATGAAGACCGAGACCGAGATGTTCTTCATGTCGCTCATCCGCGAAGATCGCAGCGCGCTCGATCTGCTGCGCGCCGACTACACCTTCCTCAATGAACGGCTCGCGCGCCACTACGGCATCGACGGCGTCGCGGGCAGCTATTACCGCCGCGTGACGTATCCCGACACGCGGCGCCGAGGCCTGTTCGGCCAGGGCAGTGTGCTCGTGCAGACGTCCTACGCCAACCGCACGTCCGCGGTGTTGCGCGGCAAGTGGGTCATGGAAGTGCTGCTGGGCTCGCCGCCGCCACCGCCGCCGATGGACGGATCGGTGCCGCCATTCGACGACACGGCCGAGGGCAAATCAGGGCGCACGCTCACGACGCGCGAGCGCATGGAACTGCACCGGAAGAATCCGACCTGCAATTCCTGCCATCGAGTGATCGATCCGATTGGCCTCGCGATGGACAACTTCGACGTCACCGCGAAGTGGCGCGCGCGCGAGAACGGCATGCCACTCGACACGCGCGGCGAGTTCTACGACGGCACGTCGATTGAGAACACGCTGCAGTTGTCGGCCGTGTTGCTGAAGCGGCCGGTGCCGCTGATGCGCACGCTGACTGAAAACCTGATGGCCTACGCGCTCGGCCGTCGCGTCGAGTACTACGACCAACCGACGATCCGCGCCATCACGAAGGCCGCCCAGGCGGGCGACTACAAGATCACGTCGCTCATCATCGGCGTCGTCAAAAGCGACGCCTTCCGGATGAGACTGGCCGATCCTGTGAACAATTCCGATACACCGGCTGGACGCCGCTAGCGCACGTAACCGAGGAGAGAGCATGAACTTCATTACCGGTAAGCAACTGCCCCGTCGAACGTTCCTCCGCGGCATGGGCGCATCCATGGCGCTGCCCTTCCTGGACGCGATGGTGCCGGCCGCGCGCGCGAAGCGCGAAGCCCTGGCCGACCCCACGCGCCTCATCTGCATCGAGGAAGTGCACGGACAGGCAGGTTGCAACGTGCTCGGCGCGTCCAAGTACCTGTTCGCGCCCGAAAAGACGGGCCGCGACTTCACGATGGTGCCGGACAGTTCGCTCGCGGCCCTCGAACCCTACCGCGACTACATGACCATCGTCAGCAACACCGACGTGAAGATGGCGGAGGCGTTCGCACTCCCGGAAATCGGCGGCGATCACTTCCGGTCGAGCGCGGTCTTCCTGACGCAGGCGCATCCGAAGCAGACGCAGGGATCGGACATCTGGGCGGGCACGTCGCTCGATCAGATGTACGCCAAGCGGTTCGGCCAGACGTCGCCGGTGCCATCGATGCAGTACTGCATCGAGAATCTCGACCAGGCCGGCGGCTGCACCTACAACTATTCGTGCGTCTACATCGACGCGATCAGCTGGGCGTCGCCCAACGAACCGCTGCCGATGATTCGCGATCCGCGCATGGCCTTCGACATGCTGTTTGGCGCTGGCGGCACGCCGGAAGCGCGGGCGGCGCGCATGGACACGCGCAAGAGCATCCTCGACTGGATCAACACCGAAGTCGTGTCGCTGCGCAAACAACTCGGCACGGCCGACCGCACGCGCATGGACCGGTATCTGCAGAACGTGCAGGAAATCGAACGCCGGATCAAAGCAGTGGAAGCACATAACACGAGCGGCGAAGCGCGCGAGTTGCCGAACGCGCCGCCCGGCGTGCCGGACTCGTACGCCGAGCACGTGCGGCTGCTGTTCGACATCCAGGTACTCGCGCTCGAGTCGGATCTGACGCGGACGATTTCGTTCAAGACCGGGCGCGACGCAGACAACCGCGTGTTCCCGGAGAGTGGATCGAGCGGCGCGTTCCACTCGGCCTCGCACCACGGCGGCGCGGAAGCGCGCGTCATGGACTTCAACAAGATCAACAAATACCGCACGGGCCAGCTCGCCTACTTGCTGGAGAAGCTGAAGACGACGATGGATGGCGACAAGAACCTGCTCGAGAAGAGCATGGTCATCTGGGGTTCGCCGATGGCCGACTCGAACCTGCACAACCATCGCCGCTGTCCGCTCGTGTTCTTCGGTCACGCCAACGGCCAGCTGCAGGGCGGCCTGCACCTGAAGGCGCCGGACGGCACGCCGATGGCCAATGCGATGCTCACCGCGCTGCACAAGCTCGGCATGGACGACGTGAAGTCGTTCGGCGACAGCACGGGCGAATTCGCACTAACGGTCTGATCGAGACAAGGACGTGAAGGGGGTGAAGGACGTGAAGCAGTCACGCCTTCCCGCCTTCGAAACACGCTGTCGAGGAGTCTTATGAAAGTGACGCGATTCGGTCTGGGCTTCGCCATCGCACTGGGCCTGGCAGCCACCTTGGCTGCACAGTCGACTTCAACACCCGTCGCCGACGCGGCCCGGAAGGGCGATGTGGCGGCGGTGCGCGCGCTGTTGAAGCAGGGCGCGGACGCGAGCATGGCGCAGGGCGACGGCATGACGCCGTTGCACTGGGCGGCCGAGCGCGGTGACGCGGTCATGGCCGACGTCCTGTTGCGCGCAGGCGCCAACCTGACGGCCGCGACGCGGCTCGGGCAGTACACGCCCATCCATCTCGCCGCGCGCGCGGGCAACGCCGCGGTCGTCCGGACGCTGCTGAAGGCCGGCGCATCGGCCAAGACGGTGAACGCCAGCGGAACGACGCCGCTCCATCTGGCCGCCGCGTCGGGCAACGTGGACACGATCAATGCCCTGCTTGACGCCGGCGCGAACGTCAACGCCAAAGAAAATGAAAACGGACAGACGCCGCTCATCTTCGCGGTGTCGGACGATCACGTGGACGCGGTCAAGGTGCTGCTCAAGCGCGGCGCCGATGTGAACGCGGCGACGAAGGCGATCGATCTGTCGAAGCAGTCCGCGGAAATCCGCCAGGCCTCGACCGTGCGCCGGCAGGTGCTGTCCGCGACAGTGACGCCGGGAACGCAGCCGACCGCGAGCCAGGAACAGGCGGCCGTGCAGGCCGCGCGTGACTTTTACGCGACAGGTAAACTCCCGCCGGCGCCGGCGGGCGCGGGCGGCGCAGCGGCCGCCGGTGGCGGGCGCGGTGGCGGTGGCGGACGCGGCGGCGCAGCCGCAGCCGGCGCGGCGACGCCGCCAGACGCAGGCGCGGCAGCCGCGCCAGCACCAGGGCGTGGCGGCGCGGGTGGCGGTGCCGCGGGTGGTGCCCAGACGGCGACCGACGCGCAGAATGCGGAAGGACCGTCAGCGGCGGGAAGCGCGAAGGGCGGCCTGACCGCACTGCATCACGCCGCGCGTTCGGGCTACACCGACGCCATGTCGGCCTTGCTCGACGCGGGCGCCAACATCAATCAGAAATCCGCGGACGGCAACACGCCGCTGATGGTCGCGCTCATCAACGGCGAGTTCGACGTGGCGATGCTCCTCGTCGAAAAGGGCGCGAACCCGAACATCGCGGGAGTCGACGCCATCGCGCCGCTCTGGCAGGCCGTCAACGCCCGCTGGCAGCCGCGCACGCGTTTCCCGCAACCGCAGGAAATGGATTATCAGAAAGCCACGTACCTCGACGTGATGAAGGCGCTGCTTGAAGCCGGTGCCGATCCGGATGCGCGCGTCACGGGCCATCCGTGGTTCATGCTCTACAGCGGCTGCGGCAGCGGCAATTGCGGGCTTGCGAACGTGACCGGCTCCACCGCGTTCTGGCGCGCGGCGTACGGCACGGACGTCGACGCGATGAAATTGCTCGTGAAATACGGCGCCGATCCGAACATCCCGACGATGGCCGCCGGCGGTGGCGGACGCGGCGGCGCGGGCGGCGGTGGTGGTGCGGCAGGCGGACGTGCGGGCGGACCTGGCGGACGTGCCGGTGGCGCCGGTGCTGCGGGCGCTCCAGGCGCCGGTGCGGCGCCAGCGGGCGGCGCGGCTTCGGTCGCGGCTCCCCCAGCAGCGCCACCAGCACCCGCGACTCCCCAACTCGATCCGTCCGGTCTGCCTCCAGTGCCGGCCGGCGGTCCCGGCGTGCCGCCGCTCCACGCGGCAGCGGGCGCGGAATACGGCGAGGGCTTCGCGGGCAACTCCCATCGTCACGCTCCGGACAGCTGGCTGCCGGCGGTGAAGTATCTCGTCGAAGAACTGGGCATGGACGTGAATGGCCGGGACGATGGCGGCTACACGCCGCTGCATCACGCGGCCGCGCGCGGCGACAACGAATTGATTCTGTATCTCGTGTCGAAGGGTGCGGACGTGAAAGCCGTCAGCCGCCGCGGCCAGACGACCGCCGACATGGCCAACGGGCCGGTCTCGCGCATCTCGCCGTTCCCGTCCACGATTGAATTGCTGGTCAAGCTCGGCGCGAAGAACAACAACAAGTGCGCGAGCTGTACGCCCTAAGTAATCCCTAGGTCCAAGGGTCCAAAGGTCCAAGGGTCCAAAGGTCCGGCGGTTCGCGAGGCGTGACGGCCTCCGCCGCAGGACCCTTGGACCCTTGGACCCTTGGACTTTTTGGACCCTTGGACCTTCTAACCGCGGGGAGTTTTCAGTGCGCGGTACTGTCTCAGCGCCGCCTCGATCTTGAAGTTAATCCCGGCCTTCCCGATCTCCACCGTCGCTTTCGTCGGATCCCCCGACACGCCTGAGTCCGCCGGGCCGCCCCAGGGTTTGATCTGATCCTTCCGCACGGCCTCCGGCTTCACGAATAACAACTGCGCGGTATCGCTGATTCCGGCGTGACTGCCGACGATGGTGTCGTCGTACTTGAATTCCTTCAGCAGCCAGTCCCGGTAATCGACGCGGCCCTGTTCGTAGTAATCAGTCAGCGCAAAGACCTGCACGCCCTGGCCGGCCCATTCGGCATTGAGCGTCTTCGCCACCGCGGTCATGCCGGCCTGATTGCCGCCGCTGTCGCCGATGAACAGGATTTCCTTGAAACCGTGCGCGCGCAGACTGCGGGCCGCTGCATCCAGCAGTTGATCGTAGGCCGGCGACGGCAGTGAGATGGCGCCGGCGTTCTGGCGATCCGGATTGCCCTCGGGCACGTACTGAATCGGCGGGGCTACGAGCGCGTTCTTGAGCGTGCGCGCCATCTGGTTGGCGGAGTACGTGACGATGACGTTGTGCTTGCCGAGCGTCATGTGGTACCCGTTCTTTTCCGTGCCGCCCGTGGGAATAATCACGGTCGTCTTGCCGGCCTTCATCAAGTCGCGTGTTTCTTCCCAGGTGAGCTCGTCGATGAATACCGTGTCGGGCGGAGTGGTCGGCGCAATCCCCGCCGGCGCCGTGTCCATGGTGGGCGGCCGTGCGGGTGGAGGTGTCGGTGGCGTGGCAGGCGCAGCGGCAGCGGCCGCGCCCGCATTGCCGCCGCCGGCGCCGCCGCCGGCGCCGCCGCCGCGCGCCGGCTGTTCGGCCGCGGGCTGGATGGTGCCCTCCATCAGGCCTTTGATCTGCGCCAGTGCGTTGTCGACTTTGATCTGGATGAAGATCTGGCCGAGTGCGGCGGTGGACTTCGACGGATCGCCGCTCACGCCGCTGTTCTGATAGCCGCCGCCCGGCGCAAACCTGGCCGGCCGGACGTGCGCGGGGTTGACCGCCATCATTTCCGACGTATCCAGAATGTTCGCGTGATTCCCGGCCGCGGCTTCCGCGCCGAGATTCTTGGTCACGTAAGCCGTCTGATCCGTGTGGCTCTTCGTATAGTAGTCGCCGATCCAGAAGGCCCTGGCTTCGCCCTTCCATAGTTCCGTCAAGCGCGCCGCCGCGTTTCGCATGCCGGTCTGGTTGCCTCCCGATTCGCCGAGATAGAGAATCGTCGTGAAGCCGCCGGACTTCAGGCTGCGACCCGCGCTCATCAGCAGTTCGAGAAACCGATCATCGGGCAGCGTAATCGTGCCCGGCTTGCCCATGTGCCCGCCCGGATTCGTCCAGCTGCCCTCCGGCACGTACGCGATCGTCGGCGCCACGAGCGTCTTGCCGACCGCCCGCGCAACCTTGTCCGCCGCGTAGTTCATGACGAACTTATGTTCGCCGTCCACCATGTGCGGGCCCTTTTGTTCGGTGCCGGCCGTGCCGATGATCACGGTCGTCCAGCCGCCTTTGATCAGATCGCGCACCTCGGCCCACGTGAGGTCTTCGAGAAACACGCTGTCCGGCGGTGTGCCCGACGGGGCTGTCGCTGGTGCGTTAGCCGGGCGTTGCGCCGCGAGCGAGGCGAGGGATAAAACAAGAATGGCAAGAACGACAAACTGCTTCATCTTGACTCCGTACGAAAGAACTTGAAGGGGGCGAAAGGTTGTGGGGGAAACCCAAAGCCTTTCGTCTTCACTGCTTCATGGTTAAAAACTAACCACCGCTCTTGATTCGGAACGACCCGTCATCGAATCGTTCACGGAACTGGCCGTGACAGGACGCGCACAACTGCGTCAGGCCCGCGCTAGATGTCTTGAGCTCATCGAGCTTGCCGCCCTGGAGACTGGTCTCCATCGACGTCACGAACGCCAGCGCATCCGTGGCAATTTTGGCGGCCTCCATCGGACCGTGCGTCTTGAAGTAGGTCTCGACGCCCGCAAATGACGTTTTCAGCGCCGTGATCTGCTCTTTGGCCGCGACGGCATCTGGTTTGTCCAGTGCCGTGCGCAGCGCCGTGTTCGCAGGATTGATCGTCAGCATGAACTGCCGGAACGCGAGCTCGGCAGGCGTCATCGGCGGCGCCACCCGCTTGGCGAGATCGACGAGGCCGGGCGTCACGACGACGGTCGCCAGCACCATTGGCTGACCTTTGTATTTGGCGATCTGTTCAGGCGTGAGGTCCAGCTTGTAGCTCCGGGCCTTCTTTTCGAGCTCCGCCGGATCAAACCGCATGACCTCGCCTTGAATCGTGAAATAGGCGTTCGGTTCGGGCGCGGCTGACAGTGTCGGCGCCAGGACCAGCAGTTCCTTGCCGGTTGCTTTCGTGCGGTCCTGATCGACCGTGAACGCGGTTTTTGACAGCACGGTCTCGATGGCGGCCATGATTGAGACGTTCTCGCCGAGGTGGGCGACCGGATCGCGCAGCAGCGTGCTGGCAGTCATCGGCACCAGCCTCGCGGCCCCGCCGGGCGCCTGATAGGCGCGGGAGACCAGCGTCGTGGCCAGAATGGCAGCCGACAGGGCGACGAGGCCGGCACCGGCCCGGGTTCGTCGGGCCCCATAAATATGTGGCACGGGAGACTCCTTCCTTATTAGGTCTAACGCGCAGAGCATACCGCGACGGCCTGCAGTTATGATGAGCCCGCATGATCAAACCGGGCACCGGGGGTCCCACGGTCTGGGGCATGAATAGCTATCAGTGGCTCGTCGTGTTCGCAGCCTGGCTGGGCTGGGGCTTCGACGTTTTTGACGGGTTGCTCTTTAATTACGTGGCGCCGAACGCGGTACCGACGCTGCTTGGGGTGCCGATCGGCACACCAGCCGCCCGGGTCGTCACCCTGCAATGGACCGGATACCTCACGTCCCTGCTGCTGATCGGCTGGGCAGTCGGCGGTGTGCTGTTCGGCCGCCTGGCGGACCGCATCGGCCGCACCCGCACATTGATGTTGACGATGCTGTTGTACGGCGTGGGGACGGCGCTGTGCGCCGTCGCGCCGAACATCTGGATGCTCGCGTTTTTCCGGCTGATTGCCAGCCTCGGGATCGGCGGCGAATGGGCCGCGGGCGCCGCCATGGTGGCCGAGACGGTGCCGGAAAAGCGCCGGATCGAGATGGGCGCGATCCTCTACACGTCAGCGCCGATCGGGCTGTTTCTCGCGGGTTTTGTGAACTACCAGATTGCGGGCGTCTGGATGCCGGATGCGCCGGAAACGTCGTGGCGGTGGGTGTTCGCGTGTGGCCTGCTCCCGGCGGCCGTGGCGCTCCTCGTGCGCATCTTCGTCAAGGAGCCTGAACGGTGGCAGGCGGTCCGCGAGAAAGCCGCGCCGCCGCGCATGGCCGAACTGTTCACGCCCACCTACCGGCCGGCCCTTATCTCCGGATTTCTCACGGCGTTGATCGCGCTCCTCGCGTGGTGGAGCTGCAATGCGTTCATCCCGGTCGTTTCGACGGGCCTTGCGCAGTTGGAAGCGGCATCGCGGGGTTTGGATCCGTCCGCGACGCGGGCGCTGTCCGAATCGTGGAAGTCTCTGGCCACAGGGTCGTTCAACTGGGGCGGGCTGGTCGGCACGCTGCTGACGGTGCCAATCGCCAAGTTCTTCGGGCGCCGCACCATGTTCGGGATCTACTTCGCGGGATCGGCGATGGCCATTCTCGCGACATTCGGTCTCAATCTGCACCCGGAAACAATCCTGCGTATGTACTTTCTGATCGGCCTCACCGTGTTCGGTGTGTTCGGCAGTTTCACCTACTACCTGCCTGAGCTCTTTCCGACGCGGCTGCGCGGAACAGGGGCTGGCCTGTCGTACAACATCGGCCGCGTCATTGCGGCCGCCGGACCATTCATCGTCGGCAGCATTGCCGCCAAGGGCACCGGCACGGCGATAGAGACGCTGTTCTACGTCGGGTTCATTCCCGCCGCCGGTTTATTGCTTCTGCCGTTCATCGTCGAAACGAAGGGGCGCACTTTACAAGACTGACCGGGGACCGCGTCTGATCCGAACGAATCCAGGGAGAATGCATGGCAAGTCATCCGAACACCGCACAGTCCCCGCTTCGCACGGCGCTCGCCGGGCTGATTGGCAATGTCCTCGAGTGGTTCGATTTCGCGGTGTACGGATATTTCGCCAGCAACATCGGGCATCAGTTTTTTCCGAAATCTGATCCGGCCGTCCAGGCATTCCTGACGTTTGGAACGTTCGCGCTTGGGTTCTTCGCGCGACCCATCGGCAGCATCGTGCTTGGGCGTGTGGGCGATCGCATCGGCCGTCGGGCGCTGCTGACGCTGTCGATCGCACTGATGGGCGGCGCGACGCTCGTGCTGGGCCTGTTGCCGACGTACGAACAGGTCGGGATGCTGGCGCCTGTTCTGCTCATGCTCATGCGCGTGCTGCAAGGTATTTCACTGGGCGGCGAGTTCACGGGATCGATGGTCTACACGACCGAGGCCTCGTCGCCGCTGGTTCGCGGCCTGGTCAGCAGTTCGACGGCGGCCGGCACCACGCTCGGCTTCATTCTCGGATCAGCCACGGCATATCTCATCAACCATACGTTGACGGTCGAGCAGGTAGACGCGTGGGGCTGGCGGCTGCCGTTCATCGGCAGCATTCTTTTCATGGTGGTGGGATATCTGCTGCGCCGCGGCATTCACGAGACCGAGGCCGGTTTGAAGGCGATGCAGGAGCGTCCGCCGCTGGTGGCCTCGCTCGTCGCCGATGCCATGCCGATTCTTCAGACCTTCGGCATCGTCGCCATGACAAATGCCGCGTACTACCTGACGTTCACGTTCGCGGTCGAACGGCGGAAAGCCGCAGCACAGGCGGCCGGGACCATCGGCGCCGACGACTTCCTGCTGGTCAACACCCTCGTACTGTTTGTCGTGCTGTTCGCGAAGCCGCTCGGGGGCTGGCTGTCTGACAAGACCGGTAGGCGTCGCCTGATGATGGCCCTGACGGTCGCGGCGATGGCGCTGATTCTGCCGGCGCACAAGCTGATGATGGTCGGCACCCTCAGCCATTTCTTCTGGGGGCAGGTGATGATGGCGATTCCGCTCGGCATGGCACTCGGCCTTCAGGGCGCGATGGTCGTGGAGATCTTCCCGTTGCGATCGCGCGTGACGTCCATGAGCGTCGCGTACAGCGTGACGCTGGCGTTGGCGGGCGGCACAGCACCGCTCGTCGCGACGTGGCTGATCGACACGATGAAACAGCCGCTCGCGCCGGCCTATTACGTGTTCCTGTACGGCTTGATCGGCCTCGCAATCATGTGGCCGATGAAGGAAACGAACACGCGACGCCTCGATCAGTAGCTCCGCCAGGAGTGGCGAGTGAGACGACTCTTCAATTCGTTCGCCCTCTTGCTCGGCTCGCTCGGAGTTTTGCTCTGTGTGGCCGCAGCGGTTGGGGTGCTGTTCCTCGGCTCGAGGCTGAATCAAGCGACTGACAAGGTATTCGATGGGGTCGACCGATCTTTGGTGGCCAGTCGAGACCGGGTGCTCGGCGCACAGACGCGCGTGCAAGAGTCGAAAATCACCGCGGATGACATCGGGCACGCCGTCGAAAACTGGATGCGTGCGGAAGCCACAGAGCGCCTGACGTCGCGCCTCAAAGTTGAAGAGAAGACGGAATGGCTGGCGTCCGGCCTGCGGCAGGTCGACCAAGGGCTGGAGGTGTCTGAGGAGTCACTTCAAGCCGCCCAACAAATCCTGGAGATCGCACGCTCGCTGGGCGCTCCGGCAGACGTCAGCGTCGTCGACCCTCTGCTGGAAAGACTTGGAGCGGTGCGGGGCAAGGTGCAGCAATCCGCCGAGACGGTCGATGCCATCCGCGAACGCATGGCCGCCGCTGCCGAGGGCCCAAGCCTGGAGGAACGAATCAGACAGGTCGCTCAATTGGCGCTGCGCGTCGTCGCCACACTGAGTGACATTGGCTCCCGCCTGGGCGAGTTCGCCGATGGCCTTGCCGGCGCGCGCGCCACAGTCGAACATCGAAAGATCCAGACACATCGCTACATCATCGCGGGACAGCTAGGCGCGCTCTTGCTCATCCTATGGATGGCCGCGGGACAGGTGACGCTGGCCCGCAGCTATCGATCTAGCTAGCTGTCGCCACCATTGACTTAGTGTGTCTGTTTAACATATACACTAAGCACCGTGAGCCCCCGAAAACTCTTGCTCGGCATTTCGCCCGCGAAGCCAGGACCGCTGTACGAGCAGATCGTCGAGGCCTTCAAGCGAGAAATCAGTGAAGGACGCCTTCCGCCTGGCTCTGCCGTGCCGTCGTTCCGTGGCCTGGCGGAAGAACTGCTGGTCGGCGTGATCACCGTTAAGCGTGCGTACGAAGAGCTGGTGCGCGACGGGATCCTGTACTCACGGCAGGGACTGGGCACGTTCGTTACGGACGATGCGATCGACCGCAGCCGTGAGGTCAAGAAGCAGCGCGCGCTGGACCTGTTGCGCCAGGCCGCTCGCGAGGCGCAAGAGGCCGGTGTGTCACCGCGTGAGATCGCGCGCTTGCTGCAAACAATCCTGAACGAGGAAGGAACGCAAAGACATGCCGCACGCAGTTGAGATTCGCGGGCTCGAGAAGCGCTATAAGAATTTCACGCTCGGTCCGCTCGACTTGACCGTTCCCCAGGGCGCGATCTACGGCTTCGTCGGTCCCAACGGCTCCGGTAAGACGACGACGATCGACCTGATATTTGGGATGGGCAGCAAGGACGCGGGCAGCATTTCCGTGCTCGGTTTTGACCATCGGGCAAACGAAGTCGAGATGAAGCGACGCGTCGGCTACGTGAGTCCGGAGCTGAACTTCCAGGCCTGGGGCCGCGTGCGCAACGTGATTCACTTCGTACGCGGCTTCTACCCCACGTGGGACGCCGCCTACTGCGAATCGTTGCTTGGCGCGTTTCACATTTCGCCAGACGAGCGCATCCTTTCGCTGTCATTTGGCGCGCGGACGAAGCTGGCCCTTGTGCTCGCCCTGTCCTGGCGGCCGCCGGTCCTTGTCCTGGACGAGCCGACGACCGGACTCGATGCGATCTCCAAGCAACAGTTCTTTTCGGAGTTGCTGACGGCCGTTCGGGACGGCGATCGGACCGTATTCATCTCGTCTCATGCCATCACCGACCTGGAACGGTTCGCCGATCACGTCGGCATGATCAAGAACGGCCGGCTGGTCTTCGAGGGTGAGATCGGCGAGGTGCTCGAGCGATACCGCTGTGTCGACTTCACGGTCGATCGACCGATCGAGCTCGCAGATCATCCCGGCATGCTGATCCTGACCAAGGCCGGAAATCGCTGGCGCGGATTGCTCGATCGCAATCGGGCCACGATCGATTGGCTCAAGACCCGCGGCGCCAAGGACATCAGCGACGCGCCACTGACGCTGGAAGAGTTGTTCGTCGCTCTGGGGCGCAGCTGAGATGAATCAGCGCCTCCTCGTCAATAGCCTGCGCAGGAACTGGGCCTTCCTGGCGGGCGTTACCGCGTTCGCCGCGCTGATCTGGCTGGCGGGCGGTTCCGGTCTTTTCTCCGTCGGCACGGTCCTTGGCGCATCGATGGCGATGCAGTGGGCAGGCCCTGGACTGGCCTTGGGACTCGTCGCGCCAAGGGAGGTGCTCATCCTTCCCATTTCCCAACAGGAAATTTGGCGCACGCGACTCTGGTTCGGCATTCCTGCGGTGGCTCTGGCCATGACTGGCGGCAAGCTTCTCGGGCTGGGAATATCGGTGGCACTGGCGCAGCCAGCGCCAGGCCTCGACACCATCGCGCTTTCCGGCGTGCTCGATGTGAGTTATGCGGCGGTGTTCAGTTGGGTCTTCTTCCTGATGACCTCGCAGACCACCTGGAGGACGGTGGTTGGAGTCGCCCTCTTTCTTGTGAGCCCGTTTGCCCCGAGTGCTGTCGGAGACAAACTGCCGGTGGCCTGGAATCAGCTGACGCCACTTTCACTGGCCCTCATTACTGTCTCAGTGGCAGCCGGACTGCTCGCGTACCTCCGCACGCCAACGCTCGTCACGGCGCCGAGCCAGGCGACCAACCGCGCGGCGCTTCAGTCGAAGAGTCGCAGGTGGGTGCCGGAGTTCAGCCACGTCACGGGACTCTGGCGGCTGCTCCTGAAAGTCTGGACCACCGCACTCGCCTCCCTGATCGGCACCATGGTCGCCGTCCCTCTCCTCATGCAACTCGTCGATCGGTCAGTCGGAGACACGGCCGACGGATGGCTCGACACTGCCAGGCACTTCGGACTGATGCCGTTCGAACTGAGCGGGGCGTCGCCGAACTGGGCGGTGTTTATTCTTGTCAGCCTCAGCGCCGGCGTCGGCGGTGAATCCATGATCCGGTTGGTTCGTCACCTGCGGACGTTGCCGATGACGGCGCGCGGCCTGACCGCCATTTTCATGTCGACCTCGTTCGTCGCATGGGCCACCGCGTGGTGTGTTCTCGCCGGCTTTCATCTCATCGCGACGGGTGGGTCGCTGCAGACGTGGCGGCTGCCGCTGTTTGTCTCGTTCTTCGGTGCCGACTGTCTCTATCGGGCGTTCCAGCTTCGCTGGCGAACCTCTGGCTGGTTGTTTCTGGCGGCCCTCGTGGTTGCAGTGCCGGTGGCGTTCATCGCGACGAAACTTCCGTTCTCGGCGGAGGCACGGTTCATCGGGATCGGCCTGACGGCCCTGAGCGTGGCGACCATCCTGAACCTTCGGGCGCTCACGAACAACCGTGCGGTCTACGCACGGCCTCCACGCCGAACGGTGTTCGGCATGGAAATGCCGGGCTAGCTCGATCCATCAATCTATTTCGACGAGGCAGCGAAGGCCTTCATCTTCGCGTCGTCGAACACGCCTTCCCAGCGCGCGACCACAGCGGTGGCGATGCAGTTGCCCATGACGTTCACCGCCGTGCGGCCCATGTCCATGATCTGATCGATCGCGAGCAGAATCGCTGCGCCTTCGAGCGGGAGCTTGAACTGCACGAGCGTGGCGGTCAGCACGACGAGTGCCGCTCGAGGTACGCCGGCCACGCCTTTGCTCGTCAACATCAGGGTCAGCATCATGACCATCTGCTGGCCGAACGTCATTTCGACGCCGAACAACTGCGCCACGAAGACACTCGCCAGAGACAGATACAGCGTGGTGCCGTCGAGGTTGAAGCTATAACCGGTCGGGAGCACGAGCCCGACGATGTTCTTCGGGCAGCCGAAGCGTTCCATCACCTCGAGCGCCTTCGGGAGCGCGGCCTCGCTGCTGGCGGTTGTAAACGCGATCAGAAACGGCTCTTTGATCGCGCGCAGGAACGTGAAGAACGGCACGCGAATCAGAACGGACACGCCGCCGACCACGATGATCGCAAAGACGATGAGGCCGCCGTACATCAGCACGACGAGTTTGCTGAGCGTGATCAGGATCCCGATGCCCATTTTGCCGACGGTGGCCGAGATGGCGGCCATCACGCCGATGGGCGCAAAGGCCATCACGTAGCCGGTGAACTTGAACATCACCTGCGCGGTGCTCTCGAGCACGTCGAGGACGGGCTTCCCTTTCGGGCCGACGGTAGCGAGGCCGATGCCGAAGAAGATCGAGAAGATCACCAACTGCAAAATGTCGCCGCGCGCCATCGCGTCGATGACGGACGTCGGGACGAGCGAGACGAGCATGTCCCAGCCCGTATGCGCCTGGATGGCCTGCACGCCTTTGAGCGAATCCACGGACATCGACGGCGGCTGCACGCCCACACCGGGCTGGAAGAAGTTGACGATGCCGAGGCCCAGGAACAGGGCGATCGTGGTCGCGACCTCGAAATAGATGATGGCTTTGAGGCCGATGCGGCCCATCGCCCGCAGGTCGCCGGTGCCCGCAATGCCCACGACGAGCGTGGAAAACAGCAGCGGCGCGATGATCATCTTAATCATTCTTAGAAACGTGTCGGCCAGCGGCTTGATCTGCTCGCCAAAGCCGGCGACGTGGGTGCCATCGACGTCGGAAGACGGCCAGAGATAGCCAATCAGAATCCCGAGCAGCAGCCCGATGAAGATCTGCACGGTATTGCTCGGCACCCAGCTTTTGGCCGCCGGGGCGGATGGGACGGTTTGGGGAATCTCGATTTTCACGGCGTTGATGCTATCAGCGACCGGCTACATACGTACGTAGCCGCCGGGCTTTAGCCCGCCGGGGGCCGGGGGCTATTGGGCTCCCGGCGCCTCGCAGCCGACCCCGCTTTGGCGCCGCAGAACCGTCACCTTGGTCTTCGATCGCGGCTGATAGCCGGCGCTGTCCGCATCCCAGCGAATCGTCGCGGGCCCGGCCGGATCGACGTCAACGATGCCGACGCGGTCGTAGCAGGTCGCCGTAAAGGTGTTGGCCCACGCGACGATGCGATTGTCCGGCTGGAGCGTGGCGACCCATGATGCGGCCGCGTCCACGTGCACGACGTAGGTTGGCCGCGCCGATCGGAGGTCGCTCATCAGTTCTTGCTGCATCCCATCGGCAAACGCCTGGCGTTCAGTGAGCGAATACATATAGATGTAGCCGGTCGCAGACGGCCGATCGGCATAGAAGAGGATCTCGGGCTCCGAACCCAACACGGCGATGCGGTCGGTCGGAGCCGTGTGCGCTTTCAGATACGCGCCGATTTCGGGCGCTTCGACAAAAGGATTGCCCGGATACACCGCCCGCATCAGCTCAGGCGCGGTCATGCGAAACAGAAAACCGCTGTCGCGCTGGATTTGGAGACCCGCGATGGCCGCAAAGATGAGGATCGCGGCGACACGGGCGGGCACCGCGCCGGCCACGCGCGCAATCCCGCGATCGAGCGAAGCAATCGCGACGCCAGCCAGAAGACCGACGACGGGCATGATGACGATGAAATAGTGCGCCCGAAAGAAGAAGCCAGGCAGGATCGCCAACGCGGCGGCGAAGAACCAACCCACGAGCAGGACACGAGCCGAGGCAGTCCAGCGAAACACGAAGACTGCGGCGAGGCCGGCGAGGCCGAGATACCACAGCCACGCAGTCGCCTGCGTGACGTACGCCCACGCCATGTCGAACACCGTTGTCGCGAGCGACGCCGGTATCTGCGACACGTACTCCGCCGCGTACTGAAACGTCCAGAACCAGAAGCGGCCGATGACGCCTTCGAACGCCAGCACCACGAGCAACAGCGCAAGCGACGCGGCGATGCCGGCTGTAACAAGGACGCCGCGCCGAAGACGATCGCTGCGCCGGAAGGGGTCGGGCCCGATTTCCACAGAGTGGTTGACCACTTTGTGGAAATCAGGCCCGACCCCTATCGCAAGCGCGATGCCAAACGCGGCGAAGGTGATGGCCTGCTGCTTCATGATCACGGCGAGCCCGAGCAGCAGGCCGGCGGCGACCAGCCGCCAGGCGCGGGTGGTGTCTTGCATCAGCGCCAGCGCGCCCACGACAGGCAGCAGCACGAAGTGCGTGGCGTGCGCGAACACGCCCATCGACCACCGATCGAGCGCGAGCAACGCAAAAACCGACGCGCCGATACCGGCCGCCAGCGTCCCGACCACGCGCCGGCTCCACATAAAGAGGAGCACCACAGTTGAGAGGTGCACGGCCAGCAGTCCAACGCGGATGCCCCAGGCGGTTTGCCCGAAGATCGCCATGATGCCGGCGTACGCGTAATACACGCCGGGGAACTTCATGTTGTAGGCCGCCTGATACGGCGGCACGCCCTTGAGAATGAGCTGGCCGGCGTAGGCGTACTCGCCCTCGTCACGCTCGAGCGGCGCGTCGGCCAATCGCAACCGGACGTAACAGACCAGCGCAATCGTCGCAATGAGCAGAATCCCCACGCCCACGCGTGTGATCCAGCGAATGCGGTCGTCGTCGCCCGCCGGCAGCGCTGATTTCAAGCCGCGCGTGGCCGACGCCGAACCACGTGGGCCGCTCGCTGTTGGACTCCTCCGCCGCTTCGCCATCACGCGCATTGTAGATGGTGGGCTGGTAGACTCGGGCCGATGCGACTCTCCCGCCGCGAATTCATCCAAACCGGCGCCATGGCCGCCGGCGCCTGGACGATGGGCGCGGGTATTCCGATCGCCCAAGGCGCCCGCGTGGATGCGCTCAAATTGCGCGACCGCCTCGAAGGGCTGAGTGTGTTTGGGCGCCCTGCCGGCGGCGCATTCGCCGACGGCGTCAGCCGAGTCGCGTTCTCGGACGCGGATGTCGCCGGCCGCCGCTACGTCAGCGATCTCATGCGCGCCGCTGGCCTCCAGCCGCGCATCGATCCGGCCGGCAACATCTTCGCGACACGCGCGGGCACGGACCCGTCGTTGCCGCCGATCCTCTTTGGATCGCACATCGACTCGGTCCCGAACGGCGGGAACTTCGACGGCGATTTGGGATCGCTCGCCGCGCTCGGCGTCATCGAAGCGCTGGATCGCGCCAATGTCCGCACGCGCCATCCGCTCGAAATCGTCGTCTGGTCGGCCGAAGAGGGCGTCGCCTTCGGTCGCGGTCTTGCCGCCAGCCGCATCGTCGCCGGCGACGTGAGGCCCGCGGATATGGACGCCGTCTGGAACGGCCTTCGGCGCGGTGACGCCGTCCGCAAGATTGGCGGCGATCCTGATCGCATCATGGAAGCCGTGCGGCCGAAAGGCGCGCATCACGCGTATCTCGAACTGCACATCGAACAAGGCGGCACGCTCGAACGCGATCGCGTCGCGATTGGCGTGGTCGAAGGCATCGTGTCGATCGAACGCTACAGCGCGGTCGTCACGGGCTTCGCGAACCACGCCGGGGCCACGATGATGGCGGATCGGCAGGACGCGCTGGTTGCAGCGTCGCAGTTAACGCTCGCCGTGCGCGAGGCGGTCACGTCGAAACCAGGCAAACAGGTCGGGACTGTCGGCCAGTTGAACGTCGAACCCAACGCTCCGAATGTAATTCCAGGAGTCGTGCGCATGACCATTGAACTGCGCGACCTGTCGACGCCGACGCTCACGGCCATCATGGCGGACATTCGTCAGCGGGCCGCCGCCATCGCGACGCAGTCGAAAACGACGATTGCGATTACTGAACTCAGCCGCAATCCGCCGGCGCTGGCAGAAGAAGGTGTGCAGCGCGCAATCGAGCGCGCCGCCGGTTCAGTGGGCCTGTCCACACGCCGCCAGCCGAGTTTCGCCGGTCACGACGCCCAGATGATGGCGATCCTTGGCCCGATGGGCATGATCTTCGTGCCGAGCGTGGCCGGCATCAGCCACTCACCGCGGGAACTGACGACGTGGGAAGACTGCGCCAATGGCGCGAATGTGCTGCTCGGCGCCGTAATGGAGATGGATCGAAGTTAGGCTCGGCGGGCTGAAGCCCGCCGATTACGAGCTTCCGCGTGCCTGCAGGCCTTTCACGGCGCCGAGAATCATGCGATTGAGCGCGGCGATCGACAGGCCGCCGTCGTCCTGGGCGGGAATCGTGGCGAAGCCGATCGCGGCGGCTTTTGGATACTTCGAGAAAATCATTTCGAACAGCCGCGCCAGGTCACCGCTCGTCGGGCCACCCGGCACTTTGTTCTGGTGACCGGCCACCTCGCGCACGTCGAGCACGTCCATGTCGACATGCACGTAGATGATGTCGGTGATCTTGCTGAGCCGGTCGAGTTGTTTCGTCACGTTCAGCGACACGGATCGGAGATCGTCGACGCTCAGTTGCTGAATTTTCGACTTGTCCAACAGTTCCTGTTCGAGCGGGTCTGTCAACCTGACGCCGCCCATGACGACGTGCTGGTCGGCAAGAGGCGGATCGAGTGCCGCATCAAGCCGCATGCCGACGAGGCAACGCCCTGTGGCCACCGCGACCGGCATCCCGCCCAGCGATCCGCTTCGAGTCGTCTCCGGTGTGTTGAAATCAGGATGCGCATCGAGCCACAGCAATCCGACCTTGAGCGGCACCCGGACCGGATCAGCATGTTGCAAGCCCGCGACCATGCCCGGCATGGAAGGGCACGTGCCGAGCAAGCCGATGTTGAAGAATCCCTGACCGTAGTTCGTAGCGACGGTGCGGCCGAGATGACCCAACGCGTAGCTGAGCCGCTTCCAGCCGCCGTACTCCGGCTCCTGGTCCTTGGTCAGGGCAATTTCCGAGATGCGCACCTCGGCGCCGAGCTTCTTCAACTCCGCCTGAATCCCCCCCTCGGCCATCGTCGTGGGCCCGATAGACGTGCCGTTGGGAATGAACGGCTGTTTTACCAGCGCGATCCGCAAAGGCTTGGCCTGACCTTCGAGCGAATGGCCGCTCACCGAAGCCATGACCGCGACGACACCGACCAGAACGAGCAACGGAACGAAAATCTTCACTTGCTACGCCTTCTTTTCCATGGGTCCGCGCCACTTGTTGATCTGGCGCACGAGAAGAAAGATGGTGAACGCGATGATGAGGAATTCGACGACGTTGTTGATGAAGGCGCCGTAGGCGATCACGGCGCCGCCCTTCTTCGCTTCTTCCAGCGTGACGCCCGCCTGACCGTTCAGCGCGACGAACAGGTTATTGAAGTCCACCTTGCCCAATGCGAGCGACAGGATCGGCGTGATGATGTCGGTCACCATCGAGTTGACGATCTTGCCAAACGCCGCGCCGATGAGGACGCCAACCGCGAGATCAAGTGCATTGCCCTGATTCACGAACGCCTTGAATTCCTTCAACATGACTGGGACCTCCGTACCTGTCGTACCTGTCGTACCCGTCGTACCTGTCGTTACCTGTAGCTCACTCTGAGAATTCGCCCGCCCTGGTCGTCGCTGATGAGGAGTGATCCGTCTGGCATCACCATCACGTCAGCGGGGCGCGCGGATGCGTCGCCCGTCGCACGGCCTGGCGACGCGGTGCCGCGAATGCCTTTGAGAAACCCGTCCACGAACGGCTCGAGACTCGTCATCTTCTTACCATCCGTCTTGGCCACCATCACGCGATAGCCAATCGGTTCCATGCGATTCCATGATCCGTGGTGCGCGATGAAAATCGCATTGCGATACGCGGCGGGAAACATCGTGCCCGTGTAGAACCGCATGCCGATCGACGCCACGTGCGGACCCATGAGGCCGGCCGGCGCGGTCGTGTCGCTGCACGGCTTCTTGTCGCCGAACTGCGGATCCTTGACCGTGCCCTGATGGCAGTACGGGTAGCCAAAGTGCAGTCCCGCTTTCGTCGCCACATTCAGCTCATCATTCGGCACGTCATCTCCAAGGTCGTCGCGGCCGTTGTCGGTGAACCACATCTCATTGGTCGTCGGATGCCAGTCAAAACCGACCGTGTTGCGCACGCCGTGCGCGAACACTTCGACGTTGGTGCCGTCCGGTTTCATCCGCACGATGGATGACAAGCGCGGATCCTCAAGGCTCTCGCAGACGTTGCAGGGCGCGCCGACGCCGACGTAAAGCAGGCCGTCCGGCCCAAATGCGATGAAGCGCCAGGTGTGGCCACCCTTGTTCGGCAATTGGTCGTAGACGACAACCGGCTCGGGTGGCGCGTCCAGCTTGTCCTCGATGTCGTCGTATCGCAGGATCCGCGTGATCGCGGCAACGTAGAGAGAACCGTTCCTGAAGGCAATGCCGCTTGGCTGCGTCAGGTCTTTGGCGATGATCTTGACCTCGTCCGCCTTGTGATCGCGATTGCGATCGACGAGCGCATAGACGTTGCGCGCCGTGCGCGACCCGACGAACACCGTACCCTTGGCACCCATGACCATTTGCCGCGCGCTCGGCACGCCTTCAGCAAACAGGCTGATGGTGAAGCCGGGAGGCAGTTTCAGCGAACTGAAATCAATGGGCGCGGGCAACGTGGTCTGCCGGCCCTGATCGGGGGCCGCGAACGGCGCCGCCAGGGCGGCGGCCACCATCACGAGGCCGGGGACGATGATCCGCGGGACATGCATGGGGCAAATCCTACCAGCAAGCACGCCTGCCCGGTTCTGGCTAGGATCACCTGGCGATGACCCTGACCGCGATTCACTACCTGCCCATTCTGACGACGGTGTTATCGGCCCTTTTCGCGTTTTCCCTGTACCAGCGTTGGCGCGTCAAGCACTCGCCGCATTTGTGGTGGTGGGCCTTCGGTATCACCACTTATGGTCTGGGAACGCTGGTCGAAAGCACGATCACGCTCACGGGAAACACGGTGCTTCTCACCAAGCTCTGGTACATCACGGGCGCGCTGCTCGGCGGCTATCCACTCGCGCAAGGCTCGCTGTTCCTGTCGTGGCCGCGGGCGACCGCCAGGCGGCTGACCATCGTCAGCCTGATTTTTGTCGTCGCTGCGACCGTTCTGGTCATCCTGTCTCCCGTCAATCTCGCCGCGCTCGAGCCGGAGCGTCCATCCGGCGCGGTGCTCGCGTGGCGATGGGTTCGTCTTCTGACGCCGTTTATCAACTTGTACGCCGTCTTCTTTCTGATCGGCGGCGCCGCGCGCAGCGCCTGGTATCACTACAAATACCGGGGCCACTTCTATCGAGCCTGGGGCAACGCGCTCATCGCCTTTGGTGCGCTATTGCCAGGGATTGGCGGTAGTTTCGCGAAAGCCGGGGTCGTCGAGGCTCTGTACGTCGGCGAATGTGTCGGCCTCATGCTGATCTGGCTGGGCGACCGAGTGTGCGCACGGGAATCGGCCAGATAGACTAACGTCGGTGTCCCCCGCCGTCTGGCTCGTCATCGGCCTGTTGATTCTGGCCAACGCGTTCTACGTCGCGGCCGAATTCGGCGCCGTGGGCGTGCGCCGCAGCCGCGTGCGCCGCCTCAGCGAGGACGGGAACATCTGGGCCCGCCAACTGCTGCCGCACGTCCAGAATCCCGGCGATCTCGACACCTACGTCGCCGTGTCGCAGGTCGGCATCACGGTCTCGAGCCTGGTGCTGGGCGCCGTTGGCCAAAGCGTGGCGGCAGTCGCCCTGGCGCCCTATCTCGCATCCCTGGCGGGCCTCGACGACCGGCTCGCGTTGTCCACGGCTGCGTTCGTCGTGCTCTTTGTGCTCACGGCCACGCAGGTCGTCCTGAGCGAACTGATCCCCAAGTCGCTCGCGCTGCAGTTCCCGACAGAAGTCGCGCTGGCTACCGTCCTGCCCATGCGATGGTCGCTCGTCGCGTTCAAACCCTTCATTGTGTTTTTGAACGGATCCGCGACGCGTCTGCTGAAGATGCTCGGCATTCAGCTCAGCGGCCATCGGCATCTGCATTCCCCGGACGAGATTGCGCTGCTGTTCGCCGAGAGTCGCGACGGCGGCCTGCTCGAGCCCGACGAACAACAGCGATTGCACAAAGCGTTGCGCTTGGGCCGGCGGACCGCGCGCGACCTCATGGTGCCCCAGGCCAAACTCACGATGATTGATCTGAACGCCGCGTGGCCGGACGTGCTGCGCACCGTCTCCAGCACATCGTTCAGCCGCATCCCGGCGTATCGCGGCTCGCGTGATCAAGTGGTTGGCACGTTGCGCGTCAAAGATCTCGTGCATCGATACGTGAGCGATGGCCTGCCCGTGGCCGTGGACTCACTGCTGCGCCCATTTGCCAAAGTACCGGAGAACTTGCCCGGCGATCAGGTCATCGCGCTGCTCCGGGAAAAGCGCGCGCATCAGGCAGCCGTCGTTGATCCGGCGGGCGGCGTGATCGGATTCATCACAATTCAGGATGTGCTCGGCGAGTTTCTGGGAACGGGGCAAAAGCTGTGACGGCCGCCGTGCTCATTCCGATTGGCTTTCTGCTCGCGAACGCGTTGTTCGTCGCGTCCGAGTTCGCCATCATCGGCGTCTCGCGCACGGCTGTCGAGCATCGCGCGGGTCAAGGCGATCGGCTCGCGCGACGCGTGCTGCGTCTTCTGACGTCCACGGTCGAACAGGACCAGTTCATCGCGACAGCACAATTGGGCATCACGCTCGCCAGTCTCGGACTCGGCATGTATGGCGAGCACACCATGGCCGCCTGGCTGCAACCGCGCCTCGCGCTTCCCGCGGTCGAACGCGTCATCGCGGCTCACACACTCGCCAGCGTGCTGGCCATCAGCGTCCTGACCTACGTGCACATCTTCATCGGCGAAATGGTGCCGAAGGCGCTCGCGCTGTCGGAAGCCGAACGGACGGTGCGCGCCGTGTACTGGCCCATGCGGCTGGTGTTTTTCCTGTTCTATCCACTGGTCTTTGCGCTGAACGCCGCTGGCAACTTCGGGCTCAAGCTGATGGGCGTCCAGCGACAGGCGAGCACACCAGATCAGGTCTACACGCCGGAAGAGCTGCAGATCATCGTCGAAGAAAGCGCGGAGGGCGGAGCCTTGCGCGCCGAGTCGGGACACTTGCTGCGGGAGCTCCTGGAATTTGGCGACCGGACCGCCGGCGAAGCCATGGTCCCGCGCGTGCGCGTCAAGGGCATTCCGGTCGGCGCGTCGCCGGATGATCTTCGCCGCATTGTGGCGAAGCACCATCACACGCGTTACCCCATCTACGAAGGTGATCTCGATCACATCGTCGGCATGCTGCACGTGAAGGATCTGCTGCGGCGAATCCTGGCCAACGAGGCCGTCGGCAGCCACGATCTCCGCGCGATGCCTGTTGTTCCTGAGTCGGCGACACTCGACGTCGTCCTGGAAACGATGCAGCGATCCGGCGCTCACCTGGCGATGGTGATCGATGAACACGGCGGTACCGCCGGGGTCCTCAGCCTCGAGGATCTCTTTGAAGAAGTGGTCGGCGAGATCGAAGAGGGTTCGGCGACGCCGACGATCGCCGCAGCGGCCGACGGATCGGTCGTGGCCGCGGGCACGGTTCGCCTCGATGAACTCGGCCGCCACTTCGACATCGATCTGATCCACGACGAGGTGGACAGCGTGAGCGGCTTGGTACTGGCGATCCTTGGCCGGCCGCCCGTCGTCGGTGACGTCGTGGCCTACGGCCGGATCCACCTGGAAGTCATCGCCACGAGCGGGCGCGGCGTCAAGCAGGCGCGCGCGAAGCTGGGGCCGCCACTCGAACCCTGACGGAAGCCCGCCTTTTGCCCCATATTCGCGATCCGCTAGTATGTAGAAATGATTCGAACCACGATTGGCATTGCGCTGGTAATCGGCCTGACCGTCGCCGCGACGGGTCTGAAGGAAGAGAAGTTTGGAAAAGGCGTGACGTTGACCGAAGCCACGCCCATCAAGGCACTCTACGCGTCGCCTGAGAAGTTCGTCGGCAAGACCATTCGCATCGACGGCGTCGTCACCGCCGTCTGCCAGGAGATGGGATGCTGGATGGCGCTCGGCGAGACGGACAAGGCGGAAGACACCGTCCGCCTGAAAGTCGAACACGAAGGCGCCATGGTGTTCCCCATCAGTGCCAAAGGCAAACCGGCCTCCGCTGAGGGCGTGTTCGAGAAAATCGCCGCGACGGACAAGGACGGCAAGGAAGCGGCCATGGAACATGCCGCGCACCTCAAGAACGCCGACTTCGCCAAGACGTATCAAATCAAAGCCACCGGCGCGATCATCCGGTAGGCACCGGGCGACCACATGAATATTCGATCCGCGTGCATCGCGCTGGCATTGGCGTTGGCGGCGGCCGGTGGTCACCTGACCGCCGAGCAGAGCCCACTCAAGTCAGGACTCGACCCAACGCAGTTCGACAAGACCGTGCGGCCGCAGGACGACCTGTTCCGCTACGTCAATGGCGGATGGCTCGCTAAAACGGAAATCCCTGCCGATCGGCCGGTCTACGGCACGTTCGTCCAGTTGGATGAACGCGCGGAAGCGGATCTCTACGCGCTGATCGAAGAACTCGCGGGCTCACGCGACAAGAAACCCGGCAGCACCGCGCAGCAGGTGGGCGACTTCTACAGCGGGTTCATCAGCGAGGCCACGGTGAACGCGCTCGGCGCCGAACCGTTGAAACCGCGTTTGGCCGAAATCGACCGTATCAAGGACACGCGCGAACTGGCCGAGACGATCGGCCGGCTGTCCATGATTGGCCTGCCCGGCCCCGTGGGCGGTTTCATCGAGGCGGATGCGGGCGATCCCACACAGGTCGCGTTGTACCTGGTGCAGGGCGGTACGGCGCTGCCGGACCGCGATTACTACCTGAACGCCGACGCGAAGTTCGCGGACATCCGGGCGAAGTACGTCGAGTACCTCACGAAGACGTTCACGCTCGCGGGACGCCCGCGCGCGGCCGAGGACGCCAGGGCGGTGATGGACCTCGAAACCGCGCTGGCGAAGATTCAGTGGACGCAGGTCGAAAGCCGGGACGCGGTCAAGACCTACAACAAATATCCGCTCACCAAGGTTGTCGCCGACATGCCTGGCTTCGACTGGATGGCGTGGGCGCGCCCCCAGGGTATCGACAAGACCGACTGGATCATCAATCAGCCCTCGTTTTTCACCGGCTTCGCCGCGATGGTCCCGACCACGCCGCTCGACACGTGGAAGGCCTGGCTGGCCGCACAAGTGATCGGGATGGACGCGCCGTACCTCAGCGATCCGTTTGTCGAGGCGCGGTTCGAGTTCTTCGGCAAGACGCTGAGCGGCCAACAGCAACAGCGGCCGCGCTGGAAACGCGGCGTCCAGCTCGTGAACGGCGCCATGGGCGAAGCGCTCGGCCAGCTCTACGTCGCCAAACACTTCCCCGCCGCGTCCAAGACGCGCATGGAGAAGATGATCGCCAACTTGATTGAGGCGTACCGCCAGTCGATCACGGAACTGGAATGGATGACGCCGGCGACGCGCCAGGAAGCGCTCGACAAGCTGGCGAAGTTCTCACCCAAGATCGCGTATCCGCCGAAGTGGCGGGACTACAGCGCGCTGCAGGTGAAGGCCGATGATCTGGTCGGCAACGTCGAACGCGCCAACCGGCTGGAAAACGAATACCAGGTCGGCAAACTGGGCAAGCCGGTCGATCGCGACGCCTGGCTGATGACGCCGCAGACCGTCAACGCGTACTACAACCCAGTCAAGAACGAGATCGTCTTCCCCGCCGCGATTCTCCAGCCGCCCTTCTTCGACGTGACGGCCGACGATGCGGTGAATTATGGGTCGATTGGGGCGGTGATTGGCCACGAAATCGGCCACGGTTTCGACGACCAGGGCCGGCGCTTCGATGGCGACGGCAAGTTGCGCGACTGGTGGAAACCTGAAGACGAAGCCGAATTCCAGAAGCGCGCGAAGCTGCTGATCGAACAGTTCAACGCGTTCAGCCCGTTGCCGGGCATGCACGTGAACGGCGAACTGACGCTCGGCGAAAACATCGGCGATCTGGGCGGCCTGTCGATTGCCTACAAGGCGTGGAAGATTTCGCTCGCCGGCAAGGCGTCACCGGTACTGGACGGTTTCACCGGCGATCAGCGCTTCTTCATGGGTTGGGCGCAGGCCTGGCGGCTCAAGGCGCGCGAAGAATATCTGCGCCGGCAAGTGCTGGCCGATCCGCACGCGTGGGCGGAATACCGCGCGAACGGGCCGCTCGGCAACATCCCGGCGTTCTACGACGCGTTCGGCGTCAAGCCTGAAGACAAGTTGTTCAGGGCGCCGGAGAAGCGCGTCAAGATCTGGTAAGTGCCCGACCGGGCTTCAGCGCGGTCTACTTCTCTTCCGCCACGATCCGGAGCAGATACTCCCCGTAGCCGTTTTTGGCGAGCGGTTTGGCCAGGGCTTCGAGTTCCGTGACCGTGATGTAGCCCATGCGGAACGCGATTTCTTCCGGACACGCCACCTTGAAACTCTGACGTCGCTCGATGACCGAGATGAATTGGGACGCTTCGAGCAGTGACTCGTGCGTGCCCGTGTCGAGCCAGGCATACCCGCGGCCGAGCGTGACCACGTCCAGTTGTCCCATTTCGAGGTAACGGCGATTGAGATCGGTGATTTCCAGTTCGCCGCGCGGTGACGGCTTGAGTGACGCGGCGATGTCCAGGACCTGGTTGTCGTAGAAATAGAGGCCCGTGACCGCATAGCGTGACTTCGGTCGCGCGGGCTTCTCCTCGAGGCCCACGGCCTTCCCGTCGCGATCGAACCAGACCACACCGTAGCGTTCGGGATCGTGAACGGGATACGCGAAGACCGTCGCACCGGTGGTTTTCGCCGCCGCGCCCTTCAGGCGGCTGCTCAGATCCTGCCCATAGAAGATGTTGTCGCCGAGCACCAGGCAACAGGGATCCGAGTCGACGAACGCGCGGCCGATGATGAACGCCTGGGCCAGACCGCCGGGAGTTGGCTGCACGGCGTAGCGCAACCGGAGGCCCCACTGGCTGCCGTCGCCGAAGAGTTGCTCAAAGCGCGGCGTGTCCTGCGGCGTCGAGATGATGAGGATGTCCCGGATGCCCGCCAGCATCAGCGTGGTCAGCGGGTAATAGATGAGCGGCTTGTCGTAGATCGGGAGCAGTTGTTTGGAAACGACTTGCGTGGCTGGATACAGCCGGGTGCCCGATCCGCCGGCGAGAATGATGCCCTTCACAACGCCAGCGATTCTACCGGGGACGGGCCTGTTTTCCACAGATTTCAGGAAAACAGGCCCGTCCCTCTCTCAGCCCTGCTCCGCCATCGCTTTTTCGCCGCGGCGAATCATTTCCTTTTCCGAGACATCCTCGATGTGCGTGGCCAGATTCCACTTGTGGCCGAACGGGTCGGTCAGTTTCCCGTACCGGTCGCCCCAGAACATGTCCATGGGCGGCATGTCCGGCGTCGCGCCGGCCGCGGTCGCGCGCTGGTACATCTGATCGACATTCGGCACGTACAAGAAGATGTGGACCGGCGACCCGCCGACGGTCTGCGGCGCCGAGGCACCCATCGCCGGCATTTCGTCCCCCAGCATGATGCGCGAATCGCCGATCTGCAGTTCGGCGTGAGCGACCGTGCCGTCGGGCATGGGCATGCGTGAGATTTCCTTCGCGCTGAACGCCTTCTCGTAGAAATCGATGGCGCCCGCCGCATTGCGGCACACGAGCACGGGCGTCACGGTGTGGTAGCCGGCCGGAACCGGCGAGACTTTCTTCGGGGCCGTCTTGGCCTTCTTCGAGGCGGCCTTCTTCGGCGAGGTTTTGGTGCGCGGCTTGGCGGTTTTGGGCTTCGATTTGGACTTTTTCATGGAGCGAAAATATAGCGAAACCGCTACGCCGCGTCAAGTGGCGTGGGGTGCCGCCCCAGGCCGGGCGGATTCACGCCGCCGCAGATTTCCCGCGCCTGATTCGCGCGGATCTCGCGCGTGTCGTCCACGCGGTAATTGCCTGTTTGGGGATTCAGGATCAACGACTGGCAGACACGCCGGCGTTCGGTGTCAACCTGCAAACGTTGATCCGGCGTGAGCGCCTGGAATCGCGTGCGCTTCTGACCCCGCCAGGCCCGGCCCCATCCGTCGTTCATGAATGTGCCAGGCACGATGCCCAGGCGAGTCAGAGAATAGGCGACATCGGCGATGACGAAGTTATGGCTGATGTCCTTGATGCAGCGGCGCAACGAGAGATCGGCCGCGCGCCGATCCGCCCACGTACCGCCGGCCCAGAACGCCAAATCGTGCACGAAACAGCAACTGAAGAACTTCGCCTCACGGAACCCGCTGCATCCGTTGCTGGAAAATGGAACGGGCGCGGCCGGTTGAGTCGTGGCCTCCGCGCCACCCGCCACGATGAGGCCGGCGGCCGCGAGAAGGACGAGGCGGACTAGCCAGGCCACGCGTACTCAAACGGACCAACGGCCGCATATTGCCCGGAATGATCGAGGGTAATCGCGTCGTTGATCCGGAATGTCGAGGTGGCGCACAAGTCGGCGCGCTTGACGATCAACCCTTCGGGAAGAACCATGCCCGGATGAACCTCGACGCCGGTCACGGGGTTCTTGATCGGCGTCGCTTCCAGCACGACCGACTCGCCGACCTTCAGGCGCGAGTGGATGCCGTCAATGGTGATGTCGTACGGAACCGCCGTGGGCCCGTGGCTGGTAGGCCACGTCCAGGCGAGAATGCCCCACGGGCCGCCGAACTGGCCGGTGACCAACGCGGCGATCGCCTCGCGCTGCGCGCTGTTCGCTCGCTCATCCACGAAGATTACGGCTTCGCCATTGCCGTGATGGATGGCGCCCGGCCACTTGGCAAACACCGAGAACGTAAGGCCGTCGAGCGCCGTGTCATCGACGCTGCCCTTCTCGACATGCCACGTCCAACCGCCCTCGCAGTGGCCCTTGGTCGGCAGGGCGTTGAAGTTGCACGGACATCCGTAGTCGCAATTGCAGGCGATCAGTACCGTGCCCTTCAGCTGCCATCGAACCGGCGTGATTCCCATCCAGACCTCGCCCGTAAGCCTATGCGTTCCAAATGATCTTGATCAACCCGCCGACGATGAGGAGGGTGCCGGCGATGCGCGAGACCCAGGCGGACGCCGGAGCCAACTTCTCCATCAGGACAAAGATCGTCAGCGCGGCAACCCAGGCCAGATTCATCACACCGACCGCAAAGAGCACGACCATCAGCGTCCAACAGCATCCCAGACAGTAGGCGCCATGATGCGCGCCCATCCGAAATGCGCCGGCGCTTCCGCTGCGCCAATGACTCATCAGGAAATCGAGCGGGCTCCGGCAGTGTGTGAGACACGCGTCCTTGAACGGTGTGAATTGATAGATGCCGGCGCCGATCAGAATGCCCGCGGCCACCCGCGGACTCGATGCGGCCATGTCCGGTGACAGCATCGCGGCGTGATGCAGCGCCCATTGCACGAGCGCGGCCACGCCGCTGAAGCCAATCCAAATGAGGAAGTAGCCGGCGCCGAAAATCCACGGCAACGCTGGTCCGCCGCGCTGTCCCTGCCGCGCGGGGGCGTTGGCCGCGAGGAGCAGCACGGGCGTCGCCGACGGCGCCATCATGCCGATCATCATGACGGACCACATGGCAAATGTGAGCAGCACGTCAACCGCCGTCCACGGCGTGTTCATCGCCATGCCCATGGCGGCCATCATCTCTTCGTCCGCCGCGGCGGCCGACATCTGACCTTCGAGATGCACCAGATACGCCCACGCGAGAATCGTGAGCGCCGCGATACAAAGAACTGTTGACGTCCGGCGACTAAGCATTGACGCTGTGCACGCGCTTACTTAGGCCAGATCGTAAAGTCCCGAAAGGCCATGCGCGTCATCGAGCCACTCATCGCGCGCAGGGCTTCATTCAGTTCGATCAGATGCGCGCGGCCGAGCTCAAGGACGTGTTCGTCAGGCTGGTACTTCGTGCCAACCGGATAGTCCAGAAATGGCGTACGGGCCTGTTCAATGTGATTGCCCAGCACGTGGGTCACGGCCTTGCCTTTCGTGAAATCCACAAGGCGCTGAATGCTGCGGGTGTACGTGGGCGCGTCCGCAACGTACAGCCGGCCTGGATACAACGTGTCGCCGGTGAACAGCACGCCGGTCTGTCTATCGTAAAGGGCGATAGACGAAGGTTCGTGCCCGGGAATGGCGATGACATCGACCGTGCGGCTCCCAAGGTCGAGCGTGACGATGTCGTCGGGCCAGCCTGTGAAGCCGAAAAACTTCTGAACGTCCGTTGGCTTCAGGCCGACGACCGTCGTGTTCGGACGCAGTCTCAGCGCGGCATCGCCTGAGATGTGATCGCCGTGCGCGTGCGTGTGCGCCACGACCAGCGGAATCGTGTCGCGGCCATTACGTTTCAGCCATGCCGCGATGACCTGATCCACGACCTGGGCCACGTCCGTACGCCCCGCTCCCGTGTCGAGCATCAAGGCTTTCGCCTTGCCGAAGATGAGATAGAGGAAGGGCTTCTCGTAGTTCGAGCACGCCGACTCCCGGAGAATCACCAGATCCGGGTTGTATTCATGAATCTGAAATGTCGGGGCCGGCGGGCAGTCCACGCCCGTCACCAGCCATCGATCGGGAAGCACCCCTCGAACAACTCCGGCGCCATCGGGCTGCGCGGTTTGAGGGCGGGCGACAAGCGACACGGTCGTACCCAGCAGGCTCGCCGTGACAAGGCCCAGGAGGAGTCTGCGCATCTGGAAGATTATGGTTGATGTCCGATTATTCGGTGGCGGGACATCCTTATTCAGCCATGCCATCGGCGCGGCCGCTCGCCGGGAGTAACATGGAGCCCCCATGACACGGCGGTTGGCCGCGGCGGCGCTCGGCTTGGCGTGCATTTGTGGCGGGAGTATCGCACCGCGCGCCCAACAGACAGCCCCGCAAAAGAACACGACCGGCACCGCCGCGATCAGCGGCATCGTCGTGGAAGGCGCGACGAATCAGCCTGTGGCAGGTGCGGTGGTGGCCATCGCCTCGTCGGGCTTCAGGGTCAACACGCTCACGGATTCCAAAGGCCGATTCGTCGCGCGCAACCTGCCCGCAGGCTCCTATTCAGTCTTTGCGTCGTGCCAGGGCTATGCCCCGGACGACGGGAGCGGCGCGATGGCGAGTGTGAGTCAGCCTCGGGCGCCGCTCCATGACAACGAGTGGATCGCCGACGCCAGAATTGTTCTGTGGCGTCTCGGCGCGATCGCGGGCACCGTCGTTGACGAAAAGAGAGAGCCCTTGGTGGGCGCGCGTGTTCGCGTGCTGGTGCGAGTGCCCATCGCCGGCACGATCCAGTGGGCGATGGGACCGCCGGTGTTCACCGACGATCGAGGCGTCTATGAAATTGACGGCCTTCGAAAAGGTACCTACGTGGTTCTTGTGCCAAGGCTTCAGGATCTGATGCCACCAACCGCAAATGGCACGCAGGCCTATCCCACGGTGTTCTATCCAAGCGGCCGATCGAGTGACGAAGCCGTCGCCGTCACAATCGCCGACGGCGAAACCAGGCTGGCGATCGATTTCATGATACGACCCGTCCCGGCCGTCAGTGTGTCGGGACGACTCATGGGACCCAACGATGCGCCCGGCAGAATGCCGATTCGCCTCATGCCGATTGGAACTGAAGCGCTCGGCCTTGGAGTGGAACTGGCGTCCGGAATCTCGGCACCGGATGGCAGCTTCACGTTGCTCGGGGTTCCAGAAGGTCAGTACACGCTGCAGGCCGGACGTACGATCACGGGCCTCAGAGCCAATGCGTGGACGAGGCCCTCAGGGGGCCTATGGCCAGTGCCGCCGGGCTTTCCCCAGTCGATGAGCTTCAGGACACTGTCCTCGAGCCCTGAGATTGGTCCACTGTTGTACGACACCTACTCGGCGCCGCTCGGTGATGACTACAGCGTGACCGCGCCGATTGTCGTGGGGTCCACGAATGTGTCAGACGTGACCCTGCTGCTTCAGCGTTCGGCGACGATGAGCGGACGAATAGTACAGGAGGACGGCAGTGGCTATTCGCCGTCCACGAGTTTCCTTGTTCAGGCAGTTCTCGCGACTGGCCTCGGGGCCGGCAGGGCGATATACGCGAAGACGGGTCCGGACGGATCGTTCACGATTGACGGGCTACGCCCGGGCGACTATCTACTGAGCATCCCCCTCAGCCTCAAGACGGTGATTACGCCCGATGGTGATTACACCGACCGGCCCTTCACCGTGACGCCGGGCGCGAACATCACTGGAATCGTCGCGACGTTGGCGTCTGCTCCCGCGACCGTGTCAGGTAGTGTGCGCGACAAGGACGGTCGATCGGTTCGCAATGGCGCGGTGATCCTGTTCCCGGCAGATCCGAGTCTCTGGGTGGGATTCGGTACGATGCCGCGCCGAATAGCGACCGCGACGTTCTGGGCCGGCGCTGACTATCAAATGACGCGCGTGCAGGCTGGCGACTATTACGCGATTGCGGTTGATCGAACGCGCGAAAACGATTGGCAGGAGCCGGGCTTTTTCGCACGAGTCGTGTCGCTCGCGACACGCGTCACAGTGGCGTGGGGTGAGAAAAGCCAATTGAACCTGATTCTTCAAGACGTGTCGAAATGAGCGGGCCTTTTCGCGCCGGCGCGTTCATGGTTAGTCTCGCCGCGTGCTCACTGACGGCAACGGCTGGCGCTCAATCCTCTGGTCGCTTGGCGGGTGTCGTCCTGACGACGGACGACACCCCGCAACCGGTGCGCCGCGCCCTGGTGACATTGAACGATAAGACCCGCTCTCGCGACGTCCACACCATCAGCGACGACCGTGGTGCGTTCGCGTTTTCAGACTTGCCTGCCGGGAGCTACACGCTTCAGGCGGCTCGCGCCTCATTCGTGTCCATTCCCTATGGCGCGCCGAGGCCCGGAGGTACGGGCGCCACGATTGTGCTGGCGGCAGGCCAGACGATGGCCGATGTGAGTGTTCAGCTGGCGCGCGGCGCGGTCATCACGGGAACCGTGCGGAACGAACAGGCGATACCCCTTCCGGGGCTCTCCGTCGTGATTTGTTCGTCAGATGGAAGGCCACTGCCCGCGCCGGCGAATCAAAGTGTGAACACGGACAGTCACGGCGTGTTCCGCATTTTTGGCCTGGCAGCCGGCAGCTACACCGTGAAGGCCGACAATGGGAGTCCCGTCACGATCAGCGTGGCGTCGGATGCGGAGGTCGAGTTCGCGCTGAGACAACTCCAGCAATCGAGGGGTGCAGCCCCACCACTCTTGGCCGCGCCCGCGCTGGTTGGCGCGGCGAGGCCGACCGAGACATCGCAACCGCCCGCGCGCACTGCCCGCAATGTTTCCGTCTACTTTCCGAGCGCGTTCTCTGCCGATCAGGCCGGTGTCATTACGGTCGGCACCGGTGAAGAGAAGCGCGGCGTGGATATTACGATGCGGCTGATGCCCGCCGGAGGGCGTTAGTAGCCCGTCATCGCAGACCCCTGACTCGCTCATTCGCGAGGTGCGCTTGCCTCGCACAGTGAACTCGGTCCGGACCGAGTTGTGTGTTGTCTGGTGGAGGATTCGTTGATCTGCGCACGAGCGGAGCGAAGTGCGCCCGACGGAGCGGAGCGCAGCCGTTCGGCAAGCGAGCGACGTCGTAAGGGGGGTGCGGCGGGGACGAAGTCCCCCCGCCTAACAACGTCGTGCGCCATCCACCGCCGCTCGCGTGTGATCCAGCGCGAGCTATGGTGGATGGCGGAGAGAGAGGGATTCGAACCCCCGGAACGGTTTCCCGTTCAGCGGTTTTCAAGACCGCCTGTTTCAACCACTCACACATCTCTCCGGTATTGATCTGGGGGCTTCGCCCCCAGACCCCCTACTCGCTCTCTCGTTCGGCTCGCCTCGCCTGAACTGCACTCAGGCAAGCCTCTCTACGTTCGCGAGGGGCCTTCGCTTCGCTCGGCCCTTTCGCACCTGGGGGCTTTGCCCCCAGACCCCCTACTGGCTCTCTTGCTCGACTCGCCTCCCGCAAAAGGCGCTTAGGCAAGTCTCGCTTCGTTCGCCAGGCTCGCTCGCATAGCTCGCTCGCTACTTAATCTGGGGGCTTTGTCCCCAGACCCCTTACTCGCTCTCTCGCTCGACTTGCCTCCGCTGAAAAGCACTCAGGCAAGTCTCGGCTCGTTCGCGAGGGGCCTTCGCTTCGCTCGGCCTCTCGCACATCGGGGCTTCGTCCCCAAGCCTGTCCGCCGTAGCCCAACGGGCGAAGGCGGAACCCCCTACTCGCTCTCTCGCGAGACTCGGCTCCAGAAAGAGACACCTATCTAAGTCTCGCTTCGCTCGCGAGTCGGAAACGCGGGGGGCTTCGCTAAATGACTGGTAGGCCGCTGCCAGCGCGTTCCCAACTTCTGACTTCTCACTTCTGACTTCTAACTTTCCGTCGCTCACGCGGGTGAAGCCATTGACGCCGTGATCACATCAATGCCCATGTACGGCCGGAGGGCTTCAGGGACGATGACGGAGCCGTCCTTTTGCTGGTAGTTCTCGACGATGGCGATGATGGTGCGGCCGACGGCGAGACCGGAGCCGTTCAGCGTGTGCACATACTGCGCCTTGCCGGTGCCGTCGGGCCTGAACTTGATCTGCGCGCGGCGCGCCTGAAACGCCTCGCAATTGCTGCAGGACGAAATCTCACGATACGTGTTCTGGCTCGGCAGCCACACTTCAATGTCGAACGTCTTGGCGGACGCAAACCCCATGTCGCCCGTGCACAACAGCATGCGGCGATACGGCAACCCGAGCCGCTCGAGAATGGACTCGGCATTGCGCGTGAGTTTCTCCAACTCCTCGTGCGACTGCTCGGGCGCCGTGAACTTCATGAGTTCGACTTTGTCGAACTGGTGCTGCCGAATGAGTCCGCGCACGTCGGCGCCGTAGGATCCCGCTTCGCTGCGGAAGCACGGCGTGTAGGCCGTGTACTTGATGGGCAGATGCCGCCCGTCCAGAATCTCCTCACGATGAAGATTGGTGAGCGGGACCTCGGCGGTCGGAATCAGAAATAGATCCCAGTCCCCCGCTATCTTGAACAAGTCTTCTTCGAACTTCGGCAGATTGCCCGTGCCGGTCAGCGCCGCGCGATTCACCAGAAACGGCGGCTCCACTTCGAAGTACCCGTGCTCGCGCGTGTGAACGTCGAGCATGAAATTGATGAGCGCGCGCGACATCCGGGCACCCGCGCCCATCAACGCCGCAAACCGTGCTCCGGACATGCGCGTCGCGCGTTCGAAATCGACAATGCCCAGCGCCAGGCCAAGGTCCAGATGTCCCTTGGGCGCGAAGTCCATCACGGGCTTGGTGCCCCAGGTGCGCACCTCGACGTTGTCGTTCGCGGACTTCCCCACCGGCACGCTCTCGTGCGGCAGATTCGGCAGGACGAGCAGACGCGCATCGCGGCGCTGCTCGATCCCCGCCAGTTCGGTTTCCAGTTCACGGACACGGCCGGCCCGCGCTTTGTTCTCCGCGAAAATGCCGCTCGGATCGCGGCCTTCCCTCTTCGCTCGCGCGACCAACTCCCCGGCTTCGTTCTGCTCGCGCTTCAGATTCTCGACGAGCGGAATCAGCCGGCGGCGTTCGGCCTCGAGCGAGGACAGATCAGCCAGATCGGCAGACGGATCAAGACCGCGGGCGCGCAAACGCGCTTCGACGTGCGGCAACTGTTCTCGGACCAACGCGGGATCGATCACAACGCCTACTTGTCTTTCGCCGGAGGTGCCGCGGCGGGTGTTGTCGTCGCGGCCGGTTTGTCAGCGGCGGCCGGCGCGGAGTCTTTTGCCACGTCAGGTTTGCTCTCCGTTTTCGCACCCTTGGCATCGGCCTTGGCATCCGCTTTCGATTCCGCCGTCGCTTTGGCCGAGGCCATTGACGAAGACGAGTCGTCGGACTTCTTCGCGTAATCGGTCACATACCAGCCGGATCCCTTGAACTGGAAGGCCGGCGACGACACGAGCTTCTGAACCTGTTCCGCGCCGCAATTCGGGCACGTCGTCAGCGGCGGATCGGAGAATTTCCGGATCCGCTCAAATCGGGTACCGCATGCGTCACACTGATATTCGTAAAGGGGCATAGCCTGACCGGCGTGTCCCCAATTATAGGGATAATCCTCCCGGACCCCCCTATGGCCGGCACCCTCTTCATTGTCGCCACCCCGATCGGCAACCTCGAAGACCTGTCGTTTCGCGCCCTGCGGACGCTCAAGGAGGCGGATCTGATTGCGGCGGAGGATACGCGACGGACCGCCAAACTACTGGCGCACTACGCCATCCAGAAACCGATGGTCAGCCTGCACGAGCATAACGAGCGGCGAGAGGCGCCCAAACTGATCGCCCGGCTCGAGGCCGGGGAGTCGATTGCCCTGGTTTCAGACGCCGGCACGCCCGGGATCTCCGATCCCGGGGAGCACCTGGTGCATATGGCCCGGGAAGCGGGGATTCGCGTCAGCCCGATTCCGGGACCCAGCGCGATCATGGCCGCGTTGTCGGCGTCAGGCGTGCCAGCGGGGGAGTTCCTCTTCCTGGGCTTTCCACCCAGGTCCGGCGGAGCGAGGTCGGCGTGGTTTGAACAGCTGGCAGCAGAGTCACGGACGTGCGTGTTCTTTGAGGCGCCTCATCGAATCCTTCGGACAATGGACGAGGTCCTCGAGGTAGCGGTTGAACGACCAATATTCGTTCATCGTGAGTTAACAAAAATTCACGAAATTTCTGTTAAATACACTAACAACGATTCGCTTAAGGACCAACAACAACTAGGAGAGTTCGTTGTAGTCGTTGGATATAAGGCTGTTAATACGCCTGATCCCGAGCATATTCAGAAGGTGGCGCTCAAGGCCGTTGATATGTTTGGCTGTCTAATAGAAAAAAACATTTTCACACATGATGAAGCCGAAAGGTTTACAGCTGCGGCACTATCGCTAGACCAACGGCTCGTCCACAAGGCGGTGAAAAAGGCCAGAATTGCCCAGAAGCGACGCGACCAGTCGCTTTCTTGACCGCTCGTCCAGCCTTTGGTAAGTTTGCCTTCGCCCAACAGCATCCGGCAGGGAGTTACCCAGAATGGCCAAGCGAGCAGGGTCTCGCCCCCAAAAACCGGAAGTCCTCCGACCGTCACAATCTCAGGCTCTGCCCAAGGCCGCGGCCAAGGTGATTGCGCCGATTTCGGCCCGGAACTCGCCAGTTGGCTATCAAACCCCGTCCGCGCCCCCGCCCGCGTCCGAAGCCGTGTCGATGTTCCAGCGCGGCATGGAGGCCATGCAGCGCCACGCCTATGCGGATGCCGCCCGCGCCTTCCAGGGCATCCTGATGGGCTTCCCCGGCGAACGGGCGCTCGTCGAGCGAACCCGGGTCTATCTATGTCTGTGTGAACGCGAGGTCAACCGGCGCCCCGTCGCGCCTAAGACAATTGAAGAGCGTCTGACGGCGGCCACGGCCGCCCTGAACAACGGCAATGACGGAGACGCCGCCGAACTGGCGAGAAGCGTCCTCGGCGACGACCCCAAGCACGATCTGGCGCTCTACCTGCTGGCCGCCATCCATGCCCGGAAGGGTGACCTCGACGAGGCCCTTTCACTCCTCGCCAAAGTGCTGGCGATCACGCCGGAAGCCTCCGCCCAGGCGCGGGCCGACGCGGATTTTGCAGGTCTCCACGAACTCGAGGCATTCTGGACGCTCACCGAACCGCCGGCCACGCCCGCAGGCCCCCGGCGCACGCGACGCGCGCGCGGATAAGATACCCGTCAGTGTCTCTCTACGTCGTTATTCTCGCGGCTGGCAAGGGCACGCGGATGAAGTCATCGCGCCCGAAAGTTCTGCACGAACTCGCCGGGCGTTCCATCATTGAGCACGTTCTCTCGACCGTGGACGGACTGCACGCGGCCGCATCGGTCGTGGTCATCGGTCACGGCGCCGAGGAAGTTCGCGCCGCGCTGGCCACGCGCCCCGCGTTGCAGTTCGCCGTGCAATCGCCGCAACTCGGCACCGGTCATGCGTTGATGCAGGCCGTGCCGGCGCTGGCGGGGAAGTCTGGCACCGTGCTGCTCGTCTATGGTGACGTGCCGCTGCTTCAGGCCAACACGCTCTCGCGGCTCATCGAACATCACCGCACGCATAAAGCGGCCGCCACCGTCCTCACGATGGAACTGCCCGAGCCGTACGGCTACGGGCGGATCGTGCGGGACAAGAAGGGGCAGATCGCGCGCATCGTGGAAGAGCGCGACGCCTCCGGCGATGAGCGGCGAATCCAGGAAGTGAACAGCGGCATCTATTGCTTCGACTTGAAACCGCTGTTCAACTCGCTCGACCAGCTCGCGTCCGACAACGCGCAGGGCGAGTATTACCTGACGGATCTCGTCTCGATTTACCGGCAGCGCAAGATGCGCGTGGAAACGATGTCTCTGGATTCACCCGATGAGTTGCGCGGCGTCAATAGCCGCGTGGATCTCTCAGAACTCGGCGCCATCGTCCGCGTGCGCAAGAACCGCGAAGTGATGTTCGGCGGCGTCACCCTCGAAGACGCCGCGACCACCTACATCGATGTGCCCGTGACGATTGGCGCGGACACGATCATCGGGCCGGGCGTGGAGCTGCAGGGCACAACGACAATTGGGGAAGGCTGCCGGATTCATGCCGGGTGCCGCATCACCAACGCCACGATTGGCGATCGCGTGACGGTGCTCGATCATTCCGTGATTACTGACGCGCGCGTGGATGCCGGCGCCCGCATCGGACCCCTGGCGCACATTCGACCGCAATCGGAAGTGGGCGAGAACGCGCACGTGGGCAACTTTGTCGAGTTGAAGAAGACGAAGCTCGGCAAGGGCTCCAAGGCCAATCATCTCGCGTACCTCGGTGACGCCACGATAGGGGAGCGCGCCAACATTGGCGCCGGCACCATCACCTGCAACTACGACGGGGTGGCGAAGCACCCGACGATCATCGAAGACGGCGCCTTCATCGGTTCGGATTCACAGCTCGTGGCGCCGGTGCGGATCGGGGCGGGCGCGTACGTCGCTGCCGGATCGTCGATCACGAAAGACGTGCCGGCCGACGCGCTCGCCATCGCCAGAGGCCGGCAGCAGAACATTCCCGACTGGGCCGCGGCCCGGCGCGCCAAGCGCGCGAAAGGACACGACTAGTTCATGTGCGGCATTGTCGGATACGTCGGATCGAAATCGCTGCTGCCCGTGATCATGGAGGGACTCCGCAAGCTGGAGTACCGCGGCTACGATTCAGCAGGCGTCGCGGTCGTCAAGAACGGCGAGATGATCATCCGCCGCAGCGCCGGCAAGCTGTCGAAGCTTGACGACGTCCTGGCCAGGGATCCCATCGACGGCGAGTTTGGCATCGGTCACACGCGCTGGGCGACACACGGCCGTCCGACTGAAGAAAACGCGCATCCGCATCGCGATTGCAAAGGCCGCATCGTCGTCGTCCACAACGGCATCATTGAGAACTACCTCGAGCTGAAGCACGAGCTGACGGCCAAGGGCCACAAGTTCGTGACCGAAACCGACACAGAGATCGTCGCGCACCTTGTCGAGCAAGAGAGTCGAGGCGACGGACTGGTGGCGGCGGTGCGGCGCGCGCTGACGCAGTTGCGCGGCCTGTTTGCGCTCGTCCTGATTTCCGCTGACGAGCCGAACACCATCGTCACCGTTCGCAATGGTCCGCCGGTCGTAGTCGGCCTTGGCAAGGACGAGTATTTCGTCGCCTCGGATATTCCGGCGATTCTGAGTCACACGCGCGACGTCGTCTTTCTCGACGATCGGGAAATTGCCATCATCACGCGCGCCGGCGTGACGTTCACGGATTTCGAAGGCAAGCCCAAGACCAAGACGCCGCAACACGTGACCTGGGATCCGGTCATGGCCGAGAAGGCGGGTTATCCGCACTTCATGCTCAAGGAAATCCACGAGCAGCCGTGGGCGGTGCGCGAAACCGTGCTCGGCCGAACCTCGGCGGAAACGGGCACGGTCTACCTGCACGAAATGGGGCTCGATCAGGCCGCGCTGCGCGCCATCGAGCGCATCGTCATTCTGGCCTGCGGCACGTCGTGGCACTCAGGCCTGGTGGGGAAGTTCCTCATCGAAGAACTGGCGCGCGTGCCGGTCGAAGTGGATTACAGCTCGGAGTTCCGCTACCGGCGGCCGATTGTGGATGCGAAGACACTGGCCATCGTCATCACGCAGTCCGGCGAGACGGCAGATACGCTGGGCGCGCTGCGAGAGGCGAAGCGGCTGGGCGCGCGGTCCATCGCGATCTGCAACGTCGTCGGCAGCATGGCCACGCGCGAAGCGGACGGCACCGTCTACACACACGCCGGACCCGAGATCGGGGTCGCGTCCACCAAGGCGTTCACGTGCCAGCTCGTGGCGCTCCATCTCCTGGCCGTCGCAATCGGACAGGCGCGAGGCACGCTCCCGCCCGATCGGGCGCGCGAGATCATTGGGCACATCGAGCAGCTCCCCGTCGGGATCGAACAGGCGCTCAAGTTGGACGGCCAGATCAAGGCCGTGGCCGCGAAGCTGCAGAAGCACGACAACTGCCTCTACCTGGGCCGCGGCATCAACTATCCGATCGCGCTCGAAGGCGCGCTCAAGTTGAAAGAGATTTCATACATCCACGCCGAGGGTTATCCGGCCGGTGAAATGAAACACGGCCCCATCGCGCTCATCGACGAGGACCTGCCGGTCATCGCGGTCGCGCCCGATGACGACGTGTTCGAGAAAGCGCTGGGAAATATCCAGGAAGCCAAGGCGCGCGGCGCGCGGATGATCGTCGTGACGAACGTGTCGAAGCAGACGGTGTTCGACGGCTTGCTGGATCCGGCGCGCGATGTCGTGCTCGCGGTACCGGACGCGCACCCGCTGTTGCTGCCGGTGTTGCTGGTGGTGCCGCTGCAGTTACTGGCGTATCACGTGGCAATCTGCCGCGGCGCGGACGTCGACCAGCCGCGGAATCTGGCGAAGAGCGTCACCGTCGAATAGGACCTCGGGAGT
>Ga0315912_10000170_pt1 | contig 148996 bp, 129 predicted proteins | sample VfabasoilMG_FD_204469 | JGI IMG/M metagenome (GOLD analysis project Ga0315912, IMG submission 204469) | Garden soil microbial communities collected in Santa Monica, California, United States - V. faba soil | ecosystem: Environmental > Terrestrial > Soil > Garden | place: USA: California...
ACGAAGCCGAACACTTATTCCACAATCAAAACACCAGCGTCGCTTCGCTCCGATTGCTGTTCGGCTTCACACCGGAATCCTGTTCGCCTTGCCTCCGGAATGGTGTTCGCCTTCGTCGGAATCGCCAATCTATGACTGGGAGGAGTTTACCGTGTACGGAAAAGACCTTCTTGCTGTGAAAGCCGGAGATCTCATTCCCGCTGCCGGCCGCGTCGCGGTGATTGCACATGGTGGCGCTGAGGAACCAGAGAGGGTCCTTGCATTTTTGCAAATCAGTGATGACGCGCCGCTGGGAAAGCTCGGCCTTCGCCTTCGATCTCCGTGGGACGAATCCGCACCGGCAGAATTACAGGTTGTACCGGCTCCCGATACCGCTCCATTCATTCGTGACTTGACTCTTCAGGAGCCTTTGATTTGGAATGCGATGATCCCCGGCGCATTTTCATTGCGCGCGGACTACAAAGGCGAACTTAAATTCAACGACCTTGATGGCGACGTGCAGACCGCGAGCGGAAATGCGCGACTTCGGATGATTGCCGAAAAAGACGGAAACTTCCGCTATCCTTTGACCTGCAAAGGTGAGTTCATGAACATGCCGAACGTCAAGTCCGCTACGATCAGCTTTAAATGCACTAGTTCTGCGCGGTATGGTCTGAATGGTCCAATTACAGTATGGGTCACCCTTTTCGATGCGGCTGGCAATCCGAGTAATACGCTGAAAGGGACTTTACCGTTCTGGAGTTATTAACTACCAGAGGTAGACGGCGCCGTAATCCTGCATGGAGCTCGATGCCTCCACGAACAAGCCGGAGCCGAAGGTGTCCGCGCCGAAAGTAAGAGCGCTGAGTTTTGATCTTGATCATCCTGTTGAGGGTGGCGGTGGTGAACGACGCGGTGTTATTTCCGATCCCGTCGGTAGCGCGGCGTAGGGCGCTACGGGCTCCGACGCCTCTGAAGCGCCTATGTTTCTGCGCTTCGAGATCGAACTGGCGCCGGCCGCCCAGCCGCAGCGCCGAGGCTCGAATCCCGCCCGCGAGAAACAGTTTGATTACTGGCTTCAGTTCTCCGATGCTTTGAAGTAGGCTACCTATCGCGACCAAACCGTTTCACCGTCCCTGGTAATCACTTTCGTCTGAAAGCCTTCAGTCACTGCCGCAAAGCCCTCACAGAAGCTGGTAGCCCAGTCATACTTCGGTTCCACTAGCCAGCTTCCATCCGCCCGCATGAATCCCTTCTTGTTTCCCGCGGTCACCACCGAGAGCCCCTCTGAGAAAGCGTTCGCGTCATCGAATTGGGGTTCGACGACCCACCGTCCGCTGCGGTCGATCAATCCGAAGCCGTGCGGTTTCGACCTGCCGTAACAGCCGCTGCCATCGTTGAATGTTCCGATTTCTCCGGTCTGCATCCAGGCCACGCCGTTCGAGAACGAGCCGGCCTGAATGGTTCCCACCGGCGCTTCCACCGCAACCTCGCCTTGCTCGTTCAGGAAAAAGTAGTGGTAGTCGCTCTTGCGCAGCACCATCGCAAGACCTTCGGAGAAGGGGTGCGCGAGGCTCCAGATCTGTGGAATCACCATTATCCCGTCGTGGTCGATATATCCCCACTGCTTGAAGTTATCCGTGGCCACCGCGGCGAGACCGTGGGAGAACCGATCCGCATAATAGAACGGACCGGGGATCCGAATCGCTCCCGAGCGATCGATGTAGGAGGACTCGCCATATTTCGATACGGAAGCAACCCCTTCCGAGAAGCCCTTCGCGAGGGTGTATTGTTTCTCCAGCGCCCAATTCCCGGTCCGATTGATGAATCCGTATTCGCTTCCCAGGTTGTAATAGGCGTCTTCGCGGGCGATGTACTGAATGCTGGCGCCATAACTGACTAAAGCGATGCCATCGCGAAAGGAGAATGCATCGTCGAAACGCGCCTGCACCGCCCATTCGCCGGACTCATCGATGTAGCCCCAGGCACTGGGCAGTGGCGGGTCGGCCTGTTGATTTCCGCCGACACTGACGGCGGCGAGGCCTTCGGAGAACGGGCAGGCGCAATCGTATCGCGGCGGAATGGCGAGTTTGCCGCGGATGGGGTCGACGTAACCCCAATTGTGGCCGAGGTGTACAGGTACGAGTGTCATCTCGTCAAGGTAATGCGCAGTCCGCACTGATTTTTAATCACCGGATTCCGTTCAAGGTTGTTCTGCTTCACCCCTCGGACCGTCCAACTTCCGGAGAGTGTGGTTCAGGTATGCTCGCAGATGCGCCCATCTCTCTTCAATCTCTATCCCGATAGCACTCGACATCAGAGATATCGGGGAATGGCTCTACACGAAGATCGAGGAGAGCAATGACTTCAAACGCCTCGACGCACTCGGCGCCTGGATCTTCCATCAGGAGAAATACGAGGAAGACAAGGAGGAAGAGACGGACAACGGGAAATAGGTGCAACGGTAGCGCAAGCCGTTGAGTCCGGGCGCCGTGCAGGTGAAGCGTCAAGCTACTGCGCGGCCATCGACTTCCAACCATTCGGGAAATCGATCTGATACCGATTCACCGTATCAAACACGACAAAGCCATCGAGATTCGTCAGCTGCTCAGCGATGTATTTCGCGATAGCTTTCCGACGCTTCCCAGGATCCTCACTCGTGACCTCAGGCCCAAAGTCACCCTTGATTGGGTAATTGAGAAGGACGCTAAAGCTGATACGTTGCTTCGGCGGCAAGAAAACTGATTCTTCAGTCACCCTGAGGCGTTCTCCGTCAGCACTCAAGCTATTCTCCCTCTGCAACTTCATATTGAGCACGAGCTGATCCTTGGCAGGCATTCGATAATCCAACTCCGTGTTGTTCTGCAACGTGTAGTGCAGGACAAGGTGATCCTCACTTTTACCTTGCTCGTCCTTCTCGCCTGCCTGCCGAGCCGGATAGTCGAACGAAGCGACGATCGCGTTCGTGTTCCAGGGCTTCGGCTTCTCCGGGAGGCTCTGATACGAAACCCATCCGCCAACGAGCAGTCCGATGGTGATTCCAAACGCCACGCCGAAGCCTGCGCCAAACAAGAGATACTTTTTCCAAATCGCCATCGGTGAAGGTTTCGAATAATCATAACCCCTGATGAAAGCACTTCACGACAAGCCGAACCCAAGAATTGTCGTGAATGCGGTAGCAAGGTAGCGGAACAAGCGGCCAAGGAGGGACGCACACATGGGCGCTATTTGGAGGCGCTGCTACAGGTCGAATGTGAAGAGACTCTTTCGCTCGTACTTTGTCGGTTTTTTGCATATACTGAATGTCGGGTATTTGCACATGTACGTAACCCGCCGGAAAACGCTTAAGGAAAAGATCGAAACGCGAATCGCAAAGAAGCGCGGTGACGATGTATTCCTAACGCGCGAGTTTCGGGACCTCGGCGGTGAAGACCAGGTGCTCCGTGTGCTTCGCGGGTTGGTGCGCAATAACCAGTTGATCCGTCTAGGCTATGGCGTGTACGGTCGCGCCGTGGTTTCACGTCTCTCGGGAGAGCCGATTTTGTTCAGTAAAGGTGGTTTTTTGGGCGCTGCCCGGCAAGCGCTTACGAAGCTAGGCGTTTCCTGGGAGCCGTCAGAAGCGGAGCGCGCCTACAACGAAGGGCGGTCCACACAGATTCCCGTCAACCCTGTGGTTCATGTAAAAGGCCGGTTTTCCAGGCGGCTCCGCGACGGCAAGCAGGAGCTGGTTGTTGCCCGGTAGGCCCACGCTCCAAGATCTCCTCGAAGTTCAGCAGTATTTTGATCTGCCAAGCCCTGCGCTTGTTGAGAAGGACTGGTATGCCGTAAAGGCACTGGCGGCGATCACCGGCATAGATGCCGCGCCATTTCAATTCGTGTTCGGCGGAGGTACGGCCCTAAGCCGTGCGCACTGTTTGACGCATCGTATGTCCGAGGACATCGATCTCAAGATTGTCTCCGAACAAGAACCTTCGCGGGCCGAGTTGCGTACGCTGCGCGACAAGGTGACAACCGCCTTGCTTGATGCGGGATTCGTCTTTGACCCGGCCAATCGTGCTCATCGGGACTCAGGAAACGCAGGCCGCTACACCCTGTATCAATTGCCGTATCCGGCCGAAACTCGCGGTGACGGGGCCTTGCGCGCCGAAATTAAAATTGAGACGGCGGTATGGCCGCTACGCCAAAAGGCAGTGATCTGCAAGGTCACGTCATTTTTAGCGGAAGCGTTCAAGGAACCGCCGGAGGTTCCGGGGATTGTATGCGCATGCGTCACCGAAACTCTGGCAGAGAAGTTTGTGGCGCTAACGCGGCGTGTGGGTGAGCAAGCAGCCAATGCCGAGCCGGAACGAGACAAGACTCTCGTGCGGCACATCTACGATCTGCATGTGACGCGCGGGAGCTATGAGGCCTCGGAGTTGGCCGACCTTGCAGCGAAAATTGTCTATGCCGATGCAGAGGCCTACGGGCACAAGTTTCCGGCATATCGGAACGATCCCATTGGCGAAACGCTGAAAAGCTCAGCGATTTTGGCTGGCGACGCCAGCTACGCCGAAGATTACTCCGAGTTTCTGCGCGACATGGTGTACGGGGAGCGGCCGGATCTTAAGGTGGCGCTGAAGACGATTGAGGAAATTTGCCAACGGCTTAAAGTCTTCGCCTGAAAAGCTTGGAACCGCTGGCGCGTTCCTTTTCGCGCAGCGACGATCAAACACTCGGAGGTGCGAATGGGCGATTCCGCTGCTGAGAAGGCGTTTGCTTATACGCTTCCGTCCTGGTGCGGTGGCTGGGATGGTGCGGTGGCAGGGGGTTGCGTTTGCGGGGGTTGGCGCGGCCCTGGGGGTGGCGCTCGCCATCCCGGCGCGCCGGGTGCTTGCGGCGCGATTGGCTGGAATGGCGGATGCGGACCTGGCTTCGCTGGCAGGCGCGCCTGCGGCCGTCTTCTTGGTGGTGGCGGCGTTGGCGTGTTACTTGCCGAATTATCCGGAATTGACGCCCGACGACATCGCGGCCAAGCTTGCATACGCCGCCCAGGTGGGGGACGAGGATTAGGTCGTCCTTCGCTGATACGCGCGCCATGGCGTTGCGAATTTTCTTAGAACAAAAGGTTCCTCAGGGCGTTCGCAACTTCCTTCGGAACACACGTCCGATTGGCGGAACCAACTTGTGGCTGACGTTTTTGCGGACGCGGGTGCGGAGATTAGCCAATCTAATCTCCGCATATAGTGCGGAGAATGTATATCCACGAACGGAAGGGTTGGCCGACGTTCTGTTGGAACACGGAACGGCTGGCCGAGCCGTTGGCGTCGGTGCGTCACCGGCAAGGGAAATTATTTGGGTATATGGAAGCGCTCGGGATTGCTCCGCGGCAGGAGGCGGAGTTAGCGACAATGACCACCGATGGTTTGAAGAGTAGCGAGATCGGAAGGGGAGCGGCTGGATGCTGTGCAGGTTCGATCTCCCATCGCCCGGCGCATAGGTATAGATCTTGGCGCGCTCAAACCGGCCGACCGGAATGTGGAGGGGATAGTGGAAGTGATGCTGGATGCCACGCGCCATTTTGACCGGAAATTGACGGCAGAGCGTCTGTTTGCGTGGCAGGCGTCTTTGTTTCCAAAGGGGCGCAGCTGGATGGCGGATATACAAGCAGGGGCCTGGCGCGAAGACCGCGGCGGCCCGATGCGGGTTGTTTCCGGACCGGTGGGCAAGGAGCGGGTTCACTACTTGGCACCGAGGGCGGATCGCGTTGATGCTGAAATGGGGGCGTTTCTCACGTGGTTTGAAAGCCGGCCGAGTGGGGACGCTGTATTAGAGGCAGCGCTGGCGCATCTTTGGTTTGATACGATCCACCCCTTCGACGACGGAAACGGCCGAATTGCGCGGGCGATTGCGGATATGGCATTTGCGCGGTCCGAGGGCAGCCCGCAGCGGTTTTATAGCATGTCGGCGCAGATCCGGCTGGAGCGGAACGAATATTACGAGATTCTCGAGCGGACGCAGGGCGGCGGGCTGGATGTGAGTCCGTGGATGGACTGGTTTGTGGGATGCCTGGGGCGGGCGATTGATGCGTGGCAGGATACGCTTCGCGCGGTGATGGATAAGGCGCGGTTTTGGGAGCGGTTCCGTAGTGTACCGCTTCATGAGCGCCAACGGCTTGTTATTAACCGGCCGCTGGATGGCTTTGAAGGGAAGCTCACTTCTTCGAAGTACGCGGCGCTGGCGAAGTGTTCGCAGGATTCGGCGCATCGGGATATTGTCGCGCTGGTGGCCGTGGGGGCTTTGGTACAGAATCCGGCGGGCGGGCGGAGTACGAGTTGTTCGTTGACTTAGCCCTTCCGTCGAGCAGCTTTCGAGGACGAATTGCTTTGGCCCTTATTGTTCGATTCCGAAGGCTGCCGCGGCAAGGGCTTCAATTGCGCAGCGCAGTATTCACGCCGACTTTCCACTCCTGCCGCATACGTTGCCCGATCTCGGCAAACTCCGGATGCTCCTGGATGTAGCGGCCCATTTCGATTGCCGTGTCCCCAATGGCCTCCGCGACCCGTTCGAGAATCTGCCGGATCTTCGCCGGCGAGCCGCCGCCCCTAGTTTCACCGAGCCGTCGAAGCTCCTTTGCGGATGGCCATCGCGTCGAGCCGTTGAGAGTCAAGGCCAGGCCGTCTTTGGGCATATACACGGAAGTGGTCACCAGATCGTAGACGGGTGCGAGCCGCGCTTCCCCGTGGACATCGTCATAGACGATTCCGAAATTCTTGAGATGGGCATCTCCGTTACGCAGCGCACAGTTAAGCGCGATCAGGATGAACAGACGTTCCATGTCCGGATACACATGGGATGAGTTCGCAAACTGTACGAAGCGCTTCATGACATGTGTTTCGTAGCTTCCCAGGTATTTCTGGTCGGTCCTGCGGGCGTTGAGCGCGCAGAAATCTTCGAATCCGCGGTAGGTTCCGTCCAGGCGCAGGTCGAAGCGGTCGATGACGAGCGCCATGCCGTTATCGGCCAGACGGAAAGGAGGCACGTCGAGGCCGCATTTGCGCGCGGCGGTCAGGCAGAAATACTCATTCGCCGCAAGCTGCGGGAATTCGTTGGGCTCCCAGAACTTCACGATGTGCGTGGCGCCACGATAGCTGGCCGAAAGCCGGTGGCCCGATTGCTCCGTGCCGGCAAATGCGATTTCGTCGCGGACGAGGACTTTCGGCTGCACCCCGCTGATACCGGAGAAAGCAGCGAATTTTTCCAATAGGTAAAGGAACAGGCCGCCTCCGCGCCTGCTTTCGAGAATCTCATCGACGGACTGAAAGGGAACCTCGCCGTTCAGTTGCTCCTTGTGGCCGGTATAACGGATGCGCCCGACTTGAGATCGGCCAACGATCGACAATAGATCGAATTCGTCAAAGCTGCCGGTGGCTTTCGCAAAAGCAAGGCGCAGGCGCTCCCGCAGAACCCCCTCCGGCAGATTCATCTCAAAAATCGGTGGCAGGCCGAAGCTAACGCTCCAGGAGGGGAGGCGCACGGGCATGGTTACGGATACGGCGCGTGCCGCAGGAATGTCCGGCAGATACGCGAATGCGCTGCCGCGATCGCCATGGCGGTCAAGTAGCCCCGACTCAGCCGCGTCGGTCCAGACTTTTATCATCACGATCCTCTCGCATCAGTTCGTCGAGGGTGGGGCGCTGCGAATTGGCTGTCCGGAGAGTCAGTTCCAGACCCAACGCAGTAAGAAGCCGGGTGATTTTGGAGAAACCCAGTTCGCCGGTGCGTCCGTTTTCGAGCGCTTCAACCGTGGCACGACTGAGTCCCGCCTTCCGCGCAAGCGCGACCTGGCTGAGTTTGAAGTTCTTCCGGGTCTCCGCAATCTGGCTGCCCAGGGTAATCAGATCGAGCATATTGCATATTATACTAGTCATTTTTAGTATGTACAATATAAATGACTGGTATAGTAGGCAATTTGGCCGCTCTTTTGTGTGCCTCTACGGTCGCGTGAATGTCGGAATGTCGCAGCGCGCGGCATCCTTGCGCTACGACTCACAGACTACGAACGGTATCGGCCCCCGATATCTTCGGCGTGTGGAAACTCAACCCCGCCAAGTCCAAATTCAAGGGGACGCCCGCGCCCAAGGAACTCACCGTCACGTACACAAAACAAGGAGCGGAATGGACGTACACCGCCAAGGGAACTGGTGTGTCAGGAAACTATCCTTCATCTTCGTAACGAAACCCACGGAGGAAGCACGTTACCAGGCTCGCTGGCCCCCAAGCCGGCCCCGCCCGCCTGCTCGATTTGTTGGTAGCGCCCCAGCGACCAGCCGATCATTTAGTGAAAGAATTTAACTCATTCGAGGTTGCTTCGTTGGTTAATCGCGGGGAGTGGCGAGGCGGCACTTTTGACAGGCGGTATGGCGCGTCCGCCCCAATCCTATTTCGCTTAAAGAGCGCCCACGGTTTATTGTGAACCGGCTTTGCAGGGGAACGCGCCTCTCCGAAGTACGCGGCACTGGCGACGCGTCCGTAAGATCCGGGGTATCGGGGTTTTTGGTTCAGAATACGGGGGGCGGGTGGTAAGTCCAACGGTTTCCGTCTTGACGGCAGGGCAATTCTCAGCGCCACGGGGCGCCGCCGGTTTCCTAACTAAGCTGATGGGGCTACTGGCCAATTTTTTGGTCTGCCGTTTCGGGTGTGCCTGGTTTCGGAGATTGTCACTGGCAAGGGAAAATGGTTGGGTAAATGGAGGCGCTTTGGTTTGTGCCGTGGCGCCTCCTTTTTATTTCGGGTCAGGCCAGGTTTCCTGGAGGCGATGAATTAGCGCAACGACCGGAAACCCGCTCGAAGCTCTTCGGAGAAGATCTCCGGCTGTTCCCAGGCGGCAAAGTGGCCGCCCTTGGGAAGTTTGTTGAAGTGGATGAGGTTGGGATAAGCCTTCTCGGCCCAGCTTCGCGGCACCGTGTAGAGTTCGTCAGGAAAAGAACTTACGGCAACCGGGATTTTGACGCCCTTGACGTTGAAGTATCCTTTGCCCCAATACTCCCAATAGAGACGGGCGCCGGACAAAGCTGTGTTCGTCAACCAAGTGATCGTAATGCTGTCGAGGACGTCATCGCGCGTGAGGCCCTCGGATTCTCCCCGGAAGACGCGCGCGATCAACTCGTAGCTGCGAGCGTCGTGATCCAGGAAGTACGCCGCCAGGCCGATGGGTGAGTCCGCGATACCGTACAAGGTTTGCGGCCGCAGTCCCATCTGGAACCCGTAGGCGATTCCTTTCTGATAGACGAATTGCAGGCGATCGTGGGCCTCCTTCTCATCGGCTGAGAGACCCGCCGGGGCCGGCGCGCCGGAGAATGCCGCCCCGTCGATCTCGGCCGGAATGATTCCGGGCATGTTGGTGTGAATGCCCAGCAAGCCGGACGGAGCCTGCACGCCCATCTGATCGACAACCACCGCGCCCCAGTCGCCTCCCTGCGCCACGTACCGCGTATAACCGAGCCGCTTCATCAGCACGTCCCAGGCGCGGGCTATGCGATCGGGGCCCCATCCGGTGGCGACCGGCTTACCCGAATATCCGTAACCGGGCATGGAGGGGATCACCACGTCGAATGCGTCGGACGCCTTCCCTCCGTGCGCGGTTGGATTGGTCAGCGGGTCGATGATCTTCATTTGCTCGATGATTGAGCCGGGCCATCCGTGGGTGACGATCAACGGCAGCGCGTTCTGGTGTTTGGAGCGGACGTGAATGAAGTGAATGTCCAAGCCGTCGATCTCACTGATGAATTGCGGCAGTGCGTTCATCCTCGCCTCGATCTTGCGCCAGTCATACCCGGTCGCCCAGTAATGAGCGAGAGCTTCCACGGTCGCGAGCTGCACGCCTTGCGTCGCATCGGATACCGTTTCCCGCTCGGGGAACCTTGTCGCCAGGATGCGCCGGCGAAGTTCGGTGAGTTCCGACTCCGGAACGCTTACATGGAAGGGCCGGATGGCGGTCTTGCTGGCGGCCAGTTCGGCGGTCTCTTTGATAGCTGTCATCTGTGTCATGGTGTTTTTCTCCTTGAGGTTCGATACCCGCTTTTGGGGCACGCTTCTTTTAGGGGCAAACGGGACGCCATTTGTAACAGATTGAAAACACAAGAGATGAGTCCGCCGAGGCGGTTGCAAATCCGGTGAATCTTGTGAATTTGGCGATTCTGGCGAAAAGTTCAGCCGAACTTGAACTGGCCCTTGCGGATTCCCAGCGCTTTGATGCGATGTTCGAGTGTAGAGGGCGGCATCTGGAGTTTGGCGGCGGCGCCGGAAGGCCCGGAGACGCGGCCCCGGCACGCGGCTAATGCCGCTTCGATAATGTCCCGCTCCGTCCGCGGTTCCCCCAAGGAAGCGGCCGGCTTAGCGGGGCGTGGGGACACTGGAGAAGTTTCGTTCGAAAGCCATAGTTCGTCCACAGCGAACACGTCATCGGTACAGAGGACGACCGATCTTTCGATCACATTTTGCAATTCGCGGATGTTGCCCGGCCAGCCGTATGCCCGCAACCTCTCCAACGTTCTTTTTTCGATGTTTCGGATTGTCTTCCCAGCCTTTCCGGCATACCGCTGGACAAAGTACTCGACCAACATGAGGATGTCTTCCTTGCGCTCTCGCAGCGAGGGCATTTCTATGGGGAAGACGTTGATGCGATAGAAGAGATCTTCCCGGAAGGTGCCGTTGGCTACGGAGGCTTTGAGGTCTCGATGCGTGGCCGCGATGACGCGAACATCCACACGGATCGGCCGTGTGCCTCCCACACGCTCAAACTCCCGCTCCTGCAGTATCCGCAGCAAGGCCACCTGCGTATCGGCCGGGAGATCGCCGACTTCATCAAGGAAGATGGTGCCGCCCTCCGCAAGTTCAAAGCGTCCGAGGCGCCGCTGAACCGCTCCCGTGAAGGCGCCCTTCTCATGGCCGAACAGCTCAGACGCTATCAGTCCCGGCGCTAGCGCTGCGCAGTTCACACTGACAAACGCGCGGCCAGACCGTTGTGAACGCTTGTGGACGGCGCGAGCCATGAGTTCCTTGCCTGTACCCGTCTCACCGGTGATCAGCACCGTGGAGCCGGTGGGAGCAACCTTTCCCACCCTGGAGAGAACGGCCTTCAGCGCCGCCGAAGAACCCACGATTTCTTCAAACATGGATGTGCGGTCGATTTCGTCGCGCAATGCCAGGTTCTCGCGATAGAGCTGGTCTCTCAATGCGCGAATCTCAGCCTCACGCTCCTGGAGTTCGCGGTACAGCCGATTGGTTTCCGCCAGTTGCTCCTCGCTCGCTACCAATTTCCGGCGTTCCAGTTCCGCCTCGATATGCAGTTTCTCTTCGCGCTCCGCATTCTCCCGGCGCAGCTTGGCCATCTTGAGAAGCGCTTCCACTCGTGCCGATAGTTCCCGGGCCGTGAACGGCTTCACAAGATAGTCGTCAGCACCGGCTTGCAACCCTTCCAGCCGCGATTCTTCGCCGGCGCGGGCGGAGAGCAGGATGATGGGCGTGCCGGCGAGAGTCGCGTCATTACGCATGGCACGTAGCAGTCCGAGTCCATCGAGTTCCGGCATCATGACGTCTGTGAGGAGCAGGGCAGGCCGCAGGAGGCGTGCCGTCTCGAGAGCCTGGCGGCCATCGGGGACAGCATGCACTTCGTAGCGGGCGTCCAGCAGATGCCTGAGGTACTTGCGCATGTCCGCGTTGTCGTCAGCGATAACAATCAGTTCGCGGACCGCGGCCCGTTCAGCTAACGGCGGAGGCGCGAGCAGGGGGATAGACGGCAATGCGGGTGTTGCCGTCACGGGCTCGTTCGAAGCTTCGGGTAACCAACCCTGAGTCTCCATGACGTAGGCATCGGCCGTCACGCGGCCCATCGCTCCGCGATTTGCGGTGGGACTTACCGCCTGAATGCGCCCGGAAGGCAGGTGCGCGGTACCACGCGGAACGGTTACCGTAAACGTACTGCCCTGGCCGATGGCGCTTTCCACCCGCACGTCACCGCAATGGAGCCGCACCAGTTCCTGTACGAAGGCCAAGCCGATTCCCGTGCCTTCGTAGCTTCGCGCATGAACGCCCTCGATGCGGTGAAAGCGTTCGAAGACCCGCTCGAGATGTTCATTGGGAATGCCGACTCCGGTGTCCCGGATCTGCAATTGAACATTGCTCTTAGTTGAACTCAATTTGACTGTCACCGCGCCTTCGAGCGTGAACTTGAATGCGTTGGAGAGAAGGTTTGAGACGATCTTCTCCCACATGTCGTGGTCGACATAGACAGGCTCACTGACCGGCGGGCACTCCACGGTGAAGCGCAATCCGGCGCTCTCCAATGCAGAGCGGAAGACACTGGCAATTTCCGCTGTAAAGGCAGCAAGGTCCGTGGGCTGGAACGTCGCCTGTACCCGGCCGGCTTCAATTCGTGAGAAGTCCAGGAGTGTGTTGACGAGCTTCAGAAGTCTAACGGCGTTTCGGCGAACGGTGAAGAGTTGCTCGTAGTGTTCCGGACTAAGACGATCGCGAGCTTCCGGCAGGACTTCCTCGAGCGGACCGAGCATCAGCGCGAGAGGCGTGCGGAACTCGTGGCTGACGTTGCTGAAGAAGGCCGTCTTGGCGCGGTCGATCTCGGCCAGCGCCTCCGCGCGGCGGCGTTCCGCCTCATGCGCTTGCGCACTAGTCAAACCCGCGGCGATCTGATCGGTAATCCGGCGAACGAAATCGCGGTAGGTACCATCGAACGCGTGTCCCGGATGAATGCCAAGTACCACGAACGCCGCCGGGTCAGACTGATCGGACAAGCGGATCGGCAGAACCACGGCTTCTTTGGCGGGCAACGGCCAGTGCGGGACAGATAGGCCGGACGCGCGATCCCCCAGCTCGACTACGGCTCCCTCGTTGGGCAGCTCAGCGTGGAATCTCCATATGTTATCGTTGCCGCAGTCAATCGATATAGGGCGGTATTCGTCGCCAATTTCCACACTGAAGTTGACAAGACGGACTTGCCGCGTCCCAGGCAAGGACTGATACAGCACTGCGAATGGAACGCTGGTTCGATGCTGAGAAAGAGTCTCAGCGCTGAAGCGCCATACTTCTTCCTCATGGCGTGCGGCCGCCACTCGAGCCGCTAGATCACGGTGCACTTGCCGGCGACGATCTTCGATAATCCGATCGGTCATATCGAGGACGGTGGTGAGCACGCCTGCCACGCTACCGTCGTCGTCGCGAATCGGGCTGTAGGAGAAAGAGAAGTAGCACTCCTCGAGATAGTTGTTCCGGAAAACGGTGAACATCTGGCCGGTAAGTTGACTCTCCTCGTGGCCGGTTGCCATGACCTTGTCAAATCTCGGCCCCAGAAAGTCCCAGGTTTCAGGAATCACCTCGCGAATGCTTCGACCTAACGCACCCGGATGCTTTTTTCCGATCAGCGGTCCGTACGCGTCGTTGTAAAGCATCGGATAGGCCGACCCCCAACAAACGAGCATCGGATATCCCGAGCCGAGCATGACGCGAACGCAAGCGCGTAGCGAATGCGGCCAACGCTCCACGGGCCCAAGGAGAGTTGTGGACCAGTCCAGCGACCGCATGCGAGCGCCCATGTCGCCGCCGCCGGCGAACACAGACTCGAGTAGCTGTGTTTTGGCTGTATCCACGGTGGAGATTATCGGCCAGACCGGCACATATGGGGCGCAGGGCAGGCGCTAATCTATTGTCGCTCGGCCGAGGGGCATGGTTTGCAGCACAAGGGGCAGATAGCCGGCGCTCAATTGAAAGAAAGCCGATTGGATACAGCGCAGGGTCAATGGCTGCGATCAACGACGTATGACTAATGCTTGCAGGAAGGGAGCGTGCTTAAGGGGCGAAGATTGCAGAGTGTTTTCGACGCCGGATGTGACCGATATGCATTTTGTGCCGCCAAAACGAGAATGGAAGCTAGGACCAGAATCAATTTCCACTCGGTGCCGCAGGCCAATACCGACGGGTTTCGCGGAAGTCAGGCGACGGCACAATTGGGAAGCTCACTTCTTCGAAATACGCGGCGCTGGCGAAGTGTTCGCGGGATTCGGCGCACCGGGACATTGTTGCGCTGGTGGCGGCGGATGACGCCGCCCCGCTGGCGCGAGTGGCTGGCAAAATAGATTAGCGGGTTCGCCGTCGTCCTCATCGCCTTTGATGTGGCCGATTTCCACGTTGCGCTTCGACGCGCACAAATTACAAATCTTCTCGCCCGGCGGCGGACACGCGGTCGCGCGATACCGTTTGGCGCGGTCGGAGATTTCCGCCGTTTCCTTCCGGTACCGCGCTCGGCATCCGCTCGGGCGGATTATTCCCCCGCGCGGTTGTCGTCCTCCTCATCGTCTTCGGAGTCTTCATCGTCCTCGTCATCATCGTCTTCGTCAGTGGCAATGCCGGCGATATTGTCGAGTTTCGATTCGAGGGAATCGATGTATTCGTTGGCCGAGTCTAGTTCGGATTCGAGTTCTGCGATGGTTTTGCGTCGGGCCATGGTTGGGTTTCTTTTCGGTGTGGCGGATTGGGTTGGCGTATTTGATCGCCATATTTCCGTAGGACGCCAGTCTGCACGATTCCTCCGCGCGTAATCGATCTGCGAGATTTCCCGGCGCGGAAAACCCATCGCGAGCCCGACTAGTATTTCGGGGCTGTTACGGCAAAGTAAGAATGTCCCCTTTTGAGCAAAGTAGAAATGTCCCCTCGGCAGAGCGACAAAAACGCGCCATTCCCACCACTGGCATTGTTTTGCATCGCGCGCAGCCGTCAAAGCTCCCCGTTGGCGCAAGGGCAGGCGGCCTTGACGGCGCCAGCACGCGATGCGACCACTAAATCCTACTAAGCCGGAATGGCGCTGCTGTTCGGCCCTTCAATCCGGCGGACTGGACATTTCTACTTTGCCGGAGAGGGGGACATTTCTACTTTGCTGCGACACTAGTATTTCGGCCCTTTACAGCGTGAGTAGAAGTCTGTTACATTCTTCTCACCCCGTGAAACATCCAGCCGTTTTACTAGCTCTTTTTATCCACACGCTCCCGCTTTCGGCGCAATGCGGCCGCTGCGGGCCGGACGGCAACCCCCCTGGACGCCCGGTGGGCGAAGTCCCCACCGTTTTCCTCCGCTCCGTCCGGCCGGATCCTTTGCCGGATTCGGCCGGCACGCTCAGCCTGCAACTCCGCTCCCATTACGTCAGCCTTTCTCGTGCAACTCCCCTGTTCGGCACCACAACGGAAATCCTGCTCGACGCTAACCTCTCTCGCCCCCTCACGCTCATCGGCCTCGAACTGCGCCCACCCTCCGGCTCCCCGGTCTCCCTTGGCATCGGCGCCGCCAACGCAATATCGATTCCCGCCGGTTCCAGTTCCGTAGCGGTACAGGGACCGCAATTTGCCGTTTCTGCCCTGGAAACGGGCGCCTACACCCTATATGTCAGAACGGCAGACCGGCCAGATGGCTACTTCCTGGGTTCCGTCGTTGAGGCCAAAGAGACAATTGCTTTGGCCAATCTCCCTTCCGCGACTGTGGCGGTTCGCGCGAATGCCGGCCGTCAGACTGACGGCACTCTCTCCTCGGCCGACCTCGAGTTCCAGATCCGCGCCTCCGGCTCTACCGCACCAACCACGCTACTGCTCCGATTGGGGGGGCCCGCCGGCCCCATCGCCTTCGAACTGCCCGTCGCCGCCTCACTCTCCGGCCGCGTCGTGATCGACCCCGCTAACTCCTTCACTGCGCTTGCCCTCGCTGCTTTCCTGCTGGATCCGGCTGACGTTTATGCCGAGCTCCGCGCCGGTTCCACGTCCTTGGGCGGAGACCGCTTGGGGCGCCCCGATACCCTGTCTTATGGGGTCGCCAGTCCTAATCTCGCCCCTGACGGCGCATTCCTGTCCGCCGGCACGGTCACCATCCACGCGCTCCGCTCACCGGACGGCGGCATCCTCGCCGCGCTGGCCAATTTTGCCTGGTTCTATCGCGGCTTCACTCCCGGGACGGTGCTCAGGCACATCAGTTTCGCCGGCTCGGGTACGCCTCAACTGGCACTCGCCGGCCGGAATGGTCTTACGGTCAACGCCAGCGGTATCGGCATGGTGAACCAGTCCTATCCGCTGCTGGCGAGCGATGCGCTGCTGCGATATCTTATTGTGCCAGCGGCCGTTTCCGGCACCATCTCGGCTACCACCGGAGCTGGGCCCGTCATCCGCGTAGCCTATTCCGAAGACATCAACCCGTTGCCCGCGCCCGGCCTCGCCATCACCAGCATCGTCCCCCCGGTCTCCACGCCCGGCTCCATTATTTCGATTTATGGCCGTTCGTTCCCAGCGAATCCGCTGGTGACCGTCGGCGGAGTTCCGGGCCGGCTCCTCTTCGCGGCGGCAACCCAAATCAACCTGCTCGTCCCGCCCGACCTCCCGATCGGACACAAGAGCGTTTTCGTGCTGGGTCCCGACGCGGTCTCCAACCGCGCCGAACTGCTGCTGGATGTCAGCGAGCCATTTGTCTTCAGTGATGCATCCGGTCCGACCGTCTTCCATGCAGCCACCGGTCTGCCCGTCCGCGCGGCCAACCCCGCCACCGCCGGGAGTGATCTAATCGTTTACGCCACCGGCCTCGCCGTGCGTTCCGGCCTAACGTATTCAGTAAACATTGGTCCCGCCACGGTAATCCGCCTGGCCGCCGTTCCGGCCGCCGGCCTGCCCGGTGTCTGGACTCTCGCCTTCGCTCTACCCTCCGGCGTGCCGGCGGGCAGCCAACCCCTTGTCGTGACCGCCAACTTTGATGGTTCCAACAAGAAGTTCCCGTCGGCCCCGGTCAACCTGGCCGTCAGGTAGCCAACCCGATCCGCTCCAGTAACTTCTGGAACCGCGGTTCGCCCCGCACAGGATCGAGCTTCGGTTCCACACCGTAGTAAAACACCGGCCAGGAATGGTCCGGATCCACCGACCGCTCCAGGACTTCCAGGGCTCGCTCCCGCTGGCCGAGCCCCAATAGCGGACCAGCCAGAAAGCACGGCGCCACATACTCTTTCCCGGCCAGCCGCTCCACTCGCCGAAGGCCTTCCCGCGCCTTGTCCGCGTTTCCCGACAACGCTTGCGCCAGGGACCAATCGGCCACCACGCCGTAGTCGTCCTCCCCCATCAACTGCAGGCACTTCTCCAAGTCCGCAATCGCCCTAGCGTAATCCTTCCGCGCGATGCGTACCACGCCGAGCATCGCCAGCGCCTGTATGAACTTCGGCTGGTCCGTCAGCACGCGCCGGATCTCCGTCTCCGCCGATTCCCAGCGGCGGGCGTGGTAGAACGTGACACCCAGCGCCGTTCCCAAAGCCGGCGACAACGGGTCTAACTCCATCGCCCGCCTTTGCTCCTTTTCCGCTTCCGGGAACCGTTTCCGCGCCGTCAGCCACCGGGCAAAATACGAGTGGGCGGGCGCGTAGCTGGCATTCAACTGAATGGCTCGCTGATAGGAGCTCTCCGCGTCGGTCCAGGCCCAGTCATAGTGCATTTGGACAAAGCCCAGCGTCGTATGGCCTTCCGCCAGCGACCCGTCTAATTCCAGTGACCGCAGTGCCGCCGCCTTTGCTTTCGGGCACACCTCGTTCGGCGGCCGGCCTCCGCTCTGAAGCGAGTACACATCCGCCAGCCCGGCGTAGGGCGCCGCGTATGCCGCATCCAGGTCTATTGCCTTCTGGAACCATTCCTGCGCCTTCACAAACGCATTCGGTTCCCGCCGGTTCAGCGCATGGCGGCCCCGCAGATACGCCTGGTAGGCTTCGGGGACCGCCTGCCGCCGTTCCGCCTGAACCGCCTTACGCCGTTTAATTCCCAGCGCTCGCAACACCAGCTCCACCAGATCCCCAGGCAGGCGCTGCAAACTGCTCAATGAGGTTGTAAAGTGATGGCTCCACATCTGCTGTGCGGTGAGCGCGTCCACCAGTTCGGCCGTTACAATCACCAGTTCCTGGCTGCGCTTCATCCGCCCCACCAGCAGCGTTGCCACGCGCAACTGCCGCCCCACCGCCAACGGGTCCTGGATATCCTTGAAACGGAAGACCGCGCTGCGCGCAATCACCCGGATCGCCTGCGCGGCGGCAAGGCCGTCAATTAACCCTTCCGTCAAGCCGTCGCTCAGACTCTCGTCGTCCGAGCCGCCCGCATTGGTGAACGGAAGCACGGCGATTGAATCCGGCGCGCGTAGCGGCAGGTACCGGTATATGCCGACGGCCGCTGCCGCGGTCCCCGCCACACCGCCGGCGGCCAGCACCCACCTCCGTCGCGAAATCGCCGGCGCCTCCATAGCGCGCGGTTGCGGAGCCCCCTCCAGCCCCGCGATAATCTCGAGTACCGAGGCTGGCCGATCCCGCGGCTGGGACGACAAACACCGCCAGATGACCGCGTTCCACTGTGGACTGATACCTTCCGCACGCTCCAGGGCCTTCTCCGCCGCACGGCCGCCAGGAAACGGCTTCTTGCCTGCGACCATTTCGTAAATCACCAAACCCAGTGCGTAGACGTCGCTGGCAGGCGTCGCCAGGCCGCCCATCAGTTGTTCCGGCGCCATGTAGTCCGGCGTGCCCATCATCTGGTTGCCCTGGGTGATTGAGGTACCCGTCTCCGACGGATGCACCGCGCGCGCCAGCCCAAAATCGGTGATCACCGCGCGCTCTATTCCCGACGCCGAACGCACCACCATCACGTTGCCAGGTTTGAAATCGCGATGGACGATGCCCTGAACGTGTAGCGCGCTTAACCCTTCGGCCATCTGCCGAATTAGCGGCAGCGCCAACTGCTCAGTCAGTTTTCCCTTACGGCGGAGCAGGCTGCCCAACGTCTCGCCGTCCAGAAACTCCATGGTCAGAAAGACTTTCTTCCCGGCGCTTTCCCGGTCGTAGCCCACGTCAAAAACGCGGCACACGTTGGCGTTGGTGACCTGGCGCGCCAGTTGCGCCTCCCGCCGGAATCGGCCCAGAAAGTCCGGGTCGTCGCATAGCTCGGGACGCAGAATTTTTAACGCCACAGTCCCGTGCAGTTCCTGGTCCTTTGCCTCGTATACCTCTCCCATCCCACCTTTGCCCACGAAGCGGACGATCCGGAAACGGCCCGCGAGCAGTTCGCCCGAACTCAACGCATGATGCCGGGGCAGATGGAAAACGACGGCCGACTGCGTGTCGCCAGCCATCTCCAGCAGGCGCATTACTTCCGCGCGCAGTTCGCTGTCGCCGGCGCAAACCTCATCCAGAAATGCCGGGCGCAGATCCGGGGGCAACTCCGAGGCGTCGGAAAAGATCGACTTTAGCCGATCTCTGCGTTCAGCGTCCATGTCCTTCCTTCCCGCACAATCTACCAACCCACCTCGCAGCTAACCTGGATAGTATACCCGGGTAACCGGTCAGACCGTCATGTTCCACTTCGGGGGTATTTGAGAAGGTGGGTGTCACTTTGCAAATTATCTGGCGTAGATCTTTGGACGTTATTTGGCACGGCTAAGCCTCTAGGAATTGGGTCCCATGGACAGTGGCCGCGATCGTCGCGCTCGTGCTCGGCAGAGAACTCCCGCCAGTCTTTTGGGGCTACTTCCAAACGCTCGGCAAGTGATAGAACACCTCCGCGCCTATAAAGCGCAAGGGCTACTGGCCAGCACGGATGCCTGCTACGCGCCTTGTCCCATTGCCTTTTGGGGTTCCTCGCCGGCTTTTTTCTTGGCGGCGTCGAGGGCTCTGGTGAGTTCTCCGGTCTTGGTGAACCAGTACCACGTGAAGCTACCGAGCGCTGCCCACTCCACAAAGAAAATCGTAGTATCGCCGAGCTTCCCGTCTTTGAGGGTCAGGACTACCGCGGCTGCTGGTGCCGCGAGGAGCGCGATACTGATGAGCCCGTACTTTTTCTTGAGTTCCTCCGCACCTTCCGTCACGAGTCTGAGTTTGAGGATGTCGTGTTTGCAGAACCAGGCGGAGAGGATGATGGCCACGAAGAAGGAAACGGCAAAGATCCCGTGTGGCGAGATGCTCTGGAGGGTGCTCGGCCACCATGTTGGGGTCCATTTTGATGGGTTGATGGCGGTGAGGATGGCGCAGTATGCCGCGGCCGTCATGAAGTGGTTTTCCAGGTCGGTGATTCCTTCGTAGAAGTAGAGTGCCGCGCCGACGGCGAAGAGGACGCCGACGAACCAGTCCCGCATGGGGGTGTGGTAGTAAGCGCTCATCGAGCCCTGGAGTTCGAGATGGTACACGAGCATCCCGCCAAGCAACAGGAGGAGTGGGAAGGCGGCGGCGATGATGCCGGTGGTCCAGCGGAGCCAGAAGTACGTGTCGGTCATCGACGCGAGCAACTCGACGGCGCTCGGGTTCGGTGGTTGTTCTTCTTTGTAGAGTGGCATGGCACGGCATTGTATAGCGTTCGGTTACCGGAGTAAATGCGAGGCACTTATTCGAATGCTGTATAGTTTATTTCCGTGGTTAGTGCCCGCACTCGTGTCGGGAACCGTTCTCCTGTATGAGCTCAGGCTGCGGCCGCGATTCGGCTTCAGGAGCGTTTGAGACTAGGACATCGGCAACCGCGCTGTTACGGTCATGGAATCGATCCTGCCGAACACTAGCGATATCGGACCGAGAGAATTGGCCGACGCGAATGTCAGTCCCCATTCGGTGCAGCCTCGACGGGCCGCGCGTGGCAGGGCCCCGCCAAATGCCATCTCTCCGGCGAACGCCGCAGCGCGCGGCATCCTCACCGTGCGATCGGTGCGGTAGGCTTAGCGACCCTTGCATTCCAGAGGTCGCGGGCCTATATTCGGATGCGGCTGCCGTGCCCGACGCGGCAACCTACAGGAGGCCATCTCTATGATCAGAACTCTCACGCTTGCACTCGTCGCGCTCTCCGTGACGGTATCCGCCGCCGATATTTTCGGCGTGTGGAAACTCAACCCCGCCAAATCCAAATCCACGGGGACACCCATGCCCAAGGATCTCACCGTTACATACACAAAGCAGGGAATGGGATGGACGTACACCGCCAAGGGAACCGGTGCGTCTGGAGAGGCAATCGATCGGTCCTACACCTTTGTCAAAGTGGGCGAAGAAGCGAAAACTACTGGGTTTCCGAACTGGGACGGGATCGTGATCAATAGCGCCGCAGCGAATAAGGGCGCGTACACGCTCATGCGACAAGGTAAAGCTGTAGGGAAGGGGACCCGGACTCTGTCGGCGGACGGCAAGACGCTGACCGTGCGCGGCACCTCAACAACACCCGACGGAAAGAAAGTCACTACCGAAAACGTTTTTGAGAGGCAGTAGGCCACACCGCAGAATGCAGGGCGGGCGAGGGTGTCCGTCCTAATGACTGCTCTGCTTACCGAGCGCCAACGGTTTGTTGTGCTCATATCCGCCGGACGCGTCGCCAGCGGACAAGGGCTCTTCAAGATTCCAGTAAAGGGTGGACCCGCGGTCCGGATTGTGAAAGGAATCGCAGGAAACCCGGAGTGGTCTCCCGATGGGAAGCAGATCGTCTTTGACCAGATTCCCGATAATTCAAATCGTGATGATGGATCCGGCAACGGAGCCTTGACGGACTGTCGATACGGTTTAATGAGGAAGGGCCATTCGCCAGATGTTGCCGGTTACCTCCGCCATATTGAAGACAATTTTCTCGCGTGCGACGTCAATGGCAGCATGGCGTTGATCGTTTTTTTCCGGGGAATAAACGTTGGGGGACATAGGGCTTTTCGCCCGAGCGTCCTCGCCCAAGAACTAAGCATTTTCGATGCGGTGAACGTAGGCGCCGCGGGCACGCTGGTGGTTCGGAAACCCGGCTCACGCTTGAAGTTCCTTGCCGAGTTGCGCCGAAAGCTGCCGTTTGAAATGACAGTAGCCTGCTGTGAGGGAAGCGAACTGCTTCAACTGGAAATGGCCAATCCGTTTGGAACGCTGCGACCGGCGGAGGGTGAAGTTCCATTTGTGAGCATCCTGCCCGAGGTTCGACACTGGAATGTTTCCCTACCGGCTACTCTTCCGGAAGCGGGAGAGTGGTATGTGCGAATCCTGGGCTCGAAGGGCCGGTTTGTTTATGGTGTGTATCGCCGCCACATGAAATCGATTCGCTTTCTGGGCCAGATCGATGCGCTCTTCGGTGCGCCGGCGACAACGCGCAGTTGGGGCACGATTTGCTCGGTGATACGGATTTTGAGATCCCACGAGTCCGTAGAGGTTGAACAAGCGGCAACTCGTTTCAAAAAGCAACGGGGAGTGTCGGTCCGCCGAGTCAGATCTCATTGACTGTCGTCCAGAGCTCGAACAGCGCTCCGGCACAAAGATGAACTTCCGGATTGGCCGACGTTCCAGGAGTTGAGGCCGCCGCTCTACACAGCCGCTTTCTTGAGGAGGCCCGACTTCGGCGAGGCCACGCCCGAACTTAATTGACCTCACCAATAGGGCGGGGGGTAACGACTTGGGTGAAGCAGCGGCTTACTTCGCTGAAGGCGTCCGTATCTTCTCAAGGGACTTCATCGTGTCGCCAAGGCGATCGATCTTAGCGAACGGTTTTTGCAAGAACGTTTCCACCACCAAGTTGAAGCGATCGGGGTCGTCAAACGGAATCGTGTGCAAAGCATTAGCGAAGATCTGGAGCTGCGCATTTGGAATGTGATGGAAGATGTTGAGCGTGTGGCCGTCAGAAATCATGTCGTGATCGCTCGCGAGAATCAGCGCAGGCGCGGTGATTTTCTCGAGTTCGGTCCATTTGATTTGGGGTTCGGTGAGCATCATTTCCGTCACCTTGCGGTCGCGAGCGGGCATCTTGGGGTCCTTCAACATGTCCTTGATGAGGCCAATAGCGTCCGGATGCAGCCCTTGCGGCGTGAGGTTGGCGGCCATGGAGACCAGTTTCTTTACCTTCCCAGGATGACGGATGGCGAGTAGCAGCGCTTCGATGCCGCCGTCGCTCCAGCCTACGACGTTTACCGCGCCGACCTTCAGATGTTCGAGCAGTGCGGCCTGATCGTCGGTCATCTTCTCGTAGGTGATCTTCGCAGGGCTGTCGGCAGATCGGCCCTGGTCACGGCTGTCCATGGCGATCACCTGGTAGTTCTCGCGGAAATGCGCTATTTGGGCCGTGAGATCGCGGCTACTGCCCCCGTTCCCATGTATCAGAAGCAGTGGCTCGCCTGAGCCGTAAACTTCATAGTAAAGCTCGACCCCGTCATGTTGAAACTTCTGCCCGGCAACTGCGGCCGGCTGACGCGCGGGTTCAAGCACTTTGGTCTCGGGTGGGGACGAAGGAGAGCAGGCCGTCAAACAGGCCAGAACGGAAGTGGGGAGCAGTAACAACGAAGCGCGCATAGCGACATTCTAGCGTGCGAAGGCTAACTTGTTTCCCCCTACTGAGAAAGAGACCGGAACGATAAATTGCCGAGTATTGAGCTCCGTTTGCGCTGCTTGGGCTCTCTGGAACCGATGGCGATGCCAAGTTCCTTAAGAGAATTGGGTTATAGTGTAAGTCGATTTAACCCCACAGGATTGAATGCCGGAGATTGGAGCATCTCGACCGTGCGCCCTCTGGGCCCTGGAACAGTCATCGATTTCTATCGCATCGAGGCCCCGCTGGCGGAAGGCGGCATGGGGACGGTTTATCGCGCGACGGATACGAAACTGAACCGTCCGGTGGCGATCAAGTTCCTCTCTTCGGCGGTCGCCGACGCGGACGCACGACGGAGGTTTCAGCGCGAGGCCCAACTGGCGTCCTCACTGAATCATCCTCACATCCTTACTGTTTATGACGCCGGTGAGTACCTGGGACAACAGTATCTCGTCACAGAGTTCGTTGATGGCGGGACGCTGAAAGACTGGGCCAAGGCGGAGAAACGTACCTGGCGACAGATCGTAGAACTCCTAACGGGAGTAGCCGACGGGATCGCGACCGCACAGGCGGCCGGAATAACGCATCGAGACATTAAGCCGGCGAATATTCTGGTCGCGAAGAATGGCTACGCGAAACTCGCCGATTTCGGGCTGGCTAAGTTGGCCGAGACCTCCATTTCGGAAGACGACAAAACCGTGACATTGGCCGGTGGCCCGACAAAGACGGGACTCGTGATCGGCACAATTCCTTATATGTCCCCGGAACAGGCTTCCGGCGAGAAGGCCGATGGGCGTAGCGATGTGTTTTCCTTCGGAATCGTGCTGTACGAAATGCTTGCAGGGACACGTCCGTTCCGCGGCAAGTCGGATCTGGAAGTGCTGGGTAAGATCATGCATGCCGATCCACCTTCGTTGCCTGATGGCGTGCCGCACCTGTTACGGTCTTACGTTGACAAAGCTTTGGAGAAAGATCCGGCTCTGCGCTATCAGAGTATGCGCGATGTCGTTGTGGATCTGCGGCGCGTGGCGCGGATAGGAGTTGGGGACGCCGCCGCGAAATCCGACGCGACAGGTCCGCTCCGTAACCGGCGGGTGATGGCCGCGGCGGCTTTCGCGGTGGTGCTGACGCTCGCGGGTGGTGCGGCGTGGGTGTCTCGAGAATTTGCGAAGCCAGCAAACTTGGGTGAGAATCCTTTCTCCCACGCCCGATTCACTCGTTTCACCGATTTTGCGGGCGATGAGATAGAGGCTGCGATATCTCCAGACGGGAAGTTCGTGGCGTTTCTCTCGGATCGGGATGGAGTTTTCGATCTATTTATCAGCCAGGCCGGCACTGGTACCTTCACCAATATCACAAGAGGAAAACAGGAATCGGATCTCCGCAATACCGTACGCGCGGTCGGCTTTACCGGGGACGGCTCCGAGGTCTGGTATCGGGGGGCGGGGCAGCGGCGAAGACCGCAACTGGTGTCCCTCCTGGGTGGCGCCAAGCGACAGTTTATGGGGGAGCGTGTGCCGTACATGGCATGGTCTCCTGACGGAACGCGACTCGCTTACCACACCAACGAGGATGGCGATCCTATGTTTGTGGCAGACCGAACGGGTGCGGATCCAAAGCGGATCGGCGGCGGGGGGCATAACCACAATCAGACCTGGTCCCAGGATGGCAAATGGATTTATTACTCACACGGAATAATAGACCCTTCCGATCTTTGGCGAGTTTCCGCTTCGGGCGGGGAACCAGACCGACTTACCCATCACGGGACACGGGTCGATTGCCCCGCACCGATCGATGACCGCACGGTCGTATACCTGGCGAGGGACCAAGATTGGTCTGGTCCGTGGATGTGGGCCCTTGACGTCCCAACCAGGATCACCCGCCGGATCAGTTTTGGATTGGAGCAATACACTTCCGTCGCGGCCAGTGCGGACGGCAGGCGCCTGGTGGCATCCGTTTCGAATCCGACCGCCAGCCTTTGGACTGTACCGATTCAACAGGCCGTCGCACAGGAAGGAGATGCGAAACCACTCCGGCTTCCTACCGTACGAGCGTCAGCCCCGCGATTTGGCGGGGCCGCAATGTATTATCTTTCCTCGTTAGGCACGGGCGACGGAATCTGGCGTTTTCAAGACGGCAAGACGGATGAGGTTTGGAAGGGGTCCGACGGTGCAATCTTTGAAACGCCTGCGCCGTCAGGGGATGGAAGCCGCTTGGCTATGGTCGTCAAGCAGAATGGCGTGTCGCAATTGCGAGTCGGAAAGGCAGACGGTACAGCGTTCCAGATGATCTCAGCCGGCATCGACCTCCCTTCCGGCAGGGGAGGGGTTTCCTGGTCTCCGGACGGCAAATGGATCGTATGCGCCGGAAGCGACACTAACGGACAAGGACTTTTCAAGATTCCCGTAGATGGCGGACCCGCGGTGCGGATTGTGAAAGGGATCGCGGGAAACCCAATCTGGTCTCCCGATGGCGGCCTGATCATTTACGTTGGGGAGTTCGTAAGCAGCCAAGTGCAGCTTCGTGGCGTGCGCCCGGACGGAACGCCGGTCCCGTTGCCCGAAATCAGGGTCAGCTCCGGCGGTGAGCGGGTGCGGTTCTTGCCTAACGGCAAGGGTATGGTGTATATGCAGGGTCCGATAGGTTCTCAGGATTTCTGGCTTTTCGATCCGGCAACCGAACGATCGCGACGATTGACACAACTGGCGAATACAGCGCGTATGCGCACGTTCGATGTGACTCCCGATGGGAGCCAGATTGTATTTGACCGGATTCGCGATCATTCGGATATCGTGATGATCGATCTGCCGGCCAAGCGTTAAGGGGAGTGGCGGGATTGCGATCGGAGAGCAAGTTATTCGATTAGTAAAGGCGCGGATTCCGATTACGGGTAGATAATTGAGCCTTGTGCTCTTGCGAATCACCAGTACCGCAAATCCCGCTACCGACCTGGGCTACTTGCTGCACAAGAACCCGGCAAATGTCTTTTCCGCCGAATTCGGGCTGGGAAAGGCGTATGTTTTCTATTCCGATACTACGCCTGAACGATGTACGGCGTGCCTGCTTCTCGAACTCGACCCGATGGAATTGGTTCGAGGTTCTCAACAGTTGGAAGATTATGTAAACGATCGGCCCTATGTATCTTCCTCCTACTTGACCGTAGCCATCGGCCGCGTATTTGGGACGGCGCTGGCAGGGAATTGCAACCGCCGGCCGGAGTTGGTCTCTACGAAACTGCCGCTGGAAATCACCATTGAAGTCATTCGATCCCGCGGCGGCGCCGAGACGCTTCGAAAGCTCTTTGAGCCTCTCGGGTACGCCGTTGATGCCAGGCCAATTCCTCTCGACGAGAGGTTTCCCGAGTGGGGCGAGAGTTTCTACTTCCAACTGACGATCCGAGGCCTTGTCACCGTTCATGATGCGCTGTCGCATCTCTATGTGCTGCTACCGGTGCTGGACGAACAGAAACACTATTTCGCCGGGGACGACGAGGTCGATAAGTTGCTGCGGCATGGAGAAGGCTGGCTGAGCGGGCATCCGGAACGGCCATTCATAATCAGCCGCTACCTGAAGAGACGTTCCTCGCTGATCGAGCAAGCGTACGCGAAGCTGTTGAATGAAGAGGCGGCGACGGTGGAGGCGGTCGAATCCCGAACTGAGAATTCCGCGCATTCCGAGCAAGACCTGGAACGTCCGATGACGCTTCACACGCAGCGGCTCAGCCTGGTAGCGACGAAGTTGAAGGAACTTGCGGCCAAGTCCGTTTTGGATATCGGCTGCGGTGAGGGCAAATTGCTCCGTCGGCTACTGGCAGACCACTACTTCGAGCGAGTCATAGGAATGGACGTGAGCCATCGTTCGCTGGAGACGGCGTCGGCCAGACTTCGTTTGGACCGCATGCCCGAGCGTCAGCGGAAACGAATCGAACTGCTGCACGGGTCGCTGGTCTATCGCGACCGGCGATTGTATGGATTCGATGGGGCGGCGCTGGTGGAGGTGATCGAGCATCTGGATCGTCCTCGATTGGCGGCTCTTGAGCGCGTGCTTTTCGAGTTCACCCGGCCTCGCCACATTGTGATCACGACTCCGAACCGGGAATACAATGTGTTGTTCCCCACACTGCCAGCGGGGGCCATGCGACACAGCGATCACCGCTTCGAATGGACGCGGAAGGAGTTCGCGGAGTGGGCTGAGGCCAACGCGGCGCGTTTTGGTTACGCGGTGCAAGTGGAGCCGGTGGGACCGTTGGATCCCGAACACGGCGCGCCGTCGCAAATGGCTGTTTTTTCGCTGGCGACGGGAGGCGGGCAGTGAAGACCATTGAAATTCCCGAATTGGCCGTTGTCGCGTTGATAGGCGCTTCCGGATCCGGCAAGTCAACCTTTGGACGACGGCACTTCCTTCCGACCGAGGTACTGTCTTCCGACTTCTTCCGGGGACTCGTCAGCGACGACGAGAATGACCAGGCCGCGACGAACGATGCGTTCGAGTCGCTCTACTTTCTGCTTGAAAAGAGGCTGGGACGGGGGAAATTGACTGTTGTCGATGCCACGAACGTCCGCGCTGGGGATCGTAAGGGCCTGATCGCAACGGCCCGCAAGTACCACTGCTTTGCCATCGCCATTGTGCTCAACGCCTCAGAGAAGATCTGTCTGGAGCGAAATGCGAATCGGGCGGACCGGGCGTTTGGTCCGCATGTGGTCCGGCGGCAAATCGCCGAACTAAAGCGAGGACTTCGGGGTCTGGAGCGTGAAGGGTTTCGCATTGTTCATGTCATTGAGGATGAAGAAGACGTTCTTATCCAGCGGACCCGGCTGTGGAGTAACAAAAAAGATGAACCGGGCCCATTCGACATTATTGGCGATTTGCACGGTTGCGCCGAGGAATTGAGAATGCTTTTGAGCCGGCTGGGATGGGAACGCTACAAGCTGGAGAAGCCGGAGCCGCCTTGGGGCGATGAAAGTTGGAGGCATCCGGACGGACGGAAAGCTATTTTTCTTGGCGATCTGGTGGACAGGGGACCGGCCGTTCTGGATACCGTCAGGATTGTTCGAAACATGACGATCGCCGGCACGGGGTTCTGTGTTGCTGGCAACCATGACGTGAAGTTAGTGAACTGGCTTCGCGGCAAGAAGGTGCAGGTAAAACACGGGCTGGCGCAGTCCATTGCCGAGGTGGAGGCGCTGCCGGCAGAGGATCGGGGGAAGCTGGCGTCCTTTTTGTTTGCGCTCGGGAGCCACTACGTGTTCGACGGCGGGCGGCTGGTTACGGCGCACGCGGGTCTGCGGGAGGAGATGCATGGACGGAGTTCCGGCGCCGTTCGGGAGTTTTGCCTGTTCGGAGAGACGACGGGAGAGACCGATGAGTTTGGGTTGCCGGTGCGCTACAACTGGGCCGCGGAGTACCGCGGCAAGGCGACAGTCGTTTATGGCCATACACCGGTTCCGGAGGTCCAATGGCTGAATAACACCGTAAACATTGACACCGGCGCTGTTTTTGGCGGCGCGCTCACTGCGCTGCGTTATCCCGAGCGGGAGTTCGTTTCGGTACCGGCAAGCCATGAATACGCGGCGCCAGTCCGGCCGTTGGTGCAGCGGCCGGCGGAAGATAGGACGAGCCAACAGCAGCTCGACGATGTACTCGATCTGGAGGACGTCACCGGAAAACGAATTGTCGAAACGAGCCTATACCGAACGATAACCATTCGGGAAGAGAACTCCATTGCCGCGCTTGAAGTGATGAGCCGCTTCGCGACCGATCCTCATTGGCTGATCTACTTACCGCCGACGATGTCGCCGAGCGAAACGTGCGGACGACCCGACTATTTGGAGTATCCGACGGAAGCCTTCGCTTACTTTCGCAAGAACGGCGTCGAGAAAGTGATTTGCGAAGAGAAGCACATGGGATCCCGGGCGATCGTGGTGGTTTGCCGGGACTTGAAGACGGCTCGGGAGCGATTTGGCGTCACCGATGGCCGCTCAGGCGTGTGCTACACGCGGACGGGACGGCCATTCTTTGGGGAGCCTGCGGAAGAGAGTGAATTCATTGCGCGGATTCAGGGCGCACTGACGAGCGCGGGTTTCTGGGAAGAGTTCAACTCCGGTTGGTTCTGCCTGGACTGCGAACTGATGCCGTGGTCGGCGAAGGCGCGAGAACTGATTCAGCGGCAGTATGCGGCGGTGGGCGCCGCGGGGGAAGCTTCGTTGGATGCGGTGGTTCGGCTTACTCAGCAGAGTGCAGCGACGGCTGGCCTCGCCGCGGCATATCAAGCGCGGCTGGACCGGGTACGGAAGTATCGCGAAGCATACCGGAATTACTGCTGGCCGGTAACCTCATTGGCGGACTACCGGTTGGCGCCATTTCACCTTCTCGCATCGGAGGGAGCCGTTCATACCGATAAGACGAATCGCTGGCATATGGAAACGCTTCATCGTCTGGCGGCGCGCGATTCCCGGTTTATTGTGGCTACGCCATCTCGCGAAGTTGCCGTCATGGACGAAGCAGCGGTGGAGGCTGCCACGCGTTGGTGGGAAGAGCTGACGGGCAAGGGCGGTGAGGGAATGGTGGTGAAGCCGCTCGACTACATCGCGCATGGCCCGAAGGGCCTGGTGCAACCGGCGATCAAGTGCCGGGGAAGGGAGTATCTTCGGATCATCTACGGGCCTGAATATACGGCTGAGGACCAAATGGCGCGGCTCCGATCGCGGAGTGTTTCCGGGAAGCGGTCGCTTGCGGCTCGTGAGTTCTCGCTGGGAATCGAGGCGTTGCATCGGTTCGTGGCGGGTGAGCCGCTCCGGCGCGTGCATGAGTGTGTGTTTGGGGTGCTTGCTTTGGAGAGCGAACCGGTTGACCCTCGATTGTGAGGGTTAATCGGGGAACTTTTGCGATCATTTACGCATGATGTCCGAGGCGAGCTGCACGATGTCGAGGATGACGGCTGTTTTCTTGTCGTAGATAATGCCGTAACCGTCGATCACGCCGCGGCCACAGTAGCCGCACGCGGGGATCAATCGGGGTTCGATCTCGACCGGGAACGCCTGGAGTTTCTTCTGCCATCCTGGCGGTAACGGTTTTCCCTTGGCGAGTTTTTTCTGGAGTCCCGGCGGGAGGTTAACGGGGTGCGCTCCGTAGTACTGCCGGATGATCCCAATATCGTTCGTTCCGAAATAGACGGCCACAGCAGGCCCACTGGACGCGTTGTTGCCCTGGTTGCCCTTGCCCTTTCCTTTATCCTTACCTTCCGCGCTTATCGCGAGGAGACTGAGGCCGAAGAGGATTGTGAGTGTCCGTGTCATACGTATGGGATTCCGCCGCGGGGCGGGGGGTTACATTGTTCTCATGAGGTTGCTGGGGGCCCTTGAAGGGGACGTCTCCTATTTCCTGACCAGCGACGTGATTTCGACGTTGCGGTATTCGATGCGGCCATGATCGCCTTGTAGGGAGACTGGCCCCGGTTTTGTTTCGTCCGCGTCGAGGGCGAGTCCGGAAAGGCCTCGAATGCGCTGCCGGTCGATAACGATGGCGCCATTAAGAATAACGGTCAGATCGCGCCCGATCAGGGTTAGTTCGATTGTCTGCCAATTGTCCGGAGCACGGCTTTTGTTGCTTAACGGAGCAATCTGGCTGTAGAGCGATGCGTTGCCGTGAACATCGGGTGGCTGGCCGAAGTCGTCAGCGAGCTGCAGCTCATAGTGATGGCGCAGGCCGATTCCGGCGTTGCCGCCTTTTGGAAGGCGATAGTCCAGCTTCAGCCGGAAATTCCAATAGTTGGCGCGGGAAACGAGCAATTGAGCGCGAGGGACGCGGTTGGAGAGAATGCCGTCGCGGAGGCTCCAGTCGCGGTCGCGGCCTTCGTAGGTTTGCCAGTGCGCGAGGCCATCGCCGAGAAGAGTCAATGGGGTGGACGGCTTCCAGGAACCGTCGTCGAATTCCTGGATGGGTGGTGATCTCCAGCCCCGGACGGAGAATGATTTTCCATGCGACGTAACGGTTCCTGAGAGCGCGTTCGCGGTGAGTTGGAGTTCGGCTGAACCCTCCATGCGGCGGAATTCGCCCACGGCTTCGCGCACGACGCGGAAGCGCAGTGTAACGCCATTGACTTCGGCATCGCGCAGGCGTTCGAGGCGGCCGCCGGTGACGCCGAAGAACTCGCCGGAGACTGGGGAGAGGCCGGTGACGTCTAGCCAGAAGACCTTCTTTTCCGGGCCTTTCGATTCCAGGGCCCATCGACCGGCGAAAGTCTCGGCGGCGCAGCACAGGGCGAAGGCCAACAGGAAGGCGAGTGTCTTCATGCTTTTCGTACTATATCGCCGGCAAGGCCGGGATGACGTTTCTATTCGATTGAAGTCAGCACATAGCTGGTACTTCGCCCCCCACCCGGCTCCCGCTCAAGAAAGCCACGGCTAATGAGATCGTTGATATCGCGCAGGGCGGTATCGGGCGATGACTTTGTAATCGCCGCCCATTTGGAAGACGTCATTTTTCCTTCAAATCCGTCCAGCAGCCGATTGATCACTTTGCGCTGGCGCTCATTGAGCGGTTGATATTTGGATCTCTCCCAGAACCGAGCCTTTTGAATGACACCCGCAAGCGTTTGCTCTGCCCCTTCGATTGCGCGGTCAAGGGTTTCCAGAAACCACACCAGCCATGCGGTGATATCCAGATCGCCCTTCTGTGTGGCCTCCAAAACGTCGTAATAGTCTTTGCGTTCAAGCCGGATTTGCGCCGACATACTGTAGAATCTTTGCGGACTTAGCTCCGACCGCGCCAACGCCATATCCGCAATGGCGCGCGCGATGCGTCCGTTTCCATCGTCAAACGGGTGGATCGTGACAAACCACAAATGCGCTAGAGCGGCCTTGAGTACAGGATCGCGTGAGGTGTCTTCGCCAAACCATTTCAGGAACGCCGCCATTTCAGATTCAAGGCGATGCGCTTTTGGCGCTTCGTAATGTACCCGCTTGCGCCCGATTGGGCCGGAAACGACTTGCATCGGGCCTGTGGTGTCGTCGCGCCACGCCCCGACGATGACTTTGGACATTCCGCTGCGACCGGTTGGGAACAGGGCGGCGTGCCATGCAAAGAGCCGTTCGTGCGTTAGGGGAGCTTGAAAGTTTTGGGTGGCGTCAAGCATCATTTCGACGACGCCTTCGACGTCCCGGTCAACCGGATCGAGCGCGCCGGTATCCATCCCGAGCCGACGGGCGATGGACGACCGGACTTGTTCCTTGTCGAGAATCTCGCCTTCGATCTCGCTGGACTTGAGAACGTCGGTGGTGAGGGTGGCGAGAACGGCTTCCGCGCGCAAATCGAAACCCAGCGCTTCCATGCGCCCGATCAGCCGGCCCTGCCGATGGCGCACGGCCGCAAGGCGCTGAGCCAGTGCCGGTTCCTCCCATCTGAAACGCGGCCAATCCGGCAATTCGTGGACATAAGCCGACAATCTCCGCACCTCTTGCGGAGATTGTAGCCGGTATTCACCGCAAGACGCAAGGGGAATCTCCGCATAATGTGCGGAGATTATGTCCATGCGCTAGCAGAAATCGCAGGCGGGAAGTGTGAGATGGTGCGCCCGACAAGATTCGAACTTGTGGCCTTCAACTTCGGAGGCTGACGCTCTATCCAGCTGAGCTACGGGCGCACACCAGGGGCTTAACTCCTTCAGTGTACAACGGCTGGGTTTACTTCGCGCGTTTGGCGACGAATTCCTGCGCGCCGCGCTGGGTCTGGCTCTTCATTTTGATCTCGTCGCCGGAGACGACGCCGGTGTAGGCGCGCACGATGCTGTTGCCGTTGAATTCGAGTTTGACGTTGAAGGCGATGTTGTCGCCGTCGATCTTGCCGTCACTGATGGCTACGTCGGCACCCTGCGGGCCGGACATGGAGCCGGTGAGGGAGGCGCCTTCGGCCTTGAATTTGTAGATGACTTCACGCGTCTGGTTGTCACGGCCGGGAACCTGGGCCACCCATTTGCCGGTGACGTCGGCCGCCGCGGCGAGCAACGTGAAAAGGGCAGACACGGAGACGAGGGTGCAAACCTTTTTGAGCATGATATTTATATGGCGTTCACGTATTGGATAGAGGTTACCGGGGAGAAGTTTCATAAACGATTCCTAACGACGGGGGAGTTCGATATACTGCCATCATTCGACGATTGAACCCCATGAAGTACACACAGTTCGGGATACTCGTTGCGCTGGGGATGGTTCCGGCGTTCACCCAGCCCAGTTTCGACCGCGATATTCGTCCGATTTTGCAGAAGCAGTGCCAAGGCTGCCATAATCCGGCGGGCGCGTCTTCAGACCTGGATGTGACCAGTTATGGCGCCTTTGCCAAGGGCGGCAAGCGCGGGCCGGGATTTGTGGCTGGAAAGCCGGACGCGAGCCTGACGGTGAGCTACATCGTTGGCGATGTGAAGCCGCGGATGCCAATGGGGCAGGAGGCGCTGCCGGGGTCCGATATTGAGAAAATTCGGGCTTGGATTGCGGCGGGCGCGGTGGACGATTCGCCGAAGACGGTGAGCGATAGCGGACCGTCGGTTTATTTGCAGCCGCCGGTGATTACGGCGCTGCGGTGGTCGCCCGATGGCGGGCGGATTGCGGTGTCCGGGAATCGCGAAGTGCTGGTGCACATGGCCGATGGGTCGAAGCTGGTGCAGCGGCTGGCGGGAAAGATGGAGCGGATACTATCGATTGCCTATAGCGTCGACGGGAAGACGCTGATTGCCGGGGGCGGGACGCCAGCGCAGTTTGGGGAAGTGCAGATTTGGGATGCGGGGAGCGGGAAGCAGTTGCACTCGGCGACGCTGACGAACGATACGGTGTTTGGCGCTTCGCTGGCGCCGGATGGGAGCCGGATTGCGGTGGGCTGCACGGACAATACAGTGCATGTCTTTGAGACGGCTTCCGGGAAAGAGCTTTACAAGATCGGGAATCACGAGAACTGGGTGTTGGCGTCGGTGTTTGGCGTGGATTCTAAGCGCTTTGTTTCGGTCAGTAAGGATCGGGCGGCTAAGTTGATCGATGCCGGGTCGGGGGCGTTTTTGGAGAATGTGAATATTCTGCGGAGCGAGTTGAATGCGGTGGCTCGGCACCCGAAGAAGGATGTTGTGGTGATTGGCGGAGAGGACCGGTATCCGTATGTGTACAACATGAACCGGCCGAAGAATATGAAGATTGCCGATGACACGACGCTGATCCGGAAACTGGACCGGCAGGACGGGCCGATATTTGCGCTGGATTGGTCGTCCGATGCTTCGCGGATCGCGGTTGCCGGGATTGCGCCGGCGGTGAATGTTTATGATGCCGAGTCCGGGAAACTGGCGGCGGAATGCAAGGGCCATTCGGCCGGGATTTATGCCGCCGCGTTTTCGCCGGATGGGAAGAAACTGGCGACGGGCGGATTTGACGGGAAGGTGCGGATTTACGACTCGTCGAACTGTCAACTGCTTTCGAGTTTTGTTGCCGCGCCGATTTCGGCCGGTACTCCTGGCGGAGGTGCGCAATGAGAATTTGTCTTTGTCTGATGGTTGGGATGGGGCTGGCGGCGGCGCCGCCGGTGATTACGGAACTGCAGCCGCGGGGGGCGCAGAAGGGCCGCCCGTTTACGTTGACGATCGCGGGGCAGAACCTGGGGGATGGGGCGAAGATCCTTTCGTCGATGCCGGCGAGTTTCACGGCGATGGCGCCGCCCGCGGGGATGATGGAAGGGAGGTATGCGTCGTTCCTGGTGGAGCCGAAGGGCGAGTTGGAAGTGGGCGTGTATCCGATTCGGGTGCAAGCGGCGGATGGGTTGTCGAATATTCTGCTGTTCAGCGTTGGGGCGTTTCCGGAGATTAATGAAGAGGAGTCGCAGCCGGGCGGGGTGCCGCATTCGAATGATTCGATTGAGAAGGCGCAGTCGCTGCCTACTTCGGCGATTACATTGAATGGGACGTTGAAGGGCGCGGAGAGGGATGTTTACCGGCTGCAAGTAAAGGCGGGGGAGCGCCGGGTATTTGAAGTGGATGGGCGACGGGCGGGGTCGGCGATCGATCCGGTGATTCGAGTTCTGGATGGCAGCGGGAAGCAGATTGCGCGGTCGGAAGATGGAGCGCTGTTGAATTTGGATCCGCGGATTGACATGACTTTTGCGGCGGCGGGTTATTACTACGTCGAAATTCACGACGCTCGTTTTTCGGGGCAGACGCAGAATTTTTACCGGTTTAAGACGGGAGCGTATGCGTATCCGACGGAGGTTTATCCGTTGGGCGGGCAGCGCGGGCAGCAGGTGGATATTTCGCTGGGCGCAACGCATGTAAAGGCCGATTTGGCGAAGGCGCACGGTGCACAGACCTTTGTGAATATGCCGGATTCGCCGGCGCTGCCGCTGCCGCTGGCGGTGGGTGAATTCAAAGAAGTGAGTGAGCCGGTGGCGGGGCCTTTGACGCTGCCGTTGACCGTGAATGCGCGGTTGGCGAAGGCTGGGGAGATCGATAAGTATTCGCTCGATGTGGCGCCGGGGGAGGAGTTCATCTTCGAGTTGCAGGGCCGGGAGTTGGGCACTTCGAAGATCATGGGCGTGATTACGGTGTTCGATGAGAAGGGGAAGCGGCTGGCTTCGGCGGGCGATACGCCGCTGCCGGTGGATGTGTTCGCGGTGCAGGCGTCGAGCCGGACGGCGGGCGATCCATTTTTGAATTTCAAAGTTCCCGAGGGCGTGAGGCAGATTACTGTGACCGTAGAAGACCTGGCGCGGCGGGGCGGGCAACATTATGCCTACCGGCTGCATGCTTCGAAGGCGGCGCAGGATTTGCAGGCGACGATTACTACGCCGGCGGTGAACATTCCGGCAGGCGGGACGGCAATTGTGAACCTGAGCGTGGACCGGCGCGGGTATGCGGGTGCGCTGTCGATAAAGGCGCTGAACCTGCCGCAGGGCGTGCGGATGTCCGGGGGCGTAATTCCGCCGGACCCGCCGGAATCGTTGACGCCGCGGCTGGGCTCGCGAAGGGCGATGGTCTCGTTGACCGCGGATGCGAATACGAAATTGAATATCGCCGAGTTGGCGTTTGCGGCGGTGGGTATCGATGCCGCCGGGAAGCCGATTGAGCGGCGGGCGACGGGTATTGGTTATCTGATTGGCGTCAACGGCGCGACGACGCAGGGCGTGGTGGACCGGCAACGGGCGCTGACCGGGAATTGGATTGGCACGGAGTTGCCGGTAGCGATGGCGGCGGCGGCGGCGGCGGGGCTGGAGTTGACGCTCGAGAAAACGGAAAAGAAAGAGGCCGGTTACGAGTTTCTGTTCCGGTGGACGTGGAAGCCGCGGAACGCAATGCAGAACGTGCCCGCGACCGTCGCCGTGGATGTTCCGAACTTCGCGGATTTGCGGGTGATTGGAATGGCCGTGGATGAGAAAAATAAGAAGACCGGGACGTTCCTGGTGACTTCGACGCGCAATACGCTGCCCGCGAAATACGACATCGGCATCAACGGACGGTTGATGGTTGATGGGCAACAACAGGATATTTACTCAGAGATTATGCAGTTCACGCTGCCGGCATTGGACCCCGAGGAGAAAAACGCGAATGCGTCCACTTCTGCTGCTCGTTAGCGCCGCGGCGCTATCGGCGCAACCCGCTGTTACTTTTTTGCGCGATGTGGCGCCGATCCTGAACAAGGCCGGCTGCACGTCGGGCCCTTGCCATGGCGCGGCCAAGGGCAAGAATGGCTTTAAGTTGTCGCTGCGCGGCTACGATCCGCAATTCGATTACGAAGCGCTGCTTTATGATCTTTCCGGGCGGCGGTTTAATCGCGCCGAGCCGGGACGGAGCCTGATGCTGGCCAAGCCGACGCAACTGGTTCCGCATGGCGGCGGGCTGCGTTTTGAAAAGGATTCGGATTACTACAAGGTGATCTACCAGTGGATTGCGCAGGGTGTGCCGTATGGAGATCCAGCGAAGGATTCGGTGGCGGCGATTGAGGTCGAGCCCAAGGAAATCGCCATGCCGAAGCCGGGCGAGGCCGCGCAGGTGAAGGTGTTGGCGCGGTATCAGGATGGGCAGTCGCGCGATGTGACGAAGGAAGCGACGGTGGAGTCGAATACGCCGGATGTGGCGAAGGTCGATGGAGCGGGGAAGGTTTCCGGGGAGCGGATCGGGGAAGCGACGATGCTGGTCCGGTACCAGGGCAAGTATGGGACGATTCCGGTCACCATTTTGAATCCGAAACCGGGGTTTGCGTGGAAGGCGCTGCCGCAGAATAATTACATCGACACGCATATCGACTTCAAGCTGCAGAAGCTGCATATACAGCCTTCGGGGATGGCCGACGATGCGACGTTTTTGCGGCGGGTGACGCTTGATTTGACGGGGCAGCTTCCAACGCCGGACGAGGTTCGCGCGTTTCTGGCCGATGCGACGCCAGCGAAGATCAAGCGCAGCAAGTGGATCGATAAGCTAATTGCGCGGCCGGCCTATACGGATTACTGGACGATCAAGTGGGGCGATCTGCTGCAGTCGAGCCGTAAGTATTTGGGCGAGAAGGGTACGTTCGCGTTCCGGGAGTGGATTCGCGACAGTATTGCGGCGAACAAGCCTTACGACAAGATGGTGCGGGAGCTGTTGACCAGCCGCGGGTCCAGCTATGAGGACCCGGCGGGGAACTACTTCCGGGCGACGCGCGAGCCGAAGCCGACGATGGAGAAGACGACGCAGGTGTTCCTGGGCGTGCGCATGGTGTGCGCGCAGTGCCACGACCATCCTTTCGAGCGGTGGACGCAGAATCAGTATTACCAGATGTCGGCGTTTTTCTCGGCGGTGGGTCTGCGGCCGGGCTATGAGATCGGCGAGGAGATTATCTTCGATCAGCGGGCCGATTATGAGATGAAGCATCCCAAGGACAGCCGAGTGGTGGCGCCGGAGTTCCTGGTGGCGTCAACGACACCGGTGCCGATTCCGAAGGATGACCGGCGGCGCGATGCGCTGGCCGCGTGGCTGACTTCGAAACAGAATCCGTTCTTTGCCAAGGCCGTTGCCAATCGGATTTGGAGCTACTTCTTCGGGAGGGGAATTATCGACCCGGTGGATGATATCCGGGCTTCGAATCCGCCGGTGAATCCGGCGCTGCTGGATGCGTTGACCAAGGACCTGACGGACCACAATTTCGATTTGCAGCACCTGATGCGAACGATTGCCAATTCGCGCGCTTATCAAGCTTCGATTGCGACCAACGAGTGGAACGAGAAGGACACGGAGAACTTTTCGCATGCGTTTCCGCGGCGTGTGAATGCCGAGGCGCTGATGGATGCGGTGGCGAGCGCGGCGGGCGCGCGGCCCAATTTTCCTGAGGTTCCGGAGGACACGAGCGCGACGCAGTTGCCCGATCCGCATGTTGGGAAAGATGGGTTCCTGGACCTGTTTGGACGGCCGTCGCGAGAATCGTCTTGCGAGTGCGAACGGCGGACCGATTTGTCGCTACCGCAGGCGCTGAACTTGGTGAACGGCCGGACGATTTCCGATGCGGTGGCCGATCCTAAGGGGCGTGTGGCGAAGCTGGTTCTGGCCGGTAAGTCGGATGCGGCGATTGTGGAAGAGTTGTATTTGGCTGCGTTTTCACGGATGCCTTCCAAGGCCGAGTCCGAACGCGGGCAGGCGTATTTAACCGGCGGGGCGCGGACGGTTCGGGCCCAGGACCTGATGTGGGCGCTTTTGAACAGCAAGGGTTTCCTGTACATTTACTAGTAAGAGGAGAAGGACATGCTCAATATCCCCGGCCGTGCAGGCCAAACGTGCGAAGGTCCGACGCGGCGCGAATTGATGCGGATCGGGTCGCTGGGACTGGCGGGGCTCCATCTGCCGGGCTTCTTCCTTTCGCAGCAGGCGGCCAAGGCGGCGAACTTGACTGAAAAGTACAAGGGCGCACGCGGCTTCGGCAATGCGAAGAACGTGATCATGATCTTCCTGCAGGGCGGGCCGAGCCACATCGACATCTGGGATCCGAAGCCCGATGCACCGTCGAATGTTCGCGGTGAGTTCAAGCCGATTAAGACCAAGATTCCGGGTACGCATATCGGCGAGCATATGCCGATGATGGCGAATGCTCTGGACAAGGCGACGCTGATCCGGTCGATGAGCTATACGCCGAATGGCTTGTTCAACCACACCGCCGCGATTTACCAGATGCTGACGGGCTACCCGCCGGATAAGGTATCGCCGTCGGGCCAATTGGAGCCGCCGAATGCCGCCGATTTTCCGACAGCGGGCAGCCACATTTCGAAGATGATCAAGATGCAAGAGCCGGTGCTGCCGTTTGTGGAACTGCCGCGGCCGCTCCAGGAGTCGGGGATTATCGGCAAGGGCGGGGCGGCGGGCTTCCTGGGTAAAGCCTACGATCCGTATCGCATGTATCAGGACCCGGCCGAACCGGTGAAGTTGGAAGACTTGAGCCTGCGCAAGGAGATTCCGGCCGAGCGGTTGAAGGATCGATTTGAGTTGCTGAAAGGCATCAATGGTTCGATGCCCGAGTTGGAGAAGGCGCTGAATGCGAGCGCGGTGGATGAGTACTACGGGAAGGCTTACGACCTGGTGCTGAGCGGCAAGGCGCGCGACGCCATGGATTTGACCAAAGAGTCCGATAAGATGCGCGAGCGGTATGGACTGCATACTTTCGGGCAGTCGACGCTGATGGCGCGGCGGTTGATCGAAGCCGGGACGAAGTTTGTTCAGGTCAATTGGCCGAGCGTGGCTAACGGCGATCCGGAGAAGACGGCGTGGGATACGCATGCGGCGAATTTCGGGCCGTTGAAGAATCTGCATTGCCCGAAGCTGGACCGGTCGCTGTCGGCGCTGCTGGAGGACATGGACCAGCGCGGGATGCTGAAGGAGACGCTGGTTGTGTGCGTCGGCGAATTTGGCCGGAGTCCGCGGATGGGCGTGTCGACGTCGGGCAACTCCAATTCGCCGGATGGGCGCGACCACTGGCCGTATTGTTATAGCGCCGTGGTGGCCGGGGCGGGCATTGCGCGCGGAATGCAGTATGGGGAATCGGACGCGACGGCTTCGTCGCCGAAGGAGAAGCCAGTGCACCCGAACGATCTGCTGGCGACGTTGTACTACTCGCTGGGGATCGATCCGGACATGGAGATTCGCAACCACTTGAATCAGCCGCGTGAACTGGTGAAGGGCAAGATCGTCACTGACCTTTTCGCATAAGACGTGATAGGCTTTCGTGTTATGCGAAAGCTTGTCGTGGGCCTCCTTGCTTCTTTTTGCCTGATTGCGCAGCCGAAACCGGTGGAAGTGCCGGCGGATGTGCAGGCCGATTTGGATGTTGAGTACTCGCGCGTGGGCGAGCGGGTGGCGATGGATATCTTCCGTCCGAAGAACGCCACGGGTGCGCTGCCGGCGGTGCTATGCGTGCACGGCGGCGGGTTCCGGGCGGGGTCGCGGACGGGTTATCATGCGCTGGCGATCAAACTGGCGCAGCGCGGGTACGTGGCGGCGACGGCCAGCTACCGGCTCGCACCGCGGCACCAATTCCCGGCGGCGGTTGAGGACGTGAAGGCGGCGGTACGGTTCTTGCGGGCGAATGCGAAGAAGTACGGGCTGGATCCGGATCTGATTGGGGCGACGGGCGGATCGGCTGGGGGCCATCTGGTGCTGATGCTGGGGTTGACGGGGGATAGCAAGGCGTTCGATGGGACCGGTCCGAACCTGGATCAATCGGCGAAGGTGCAGGCGGTAGTGAATCTGTATGGGCCTACGGATTTTACAAAGTCGTATGGAAAGAGCGTAGATGCGCATTTGGTACTGCCGCTTTGGCTGGGCGGGGATTTGGAGCATGAGCGGAAGTGGCACCAGATTTCGAGCCCTCTCAACTACGCCAATCCGCTGGCGGCGCCGCTGCTGTCGATACACGGCACTGAGGACAAGTATGTGGAGCATGCGCAGTCGGTGTGGCTGACGGAGCGTTTGCAGGGGATGGGGGCGGAGGCGGAGCTTTTGACGCTGCCGGGCGCGGGACATGGATTTAAGGGCGCGGACGCGGAGAAGGCGGAATCCGCGTTGCTTGCGTTTTTCGATAAGCACCTGCATGTGCGGAATCAGCGGAAGGTGTTGATTTCCGATCATGGGCCGAAGGGCGAAATTGTACTGATGAACTGGCCGTCGGGAAAGGAACTGGCTCGTTTCCCGAATGGCCGGGGGCACGATGTGCAACCGTTGCCGGGCGGGCACGTGCTGTTTACGGTCGCGCCGGAGCATAAGGTGGTGGAAGTGGATGCGCAAGGCAAACGGGTATGGGAGTGCTGCGATAAGTTGGAGCATCCCTTAGCGGCGCAGCGGCTGGCCAATGGCAATACGCTCATTGGCGATGCGAAGGCGGGGCGCGTGATTGAGGTCGATAAGCTCGGCAAGACGGTTTGGCAGTATGCGAGCGAGGATATTGCCAATATGCGGATGCGGAACTCCAAGCGAACGGTGGCGGGGACGACGCTGATCTGCGTGGAGGCGGTGGCGAAGGTGATTGAAGTCGATAAAGAGGGGAAGATCATCTGGACCTGGCAGGCGCCGGGGGATCTGTCCAAGCGGCGGCTGTATCAGGCGATTCGGTTGGCCAACGGGAATACGCGGATGACGATCTCCGATCCGGGGGAGATCGTGGAAGTGAATCCGAAGGGGGAAATCGTCCGTTCGATCGCCGGGGCGAAGATGGACGTGCAGATGGGCTGGACGAGCGGGCAGGATCAGTTCCCGAACGGGAACCTGTTCATTTCGGACTACACGGGGCGCCGGTTGCTGGAGATCGATCCGCAAGGGAAAGTGGTAAATCAGCTTCGGATGGGACCGCGGACAGTGGCTTCGGTGGCGGTGGTGCCGTAGGGGTCAGGCGCCGCGGGGGTAGCAGCCGAGGACGTGGACGGCGTCGGCGAACTCGGTGAGATGGCCGATGGCTTTTTGTGCGGCCGGTGAGTCGATGTGTTCGAGGAAATCGACGTAAAAGTGGTACTCCCAGGGCTTGCCGCGGAGGGGGCGGGATTCGATTTTTCCGAGGTTGATATCGCGGAGGGCGAAGACGCTCATGGCTCGGAAGAGGGCGCCGGGAACATTGTGGAGATTGAAGACGATAGAGGTCTTCCATTCGCCTTTTTTGGCCGGCGCCATCGCGGTTCCGTGGCGGAGAAGGAAGAAGCGGGTGAAGTTCTGGTGGTCGTCTTCGATGGAGCGTTTGAGTATGTGGCCGCCGTAGAATTCCGCCGCGACCGATGAGGCGATGGCAGCGGAGCCGGGTTCGGGGTTCTCAGCCAGGTGTTTAACGCTTCCGGCCGTGTCAAAGAACTGGACGCTTTGAATTTGGGGATTTTCGGCGAAGAAGCGCCGGCATTGATTGAGGGCGACGGGATGGGAATAGACGCGCTTGATGTCGCGAAAACGAACCTTTTGCGGAGAGATCAGGTTGTGAACGATGCGGAGGTTGGTTTCGGCGATGATTGGGATCTGGAAGCGCAGCAGGTGGTCGTAGTTCTCGTGGATGGAGCCGTGGAGAGTATTTTCGATGGGCACGACGGCGGCATCGACCACTTTAGAGGCAACCGATTGGAAGACCTCCTCGAACCGCTGGCAGGGAACGACCTCGACGGCGGCGCCGAGGAGTTTTTGGGCGGCTTCTTCGCTGAATGCTCCGCGCTCTCCCTGGAAGGCGGCGGTCAGTTTTTTCATTCTTCGTCCTTTCGAGGTCCGTCCCAGCGCATGGCATCGGGGGAAGGGCATCCGATGAGGTCCATGACGCGATCGACGCAGTGGTCGACGATGTCGAGCACCGTTTCCGGGCGGTGATAGAAGCCCGGAACAGGCGGTGCGATTATGGCTCCCATCTCGGCTAATTGGACCATTGTACGAAGGTGGCCCAAATGAAACGGCATTTCGCGGACCATGAGGACGAGCCGGCGTTTCTCTTTTAGGGTGACGTCGGCGGCCCGAGTGATCAAATTGTCTGTTATTCCGTGGGCAATTGCCGACATGGAATGGATGGAGCACGGGGCGACAACCATGGCGTGCGTGGGGAAACTTCCGGAGGCTAAACGGGAGCCAATATCTTCTAAAGAATAGTTAATATTTGCCAATTCGCGGAAGTCGGCGGCCTTTTTCGACATTTCCAGCCAGGCGGTACGTTCAGCGGAGCGGCTGAGGATGAGATGCGTCTCCACTTGGCCCACTTTCTGTAGCTTTTCAAGGAGACGCCACCCCAAAATAGACCCCGAAGCGCCCGTGATGGCGACGGTGATCTTCAGTTTTTCCATGTTGCCAAAATTCTTGTTCTGAATTCAGAACAAATTATCCCTTTATTCGTCATTTCTTCGCCTGGTTTGATGGTATACTTAACCTACTGCTTTCACGCCGGAAAGGATGATTTTGCCAGCCACAGGCAAGGTCATACGCGAGCTTCCGGGAGAGCATCATATCATGGACGATCCAGGCCAGCGCCTGAAACGGGTGCGGGAGAGATTGAATCTCCGCTACCGGGATGTCGAAGATGCCAGTCTTCGAATCGCTGAACGAAAAAAAAACGACGAGTTCTCCGTAGCTCTCTCGCGGTTGTCCGATATCGAGAATAAGGGGACAGTTCCGTCCATATACCGGCTGTACAGCCTTTGCGCCATATATCGTCTGGATTTTTGCGAAGTGCTGCAGTGGTATGGAGTTGATACGACGCTGCTGGCGGGTGATTCGGCGCAAGTTGAGATTGAGCGGACGCACTTAATTGGTTTTCGGGTACAGGAGCAAGGGGAAGTGCAGCTTCCGCTGCGGCTGGACCCCGGGATCGACTTGGAGAAGACGACGTATCTGAGCCGGATGATCCAGCGATGGGGCCGGTTGCCGCTGATGCTGTTGAATGGATTGGATTTGAAGGCGCATCGTTACGCCTATATCGGCAGCGAGGACTGGTCGATGTACCCGCTGATACAGCCGGCGTCGCTGGTGCTGATCGACGAGACGAAGCGGCGGATCGTTATGAACGGGTGGTCAAACGAATTTGAACGGCCGATATATTTCTTTGAGCACCGGGACGGCTTTGCCTGCGGCTGGTGCCATTTGGAGGATAACCGCCTTGTATTACAGCCCCACCCGGCGTCCATGTGTTCTCCGCGTATCTATAAGTATCCGGAGGAAATCGACGTAATCGGCCAGGTGGTGGGGGTAGCTATGCGCTATGACCCCGCGCGGCGGCGTCGTACCGCGGGAGCAGGATCTTAATTGCGGCGCGCATATCGGTACCGAAGAGCGATTTTTCGGCGGGAAGGGAACCGGTAGGCAGGAACGAGTTCCAGGTTTCCGCGCGGGACCAATGGCGGAGGATCTGGTCGGGGGCTTCGCCGGTGGAGCGGAGATACGCGTCAAGGTCTTCGACCTTTTCGGATAATCCCATGGCGAGCCATTCGTGAAAGGCGCGCCGGTGGCTAACGCGGATCGCTTTGTCGGCATCATCGTCGCCATAGACCAAGGCAAGTCCGTGGTGCTCATACCGTCCTGTAATAGGACTGCGAAGAATGGACAAGTAAACGAGGCGTCCTGCCAGTACCGGGATTTGCGAGAGCGTATGCCGCCACAAATCGGTGTCGGCGCTTCGCTCCAGTAAGCTTTTGGGACGTGCGGTTCGCATCAGCTTCTGATAAGAATTCTACAGCAAATCTCCGGGTTTTCGTGTAATTCTTTTCGTGACCGGCTAAGCAAAACGGCTTAGGCCCCTGTTCTATTTTCCGAAAAGGTCTCAGGCGTTACCACTAGTACCAATGGAACTAGTGCAATCTGGATCTGTTCGGATCGCCGGGCATCAGTTACAGAATTTTCACTCCAGGCGGATTGCCGAATGAGGTTAGGGAATGGAAGAGTGTACGACCCTTCGAGGCGGCACTTGCGCCGATTGTTACTCGGCGGGTGACTTAACCACCACGAAATCGCGCCGGAGCACAAGCGGCGCGATGCGTTGAGGCAAGCGCGAATTCATCCACCGGCCGGTCATTTTCTAAGAGGAAACAAAACAGAGGAAATCATGAAAAAAAGCATTTTGGTCGCCCTTTTACTTCTCCCGCTCGCTTTCGCGAAGGTGTCTGGAGGGTCCCAGATCCTTCCGATTCCCGGTTGCTTCCCGTGCGAGCCGGATACGCTGACGGTGGCCAAGCGGGTGCAGATTCTGCCGATACCCGACTGTTTCCCTTGTGAGCCGGATACGCTGACCGTTGCCAAGGCGACGCAAATCCTGCCGATTCCCGACTGTTTCCCCTGCGAACCGGATACATTGACTGTCGCCAAGGCGACGCAAATCCTGCCGATTCCCGACTCCTTCCCCTGCGAACCGGATACACTGACCGTTGCCAAGGCCACGCAGATCCTGCCGATTCCCGACTGCTTCCCCTGTGAACCGGATACGTTGACTGTTGCCAAGGCGACGCAGATTCTGCCGATTCCCGACTGCTTCCCCTGTGAACCGGACACGCTTACAGTGGTGTCCCGTACTTCCAAGTTGATCGCGCCTGTTCGCGCCTTGCGCCGCGAAGCCTAAGCGCGTACGATTCAGCGGCGAGCCCGCGGAAGCCGACGCTTCCCGCGGGCTTCGGCCTTCCGTCCGACTCCACGGGCGGAATTTGAGCCAGGCCGGAGACCCACCGACCCGCCTCCTCCCTCAATTCCGAGAACTGGGGGGTACGTAATGGTATTATTAGGAAGTTTCCTAAAGTCCCAGATGGCATCCGACTTGGCTCAACTGAAAAATACCATCTCAATTCTGACGGTACCGGTATACTTTTTTGTCGCTTTTGCGTTTTATCGAAGGAACCTTTGGCGTGCATATACCGCGTTCTGTTGCTGCCTGATCGTGGAGGGGACGGCGCTTGCCGCGACTCATCTCGCACACGGGAATAACCAGGCAATCCTGCGGATTTACACGATCGCGCAACCGGCTCTTTGGGTGCTCTACATCCTTATGGTGGTGGAGTTATTCCAGAAGTTATTTGCAAGGTACCCCGCCATCGCCCGTTTCTCCCAGGCGATTGTTCTAGCCTCGATGGTCTTGGCGTTCGTTTTTGCACTCGCATCAATCGGTGGGGATTTGAGTACCGGGTGGAGCGCACGCGGGATCATATTCCGGTACTCGGTGATCATGCGTACTATCAGCAGCGCGCTGAGCGTGTACATGATCCTGCTTGCAGCGTTTCTGGTGTGGATGCCTGTCCCGTTACCGTCGAATACGATCCGGCACAGCCTGCTGTTCTTTTTCTACTTTTTCGTAACAACGGGCGTTTATTACATGCTGAACACGTCGACTGCGGATTTTGTGGTGGTCGCCAACCTCGTCACAAGCATTTTGACATTGGGAACATTGGCGGCGTGGTACTTCCTGGTCCAGCCTGGTGGGGAACGAGTTGGGGTGGCGGCGCCGGCGCCAAAGGTAACATCGGGCGAGTTGTTAGGGCGTTTGGAGGCGTTGAATCGAACCCTTTCGCGGCCTCAGGAATAGTACCGCATGGAATAGGGCGATTATTTTCGAGATTTGTGGAGAATATTTCCCGGTAGCGGTTGCACGCCACGAAGATTCCGTTTACCCTTTACCTAGAAGCCTGCAGTGGGTTGTCGAGCCCGTGACGATTTGGATCCTTTTCCGCTGTGTCGAGGGTTCGGACGCGAGACAGGTAGGAGGTCACTGGTACTATGACGGCATTTCCAGTCATCGTTGGGTTGTCCAGCACCATAGTGTTTTTTGTTTTACTGGCAAAATTGGTCCAGCGCAATCGGGCTCTTCGTGCCGAAGCATCGGGGAATGCGGATGTTTCCGCCTCGGAATGCGAGGGTTGGTCCGAGGAGTGGTTTGAGGAGTTTTCGTCGTTTCGGTATCTGCCGATGCGTCGCCTTTTATCTTCTGAAGAGGAAGAGTTCTGGATGCGTTCGACGGAAGGATCCAACTACCGCCGGGACGAATTCCGGGCGGAGCGGCGGCGTTTGTTCCGCGAATACCTGAAGCTGATTGCGGCGGATTTCGGACGGCTCTCGCAAGGCGTTCGTCTCTGCATCGTTCACGCTCCCGAAGATCGTACCGAGGAGATCAAGAAGCTTTTGAGCCTGGAGTGGTCCCTGCGTAAGTTGTTGTGGCAGGCCGAGTTCACGCTGATGTTCCACTGGCTCGGCGTAAAGCCGGTGGATGCCACGCATCTCATCAACGCGCTGCAGGGCTTCGAATTCTCGCTGCGCGAAATACGCTTGGGAAGCGCCGCTGCATAAGTTTTCTTTCCGACAAGGCCCCGAATGGCATCCCGCCTTCGGGGCTTTTGTTGTTTTAGAACCATGATCTTTGATTCCATACTTTTTGACTTTGACGGCGTTCTCGCCGACAGCGAACCGGTGCACTTTGAGTGCTGGACGGCAATTCTTGGCCCGCTTGGGATTCCATTGACGTGGGAGGCCTACTGCGCCGAATGCATCGGGATTACCGACCGGGCGATGCTCGAAGTTCTAGCGCGCCAAAAGGATCCGCCGCATGACGTCGAGGACCTCTGGCAGTATTACCCGCGGAAAAAGGCGCTATTCCGGGAGAAAGCGTATGCGAATCCGCCCATTCCCGAGGCGACGCGCGCACTGATACGAACTCTTTCCAACTACCGGTTGGGGGTCGTTTCTTCGTCGGGGCGGGCCGAGGTGGAACCTGTGCTTGAACGGGCAGGCATTCGGGGCTGTTTTGAAACCCTGGTAACTGGCGAAGATGTTGCGAATCGCAAGCCGCACCCGGAGCCCTACCTGCTTGCGGCCGAGCGTCTAGGCGTTCGACGTCCGCTGGTGGTCGAAGACTCCGATCCCGGGGTTGCGGCGGGCCGCGCGGCGGGATTCTCCGTACTTCATTTGAAAAGCCCTTTCGATTTGCCGGCGGCGCTATCCGAAGTACTCGTTTCAGGGAACTCCACTCTAATATCGACGGCCGGAAAGCTGTAAGCTAATAACAATACGCATGCGCCCAATCCGGACGGGGATTTTGTTCCTGCTGTTGCCGAGTTTTGTTTTTGCCGGAGATCCCGGTTGTCCGCGCTATCCGGCGGCGCTGCGAACCGAGTTGTCCGAAAGCCTGGAGTTGGACCGCGCGTTTGAAACGCACCGGCGATTGCGTAGTGCCTCGGCCGCCCGGCCGGCTTCGGTCAGCCGAGCGAATTTCATTGACCAGCGAATCTTTGACCGCATGGCGGCCGATAGCGTGCAACCGGCGCCGATCACTTCCGATGCCGAGTTTCTTCGCCGCGTCACGCTCGATCTGACCGGCCGCATTCCGACGCCGGAAGCCGCCGAGGCGTTCCTCAACAGCACCGAGACGAATAAACGCCAGCAACTGATCGATTCGCTGCTGAACTCGGACGCCTATGTGGATCAGATCACGCTCTATTTCCTCAACAAGTTCCGAGTATCGCGGAACCACGAGTCGATCAGCGTTCCGGCGCGGAACACGTTTCATGAGTTCGTCCGCGGATTTGTCGCCAGCGACCGTCCGTATGACCAGTTCGTACGCGAACTGTTGAGCGCCGCAGGCGAAGTGGACAGCCAGCCAGGGACGCAATTTTTCGCGCGCTGGATGGATGTCAACGGCCCGGTGCAGGACTCCTGGGACGATATTACCGATAAGATCACGACGACCTTTCTGGGGTTCAAGACCGAGTGCGTCTCCTGCCACAATGGCCGGGCGCATCTGGAGAAAATCAACCTCTGGCTGACGCGCCGAACACGCGAGCAGTTCTGGCAGACCAGCGCGTTTCTTTCGCGGATGTATTACGTCCGCTGGAGCGACGATGTCATCGGGTTCCGCCCGAAAATCGTGCTGATCGACCGCGATTACGGCAGCTACTCGGGCGCGGTCAATCCGGCGAATCCCGGCAATCGCCCGGCTCGAACGGGCGCCGTGGTGGAGCCGGAGTTTATCCTCAACCGGGCCAAACCTTCGAGCGACAACTGGCGGCAGGAGTTGGGCCGGATCGTCACCGAAGACCGGCAGTTCGCTCGCGCGACGGTCAATCATGTCTGGGCTCATTTCTTTGGCCACGGCATCGTTGATCCGCCCGAGGCGTGGGACTTCATGCGGACCGACAAGAGCAATCCGCCGCCGGAAGGCTGGCCGTCGCAGATCTCGCATCCGGAACTGCTGGAAGATCTGGCTGACTACTTTATCCGCAACAATTTCCAGGTCAAGCCGCTGATCCGGCAGATGGTCTCAAGCGAGGCATATCAACTCAGCAGCCGGTACGAAGGGCAGTGGCAACCCGCGTACGTTCGCTATTTTGCGCGGTTTGAGGCACGCCGGCTTAGCGCAGAGCAGCTTTATGACGCGCTGGTCGTGGCGACTCGTACCGAGCAGCCGATGACGGTCGCGGGCATGGCCAAGGCGCTTCAATACGCCAATCAGCTTCCCGATGCGGCCGAGCCGTCTACCGATTCGCGCGTGATCGACTTTCTGAATCAGGCGGGGCGCGGCAATTGGGTGACGATTGACCGCAGCGAGGAGCCCACGATTCTCGGATTATTGTTCAGCATGAATGAGGCGCAAGTCGTGCAGCGTTCGATGGGGACGAGTACGGCCGCTATCAGCAGCCGCAACCAGGTTCTGCGCATTGATGCGATGCCGATTGGCGACGAAGAGGCGATCCGCCGGATGTATTTGGCGACGCTGACTCGCTATCCGTCGGAAACGGAGACGGCCGCTGTTCTCGGGTACCGCTCCGGGCCGCGGGCGCAGTGGCTGAGCGACCTGCAGTGGGCGCTGTTGAATAAGCTCGATTTCACGTTCAACTACTAGGAGGATGCCGATGCCCCATATTCACTCGACGCGCCGCCACTTTCTTTTTGGGACCGCCGGCACCTCGTTGTTGAAAGCCGAAACCATTGCCGGCAGGGGGGCGGCCGGGCGCGGGACGGCGCGTGCGGTGGTGTTTTTCAATCTCAATGGCGGGCCAAGCCATCTGGACACGTTTGATCCGAAGGACGGAGCGTGGAATCCGCGCGATGCCGATATCCGGCAAACGGGACCGTTTACGCTTTCCAATCGCTTTTTCCCCAAGCTTGGGCGGCATTTGAACGACCTGCTGTTGATCCGGTCGGCGGCCGGTTGGGAGGCGGCGCATGAACGCGGGCAGTTCTACATGCAGACGGCCCATTCGCAGAATCCGGCGCTGGCCGGGGAGACGCCGCATATTGGCGCGGTGATTGCGAGGGAGAAAGCCTCCGATGGGTTGCTGCCGCCGTTCATGAGCTTCAATCAGAGCGGGTTGCAAGGAGCGAAGTTTTTGGGGGGCCTGTTTGAACCGATGATGCCGCCGGCGACGCGCACGGGGCTCACGACGCTTTCGCATAATCACTTTGGGACGGTGGCGCAGAGCCGGGAGCGGTTTGAGCGCCGGTTTGGATTGCTGGAAACGCTGGACGCCCCGCTCCGGCAGATGCCGATGAATGAGGCGATGGCGGCTTATGCCGGGTACTACGGCCGGGCCCGCGCGATGATGTACAACGACGTTGTCGACGGCATTTTCAAGTTCTCCGTTGAGGACGAAAACCGTTATGGCCCGAGCACGATCGGACGGGCGGCGATTGTGGCGCGAAACGCCATCCGCGCGCGGAATGGGGCGATTTTCTTCAACATTACGCAGACCGGCTGGGATCTTCACGACAACCAGTTCACCAACGCGACGAACATCTACACGCTTACGCGCGATTTGGACAATGCGGTCAGCGCGCTGGCGGACGATTTGAAGGCTACGGGAGAGTTTGGCGAAACGCTGATTGTAGTTATGGGAGAGTTCGGACGCACGCCGGGCCCGCTGAACTCCCGCGCCGGGCGCGATCATTACCGCAATGTGCAATCGATCGCGATGTTGGGCGGGGGCGTTCGCGGCGGGCGCGTGTTGGGAGCGACCGACGCGCAGGGTTCGGCGATTGTCGATTTTGGCTGGAGCGGGAACCGGCCGATTTATCCGGAAGACATTACGGCGAGCATCTATTCGGCGCTCGGCGTCGATTGGACCAAGAGCGTTTTGGATACTCCTTCGCGCCGGAAATACGATTTCATTGTGGGCGCGGCCGAGGGCCGGTTTGGACCCGTGAACGAGTTCTGGGGTTAGCCCGATGCGATTGTTGTTGACCATCGCCGTTTTCGCCGTTGCCGTTTCCGCGCAGTCGATTCAAATCCTTTCGGATTCGGCGCAGGTTCTGGTGGGGCGGACGATGGAGTTTCGGGCCATCGTCCGGGATGCGCAGGGCAATCCCGTGCCCGGAGCGGCGGTGACGTTTTCGACCAACAACACCTTCATGGCCACAATCGATTCGCGGGGCGTCTTGACGGCCCGGTTGCTGGGGACAGTGCGGGTGCAGGCGCGTAGCGGGGCGCTGGTGGCTGAGACGGCAATCCAAACGATTCCAAGCCGCGTGGAGATCTCGCCGTCGCGCGTGACGTTGGAAGTTGGCAAGGTGCAGCGATTCTCGGCGACGGCTTTCGATGCCGACGGCGGCGCAATAAGCGGAGTAGGGTTTACATGGTCGGTGTTGAATTACCGGTTGGGCACGAGCCAAGTGGCGCGGATCGATACGGCGGGGACGTTGATCGGGGTTTCCGAAGGCGGTGCGATGGCGGTTGGCACTTTTACCTACGGTGATGTTCAAACGGGGCTGCAGCGGCAATGGGTGGTGACGGCTCCGGTGGACGTACAGGTTCCGAAGAGTTATGAACTGCGCAGGATCTATTCGCGCGGCCGGGCTCAGCAGAATGAGTACGAGATTCGCGCCAAGCCGACGATGCTTTGGCCGGCCGATGACGGAACGCTGCTTTTCAATGCTTCCCTCGGGGGTATTGCGAATGGATTGGTGAACTTCGATTACAACGCAGGGACGTACCGGATGGTTTCGGCGGGCGGGGAGACTCGTTTCGCGATTGGCAGTTATACGACCGAGTTCCGGACGCATTCGGTAACGCGGGGCGGGCGCATCCTGACCTACGAAGACACCAATATCAATGGGGCGCAGATCAATATCGGCGATAAGTACGGCGTGCGGAACCACATTTCCAACAACACGCCTCTGGCCAATACCGAGGCGACGGCTGCGCTGGTGCTCTCGCGGAATTCGTACAACGACTTGGGCTACTCGGTGGTTCGTGCGAACTTCCGGTTTGAGGGGAATGCCACGACTTACAACGGCCTTTTTCTGGGTTTTGAAGGGAAGTATCCGGACCTGGTTGTTTCGACGGCCGATGCGCTGCCCGGCGTAACGGCGGCGTTTACCATTGACGCCGATTTCGGCGTTGATTCCAAGGGGACTGTGGTGTTTGGCGTTACTTCGGGCGCCAATCGCGTGTTTTTCAAGCAGACGGGACTGGCGCGGACACGGTTGGTCGGGGTGGGGGATGCGCTGTTGGGTTCCTCGGTTCGCAGTATTTCGGGCGGACGAGGGAATCATCCGGCATCGTGGATCGACGAAGACGGAACCATCATTTTGTGCGTGGTTTTGAATAACAACCTGACCTACTACGTGCGCTGGCTGCCTGACGGGACGATGGAAAGCCTACAGCTTTCCGCACAGAGTGGCATCCTTTGGCACCACCCGCTTTACGGGACGCTAATTCACGCCAATCCTTTCAACAACAAGGGCAATGGCGTGTGGATTTGGCCGGTAACGGGAGACGCCAAGCCGCTGCTGCGGTACACAGGCGACCGCGTCGATGGGGAAGTGATTCAGGACTTCGAGAGCGGGGTGATTAACGGGAAAGGCGAGATGTTCGTCTATCTGCGGGGCGACCGGTCGAACATGATGCTGGTGCAACTCGGGTTGGACCAGCCACGAATTGTGCTGCGGAGCGGCGATAGAGCGACGATTCGGGCTCCTCAAAATGTCGTGAATTTCATTGGGGGAGCGAGGAGCGGGACGCCGCATGTGTATGCGGGCGGGTCGAGCGGATCGATTGTCGAGATGACCGCCGATGGGCCACGGACGTTGATGCCCTATGGGGAGAGGCTGTGGGGCAATAACACGATGTGGTTCGGGGCGTTCCACGGCGGTACGTGGAATGTGCGGAAGTCACCGCAGGGCGATATTTATTTCACGACGGGTGCGGGGATTGCGCGGATCGTTGGCGACGGCGCGCCGGAGTTGATTTTGCGTTTTCCGCTGCGTGTGGGGACGTTGACGATCAATGCGCCGGGCACGGTGGACGTAAACAGCCGGGGCGATATGCTCTACACGGCATCAACGAGCGCGGGTGATTCCCGCGTGTTTCTGCATCCGAGCGGGGCTGCGGAGCCGAAGGAACTGTTGACCTACAGCACTACGGCGGCGACGGCGAGCGTTCTCGATGGGCGGATCGCAAGCAGTTACGACAGCTTCGCGTTCAACGACGAAGGCCAGGTGTTGATTTCGTTGCGGTTCCGGAATGTGACGGTTCCGATTTTGTATCTCTACGACGGCGCGCAATGGAAGGAACTGGCGGTTCCGAATGTGACGCGGGTGGGGCCGCATTTGTTGACCGGCATTGCCAATCTTCATCGGGCGGGCGGCAGTAAGCTATTCGCCGGTTTGAATATTCCAAATGGCACCATTCTGTGCGAGTGGATTGGCGGCCGGTGGGAACTGGTGGTGAACAACTCGACGGTGATGCCGAGCGGACAGGTGGCGACGACGGTGGTAACGCAGGAATCGAATCGAAACGGCGATTTGTTGTTCCAGCATTCTAATGGCGGGAATAATTTCCTGATCGTACGCCGCGGGGACAAGCTGTTTCAGGTTCTAAACTTGTTCCGGCCGACTCGTGAGGGGGACTATCTGGCTCGGATTAATTCCATCGACTTCCGGGATGATGGCACGGTTTATTTTCTGGCTGGAACGGTGGACGACGATTTGGTGCTGTACGAGGCGCGGCCGCTGTTTTGAACCTCGCTGATTTTGATGTTCGCCGGGCGGGTTGGCGATTATCGGCGTGCGTGGGCTGACGACGCCAACGAATACACTCAGCAATTGGTCTCATAGGCAAACTTTGCCAGGATGATGAGCTGGCCGGTGTGGCGCTGGGTGTGTTCGGCGATGTGGGCCAGAAGTACGCCGAGAGGAGTTTCCAGGCGTTGGCGGCCGATGTAGCGAGGCGCGTCGAAGTCTGTGGCCGATTCCGCGAATTGGGTCGCGGCGGCGTAGGATTGCTCGAGTTCGTCGAGGAGGATTTCCTTGGCTGCACCGGGTTCGGATTCGGCTTTGAGGAATGCGAGTTGTTCAGGAGTGAGGGACTGTTCGCGGGCGTAGGTTAACAGGCGGTCGAGGCTGCCGGCGAGATGGCGGAGTTGGAAGCCGACGGAACCGGCTGGGCCTTGGGGGATCCATATTTGCCCGGTGGAGAGGGGGGCGGTCCAGTGGCGAACGTCAGCCTGGGAGAGTTCGAGGGAACAGCAGAGAAGACGCGGGATGGGGGAGAGATGGGAAAAGCGGCCGGCCAGCCAAGGTTCCATGAATTTATTATTGGCCAAGAGTTACTTGAACTCGATGGCCGTAAGTTCATTTGTACGGTGGAGATACTCGACGCGGACCGCAGACTTCTGGGGCCCGCAGGCCAGGGTATGGTGCATGGCGCCGGTGCCGGAGATGCGGATGGCGTTTGGTTTTTCGACGCGGAGGGCCAGGCGATCGACACCGGTCGATATGTGGGCGATGGGGGGCGTCGCGAGGCAGTCGAATTCCGTGAGATCGCCGTCAGCGATGGCATCGCCGTGGAGCCCCTGCCAGCTTTTGGGTATTTCGACTTCGGGTTTGCGCGGGGCGGCGGCGCGGAGTTGGGGTTCGTTGACCAGGCGCTCAATGGCGGCGGCCATTTGGCGCTCGGCCGGGTTGCGGGAGGCCTGGCGGCAGCGGAGGGCGGCGTGACCGGCTTCAGCGCGGCGGTTGGCCTTTTCCAACGCCAAGGCCAAAGCATGCCAGAAGTTGGCCTGGCGGGGAAGAATTTGGGCGGCACGTTGAAAGGAGTCGATGGCCGTTTCGTTGTCACCGGCGGCTGAAGCCCCGAGGCCGAGGATAAAGTGCGCCTCGGCGTGATTGGGGTTGCGTTCAACCGTTTGGCGGAGGAGGGCCGAAACCCTTTCCGGCTCGCGCTTACTGTCACGCAGCAGCATGGCGAGTTCGAAATAGGCGGCCGGGTCGGGGGTGGATTCGGCAACGGCCTGCTGGAGGAATCGTTCGGCGTCGTCATGACGTCCATCGCGTAGGGCAACAAGGCCGCGTTGGGTGGGTGAGCCGGCTTCGCGGGCGGCGAGGTCCGGGCGTCCGGCTACGATGGAAAGACTGACGACGATGGCGTTGGCTTCGGCGGCGCTTAATGCGATGGGTTCCGGGGGACGTGTGGCGGCGTCGGCGTCGATGCGCGCTGTTCTGAAGGCGCGCTGCTCGACGGCGTGGCGGGCGGAGTCGATTAAGACGCCCTGGCGTTGGCCGAGGATGGCCTCAGCGGCGCGCGCGAGGGGTACACCGTCGGCCAGGGCCTCGAAGAACTCCGGAGCCTTCTGGCGTACGGGTGGGGCAGTTAACAGGTAGTGCACGATGGCCCAGCTTTGGGCGTAGAAGAGGCTTTCGCGGGCGGCTTCGTTGCGGAGCGGAGAATCGTACCGGGCCTCGAAGAACTCCCGCTCCCCGAGCCATCGCCGGTTTTGCAGCAGTTGGACGTGACGGGCGATGGGTTGGCCGATGATCCAGCCTTTGCCATCGAGTTGCGCGGTCGAGTAGAACTCGGCAAGTCCTTCTTCGAGCCAGAGGGGGCGGCGGGGACCGTTGTGTTCGAGGAAGGCGTGGACCATTTCGTGCGAGATGGCGCGTTCGCTGTCGGGGAGGTTCCAGCGGGCGACGATCCAATCCTCATTGGCGCTGGATTGGTAGAAACCTCCGGCATTCGAGGAGGGGCGGAGGGCGGAGAAAAGGGAATCGGAGGCGAGGAGTACGACGCGGAGGGGAAGGACTTTGACAGGCGCGCCTAGCAGGCGCCGCATTTCGACTACGCGCCTGGCAACATCGCTGGCCGGAGACGCGCCGGCATCGGTAACAACCTGATAACCATCGCCGTTCACGGCGAACCAGCGTTCGGCGGCACGCGCCGGCGTGGAACCGGCGCAAAAAATTAGCGCGCAGACCATGAGGCTAATAACTTTTTTCGATTGGACCATGCCGCGTTGCGCCCTTAGGCTGGAGGTGTGTCTATGATGACTACGGACATTCCACCACCCCAAGTATCGCTCCTGCACCGAGTGAGTAGTATTGTTGCCAGCGAGCGATCCCTTGATGAAATGCTCGGCGAGATCGTTGGACTTGCTGTGCAAGTGACCCAATGTGACGCCTGTCTTGTGTACTTATTCGAAAAGGAGACTAACGAAATCGTTCTGTGCGCTTCCCAGGTGCCGCACGCGGCCGAAATCGGCAACCTGCGAATGAAGGTCGGCGAGGGCATCACTGGTTGGGTGGCCGAACACAAGGCCGCTGTTGTGCTCTCGGAGAACGCCTCGCAGGACAAGCGGTTCAAGAAGTTCCGCGGCCTGGTCGAAGATACATATGAATCATTCCTCTCGGTTCCGCTTGTAACAGGCGGCGAACTGATCGGCGTTATCAACGTCCACCACCGCGACGTGCATCAACATGCGCCGGAAGAGGTCTCATTGCTGGGCTTTATCGGCGAACAGATGGCGGGCGCGCTGGCGAAGTCGAAACTCGCGGAGGAAAATGCGCGGCTTAAAGAAGAAACGCAGGAGATGAAGCGAAAGCTGGAGGAGCGCAAGGTGGTAGAGCGCGCCAAAGGCATCATTCAGCGGCGGCATGGGCTGTCCGAGGAAGACGCTTACCTGCAGCTTCGGAATGAGAGCCGGCGTCTGCGGCGTCCGATGAAGGACCTGGCCGAGGCCATTATCTTCACCGAGGAGTTGAGCAAGCGGACGGGCACCGACTAAACTGGCTGTTTGCGTCCATTTGTTCCCTTAATCGCCAATCCGCATTTGGCGACCATCGCTTCCAACTACTGGCCGCGCTTCAAGGAATTGGAGTCCGTGGCGACGGTGGAGCATCGATTTGAGACCGTGCCGGGCGTTGCGATCCGCGTTGTGGAGCAGCGTCCGGCAGGCGTATCCAAGGGCTCGTTTGTATTGGTACACGGGCTGGAGGGATCGAGCGATGGCGGCTACATGCGATCAATGGCCTGGAATGCGCTGCAGGCCGGGTATGCGGTCCATCGCGTCAATATTCGGGGATGTGGGGGGACAGAGGGCTGGTGCCCGACTCTGTACCATGCCGGTTTGACGGATGATTTGCGGTATTATTTGGAGTCCCTTCGTGGGCAGGGACCGGTCACGCTGGTGGGCTATTCGCTGGGCGGGAATGTTTCATTGAAATTGGCCGGAGAACTGGGAGAGGGCGGACCGGAGTATTTGCATTCGGTGGTAGGCGTTTCGACTCCCATAGATTTATTAGCGTGTGTGAAGGCGCTGGGTAAGCGGGCCAATTTCATTTATCAGAACCGATTTATCTCGCGAATGCGCAACCGGCTGGCCGAACGGCGGCGATTGCAGCCTGAGGCGTTTGGACCGATCTTCGCGAGAACGGACGTAGGCGCCATTCGCACGGTGTACGACTTTGACGATCGGATCACAGCGCCGCATTTTGGGTTCGGCAATGCACCGAATTATTACCGGACGCAGTCGTCGCAAAATTTTCTGGCTGCGATTCGAGTTCCTGCGTTGCTTTTGACAGCCCAGAACGACCCGCTTGTGCCGTTTTCCGTCTACGAACATAAGGCTATTCAAGAGAACAAGCAGATTGAAGTGATTGCGCCGAGACATGGCGGGCATATGGCCTTCCTGGCGAAGGAAAAGCCGCGGTTCTGGGCCGATGAAGCGATTCTGGATTGGCGGTCGCGCCTTTAGGAACCAACTGGCGGGGAACAAATGGCTTAAAGGACTCGTCTGGATGTTAGATCCATCATGGCGAGTTCATCGAATGCATCGTTTGGCGAGGCGGTAGGTGTTGCCATCGGTTCGTTGCGGGGCAGTAAGCTGCGCAGTTTTCTGACGCTGCTGGGGATCATACTTGCGACGACGACGCTGATCGCGGTGATGTCGGTGATTCGCGGGATGGACGAGTATATAGCCAACACGGTGGCCGATATGGGCGTGGATGGTTTCCGGGTGCGGCGGATGGTGATGATCGGGCAATGGGACCCGAAGAAGTTCCTGGAAATGCAGCGGAAAAATCCGCAGTTGTCGCGGGAGGAGTTCGAGTTTATTCGCCGGGAGTCGAAGCTGCTACGGGAGGTGGGAATGGAAGTAGGAAGGCAAGCCGTAACGACGTACGGCGCCGAGCGGGTGGAAGGCGTGGATCTGCGGGGGATGAGCTCAAATGTCGGGTTGATTACGAATATTCAGATGGCTGCGGGCCGCTTTCTTTCGGAATCCGACGACAGGCGGCAGACGCTTTCCGTAGTGATTGGCCACGAAGTGAAGGAGCGGTTCTTCCCGGCTGTAGACCCGATCGGGAAGACGATTGAAGTGCAGGGGCGTCCATTTACGGTCGTGGGTGTGGCCAGAGCGCAGGGGAGCGTATTCGGGCAGTCGCGGGACCGGTTTGTGATCATTCCGGCGGAGACGTATTTCAAGATGTTCGGGGCACGAACGGGAATAGGCTACGCGGCACTGGCGCTGGACCGGAACCATTTGGAACAGGCGCAGGACGAGATGCGGAGCTTGCTGCGCGCATGGCGGCATGTGCGTCCGGGCGGGGACGACAATTTCGGTATTTTTTCATCGGATTCCCTGGTCGCGGCCTGGGACCGGATGACCGGCGCGATTGCGGCGACGGCGGTAGCGATAGTGAGCGTTTTTATGGTGGTAGGCGGCGTGGTGATCATGAACATCATGCTGGCGGTGGTAACGGAGCGGACGCACGAGATAGGGATCCGGAAATCGGTGGGAGCGCGGAGACGGGATATTTTGAATCAGTTTCTGGTGGAGTCGTCGGTGCTCGCGGGCACGGGCGGGTTGATTGGGGTCGTCCTGGCGTGGATGGTGGCGGTGGTGGTACGGAACACGACATCAATACCTATGGCGGTGCCGATGAGCGCGGTGGCGGTATCGGTTGGTTTGTCGACAATGGTGGGACTGTTTTTCGGGATCTATCCGGCGCGGCAGGCGGCGAAGCTGGACCCGATTGAAGCGTTACGGGCGGACAAATGAAAAGCGAACTGACGCGAATCTGGTTCGGCGTACAGTTGGCGTTCGACACGCTACGGGCGCATAAGCTGAGGGCATTTTTGACGGTACTGGGTGTGATCATCGGGACGAGTACCGTGATTGGCGTCGGGTCGATTCTGGCGGGTTTGGATTCGTCGATTACGGGGATTCTGCGGAGCTTCGGCACGGACAATCTGGTGATTACAAAGTGGGATTCGCCGATGAGTTTCGGACCGCGGTCAGCCGACGAACGGATGAGAAAGCCGCTGTCGTATGACACGGTGCTGGCGCTGAAGGAGCGGAGCCGGGAGGTTACTTCGGTGAGCCCTTACCTGTTTCCGGATTGGGGCATCCACAAGGCGAAGTATAAGAGCATCGACGCGTTCAATATTCAGATTGGCGGTACCGATCCCAGTTACGTGGAGAGCGGCGTCGAGATGAAGGAGGGGCGGTTTTTCATTGACGTTGAAAACCTGCACCATCTGCCGGTTGCCGTGATTGGCGAGGATCTGGGAAAGGCGTGGTTTCAGAATACGAGCGGAGTGGGGAAGTGGGTGGAACTGGACGGGCACGCGTTTGAAGTGATTGGCGTGATGATGCGTCCGACGCAATCGATGCCGGGGCAGGAGGACCGGCGGATCATGCTGCCGTATTTCACCATGCGGAAGGTGTTCCCGACGGCGCGGGAGCATATGATCATCGCGTCGGCGAAGCCGGGCCGGGTGCCGGCGGCGATCGACGAAGTGCGGGCGATCTTGCGGATAGAGCGGCGCGTAGCGCTGGCCAAGCCGGATAATTTCTCGATATCGACGGCCGAGCAGATGGTGGAACAGTTCCGGGGTGTGGTGGCGATGATTGCGGTAGTGATGGTGGTTCTGAGTTCGATCGGCCTGCTGGTAGGGGGCATTGGGGTGATGAATATCATGCTGGTTTCCGTTACGGAGCGGACCAAGGAGATTGGCACGCGAAAGGCGCTGGGTGCGCGGCGGCGGGACATTATCATTCAGTTCCTGACTGAGGCGGTGGTGTTGACGATGTTGGGCGGATTTCTCGGCGTCGGATTTGGGTGGGTGATCTCGCAGGGCGCGGCGGTGGCGTTTCCGGAACTGCCCACGGCTGTGCCGTTGTGGGCCGTAGCGGCGGGGCTGGTGGTTTCGGTGGGCGTTGGGTTGTTCTTTGGAATCTGGCCGGCGAACAAGGCCGCGCGGCTGGATCCGGTGGAGGCTTTGCGGCACGAGTAGGCCATATTTTCCAGTTATCCTTTCATACATGCGATTCCCGGCGATTTGTCTAGTATTGTTAGTCTGCGTTTTAGGGGCCGAGGAGTGGAACCGGTTTCGCGGCCCGGCAGGGGCGGGGTTAGGGGACGGTGCGGGATATCCGGTAAACTTCGGCGAGGCGATTTGGAAACGGACGATTCCGCCCGGGAAGTCATCACCGGTATTGACGGCTACTTCGGTCTTTCTGACAGCAGAGCGCGGCACAGAACTGATCGTCCTGTGCCTGAACAGGACGACCGGTGAGATCCGGTGGGAGCGGGCAATTCCGCGGCCGCGTCGGGAGTTTCAGCACACGTTGAATACGGGTGCCTCGGCGACGCCGGTGACCGATGGAGAGAACGTCTATGCGTTCTTCGGCAACTTTGGGTTGATCTCCTATAATGGCGAGGGTAAGGAGCGGTGGCGCAAGCCGTTAGGGCCGTTTTCCAGTTTGTGGGGAATGGCGGCGTCCCCAGTGCTGGCAGGCGGGTCGGTGGTGATGGTTTTGGACGGGATGGGGGCGTCGTACCTGGCGGCATTCGACCAAAAGACCGGCGTGGAGCGGTGGCGGACGGAACGGCCGGGATTTGCCCTGAATTATTCGACGCCGGTAGTGCGGAACGGGGAGATTGTGGTGGCGGGTCCGGGGAAGATTGCGGGGTACGACGCGGCGACGGGAAAGGAGAAATGGTCTGGAAAGTTGCCGGTAGCGAGTTATGTGGCCAGTCCGGCGGTTAGCAGTAACATGGCGTTCACAGTGAGTTACGCGGTGGAAACTGTGCCGTCTTTCGACGATCAGTTGAAAATGCTGGACAAGAATCGGGACGGGGCGCTGAGTCCGGACGAGTTCGGGCCGGGCGACAATGCGCGGATTCTGGAGGGATTAGGCAAGAACGGCGGGAACAAAGACGGAACGGTGGAACGCGGGGAGTGGATGGAGATTTGGCGGGATTGGACGGGACGGCCGGCCTTGACCGCTGCCGGCCTGGATGGGAAGACGGCATCGTGGACCTACAACAAGAGCGTGGGGCGGGTTTCGACGCCGTTGCTTCATGAGGGCCTGGTCTATATGGTTGCCAACGGCGGAATTCTGAGCGCGATCGATGTAGAGACCGGGACGGCGGTGAAAACGGGGAGGCTGACGGGGGCGCTGGACAGTTACTTTGCATCGCCTGTTTTCGGGGGCGGCAATTTGTACTTTACGGCTGAGACAGGCAAAGTGGTGGTCGTAAAGCCTGGACGAGAATGGCAGATTCTGGCGGTTAACGATTTGGGTGAGGAGGCGTATGCAACTCCCGCCCTTTCACGAGGACAGTTGTTTGTACGCACCGCGAACACGTTAAGCGTCTATGGTTCGGTACTATTAAAATGATGCGCCCCTATGCCCTGTTCCCCGTGTTGGCTGCAGGATTATTCAGCCAAAGCCTCGCCGATTTTGAGAAGCGAGTGACCGAGTTCACGCTGGCCAATGGCCTGCACTTTATCGTGATGGAGCGGCACGAGGCGCCAGTGGTCTCGTTCCATCTGCACGTCGATTCCGGTGCGGCTAACGATCCGGCCAATGCGTCGTCGACGGCGCACATGTTTGAACACATGATCGGCAAAGGGACGACCTCGCTAGGCACCAAGAACTGGCCGGAGGAGGAGAAGGCGCTCGCTGCGGTGGAGGCCGCATACGACAAGCTGGAAGAGGAGCGCGTGAAGGGCCGTCGGGCCGATTCGGCGCAGATTGAACGGCTGGAAGCGGCTTTGAAGAAGGCGATTGAGAAGGCCAATAGTTACGTGGACCAGAACGCGTTTACGCGGGAGATTGAGCGCAACGGGGGCGTGGGCTTCAATGCATCGACGGCGCTGGACTACACAAACTACTTCTACAGCCTGCCTTCCAACCGGACGGAGCTCTGGTTTGCGCTGCAATCGGAGTGGACGGCCAAGCCGGTGTTTCGCGAGTTTTATAAAGAACGCGACGTGGTGCGCGAGGAGCGGCGCATGCGGGTGGAGTCCAGCGCGCAGGGTAAGTTGATCGAGGCGATGCTAACGACATCGTTCTCCGCCCACCCTTACCGCAACTTCATCGGCTGGGCGAGCGATATCGAGAACTTGCGGGCCAAGGGCGGAGCGGAGTTTCACAAGACTTACTACGTGCCGGGAAACATGTGCATCGGGATTGTCGGCGATGTGAATCCGGCTGAGATCAAACGGATGGCCGAGAAGTATTTCGGGCCGATCCCGGCGGCGCCGCTGCCGCCGCGGTTGGTGACGAAGGAGCCGCAGCAGTTGGGCGTCAAGCGGCTAGCGGTGGATGATCCGTCGCAGCCATTTGTCATGATCGCCTATCACCGTCCCGAAGGCACGCATGCCGATGACGCGGCCTTGGAGGTGCTGAACGGCGTGCTGTCGAGCGGGCGGACAGGCATTTTGTACAAAGAGATGGTACGGGATAAGAAGCTGGCGCTGGGAACGCAGACGCTGGCGCAGTTTCCGGGCGGGAAGTATCCGAATCTCTTCCTTTACTACGGCGTGCCGAACCAGGGGAAGACGGCCGATGATCTGGAGAAGTCGTGGGACGAGATTGTCGGACGGATTCAAAAGGAGGGAGTAGACGAAGCGACGGTAAAGCGAGTAAAGGTGAAGACGCGGGCCGGACTGCTGCGGGCGCTGGATAGCAACTCCGGGCTGGCCGGTGCGCTGGCGTCGACGTGGATGATATACGGGAATTGGCGGAAGATGTTTACGGATCTGGAAGAATTGGAAAAGGTGACGCCGGCCGATGTACAGCGGGTGGCAAAGACGTATTTGACGGCGAATAATAAGACGGTCGGCGTGACGGTCCAGCCGAAGAAGGAAGAGGCTAAGTAAATGCGGACGATCGCGCTATTATTCGTTGGCGGATTGGCGATGCTGGGGCAGGCCGCGGTGCCGAAACCGGCTCCGGCAAAGCTGCAAGTGGGGGCATGGAAGACGCTGAAGTTCGGCAAGCTGGCCGAGGTGAAGATCCCGGAAATCGAGATTTTCACGCTGAAGAATGGGATCAAGGTCTATTTGTTAGAGAACCATTCGCTGCCTTTTATCAATGGGACGGTGCTGGTGAAGACCGGGACGCTGCTAGACCCGGCGGCGAAGACGGGGCTTGGCGAGATCGCGGCAACGGTCTTGCGGAGCGGGGGCTCGAAGTCAAAGACGGGCGATCAGATCGACGAGCAGTTGGAAAATATCGCGGCGTCGGTGGAGTCAAACATCAGCAATGAAGTAGCGACGGTGGGCTTTAACTGCCTAAAGGAAAATGTCGACGAAGTGCTGGGCGTGTTCTTCGACCTGCTCTCGCAGCCGGAGTTCCGGCAGGACAAGATCGACCTGTTGAAGACGCAGTTCCGGAGCGCGATCGCGCGGCGGTATGACGAAGCGGACGATGTGAACCGCTCGGAGTTTTCGGCCATCGTTTATGGGCGCAACACGGCCTTCGGGCGGGAAGTGGAGTACGCCACGCTGGATGCCATCTCGCGGGCGGATTTGCTGGATTTCTACAGGAAGTATTACGTTCCTAGCAACATGGTGATGGCCGTTTCCGGGGACTTCGATAAAGCGGCGATGAAAGCGCGGCTGGAGCAGGTTCTCGGGGGATGGACGCCCGCGGCGGGCATGACGCCGTCGTTTCCGAAGGTGACCAATCAGGCTAAGGCCGGGATTTACTCGGGCGATAAAAGTGAAGTCACGCAGACGTTCCTTTCGATCGGCCATTTGGGCGGTGTATTGAGCGACAAAGATTACCCGGCGCTGGAGGTGCTCTCCGACATACTGGCGGGCGGATTCGACAGCCGGCTGTTCCGGAAGGTGCGCACAGACTTGGGCTACGCCTATAACATTGGCGGCGGCTGGGGAGCGGATTATTCGCATCCGGGGCTGTTCCAGATTACGGCGTCGACCAAAACGGAGTCGACTGTGGCAACGATTCAAACCATCTTGCAGGAAGTCGCGAAGATTCGCGCGCATGGAGTGACCGATGAAGAGGTGACGACGGCGAAGGAGAAGGTCATTAACAGCTTCGTTTTCAATTTTGACCGGCCGCAGAAGACGCTATCACGTTTGTTCCGCTATGACTACTACGGTTACCCGAAGGACTTTCTGGCGCAGTATCAGAAGTCGATTGCCGCGGTTACGAAGGCCGATGTTCTGCGGGTGGCCAAGCAGTACATTGACCCTTCCAAGTTTGTGATTACGGCGATTGGGAATACGGGGGGGTTCAAGACGCCGTTGACGGATTTGAACCTGCCAATTACGAAGCTGGATTTGACCGTGAAGGAGCCTGTGAAGGATGCTGCGCCGACGGCGACGGCGGCCAGCCTGGCCAAGGGTAAGGCGATCCTGGGCCGGATGCAGCAGGCGGCGGGCGGAGCGGAGAAGCTGGCCGGAGTCAAGGACATGACGATGACGGCGAACGCCACGCTGGGCAACATGGCGGTTAAGCAGAAGATGCTCTTTATCGTTCCGAATCAATTGCGGCAGGAGCAGGAGTTGCCCTTTGGAAAGGTGCTGGTGAAGTGGGACGGCAAGGCGGGAACCTTCCAGGCTCCGAACGTTCCGGCGCCGATGCCGATTCCGCCGCCGATTCAGAGACAGCTTAGCGAAGAGATGTTCCGCAATGTAGTTACCCTTCTGACGAGCGACCGGGCGGCCGACCGAACGGTGAATGCGCTTTCGGATACCGAAGTGGAGATCAGCGATAAGGGCGGCAATTCGGTGAAGGTTGCGATGGACGCGGCGACAGGGATGTTGGCGAAGATCACCTATCGGATGATGGGTCCCCAAGGGCCGTCGCAGGTGGAAAACGTGTACAAGGATTGGCGGGACGTGAGCGGAGTAAAACTCCCGTTCGCGATTGAGATCATGCAGGGCGGGCAGAAGGCGAGCGACATCAAAGTGGAAACCATCACCGTGAACACGGGCGTCAAAATTGAGGAGATCATGCAATAGTGCGTTTCATCGGACTGGTTTTGGTTTTGGCAGCGGCGGCGCCGGCGCAGACGGCAGTCAATCGCGGGCGTGCAATTCTGGATCAGGCAATTGCCGCTTTGGGCGGCCAAAAATTCCTCACGATGGAGAACCGCGTGGAGCAAGGTAGGCTGTATTCGTTCTACCGGGATCAGTTGAACGGGTTGGCAACGGCTAAGGTTTATACAAAGTATGAGCCACCGGCGGGTTTGTTGGCGACGCGGGAGCGGCAGTCGTTCGGTAAGAAAGAAGAAGACTACGCCTACTTGTTTACCGATAAAGAGGGCTTGCAAGTTAACTTTCGCGGCGTTCGGCCTCTGCCGGCGGGCCAATTCGAAAAGTATGTCGACACGGTACAGCGGAATATTTTCTATATTTTGCGCTACCGGTTGGACGAGCTTGGAATGGTATTTGAGTTCAAGGAAACGGCTGTTTACGATAACAACCCGGTGGAAGTCGTGGATATCACCGACGGCGAGAATCGGGTGGTAAAAGTCTATTTCCACCGGTCGACGCACTTACCAATGCGGCAGATCTTCGTGCGGAGGGATCCGGAGACGAAGGAGCGCATGGAAGAGATGACGATCTACAACAAGTATCGCGACGCGGGAGGCGTGATGTGGCCGTGGAGCGTTGTGCGTTACCGGAACGGCGGGAAGATCTTCGAGATGTACGCGGAGGCGGTGACGATAAACGCCAAGCTGGACCCGAACCTGTTTGTGGCGCCTATGGACGCTAAGCGGTTAAAGCCGCAGTAGATTCACCCGCGTTTGCGTATTCCATTCGCGGACATGCGTCTAAACCTTAGACCTCAAAAATCGAGATTTGGCGTTCGTCAGGTTTCTTTGCACGTCCAAGACCACTACCCACCACCGCCAGTACGTGTATAGATTTCAGGGCGACGCGGGGAACGAAAACGCGTTGGGGAGTGACGGCGAGGTCCGGCGGCGTAACGGTATAGCCGTAAGGTTCGACGACGAGTAGGTTGTTGGGCAGCAGGCCGTCGAGAAGGGCACCGTCGCGGAAACACATGCGAACCCAAAGGCCGCTCGATTTGGGGCGGCTGGCGAAGGTCCGGTTGTTCAAGCTGGGTAGATCCTCGTCGAAATCCTGAACAAAACAAAGGACTTTTACTTCAGGATAGGGCAGCGAAATGATGTTGCCGTCGCGGCTGAGCATTTCAACGCCGGTGGGGGTTTGAAAGGTCTGGGGGTGTACGAAGCCGTCGACGTGTTCGCGATCGAATCGCAGAACGCGTACTCGTTTGTTGGTCGACCCGCTCAAGGTTTCCGCATACCACTTTCAAACATTTTCCGCCTTATTGTATCATTGGCAGAATGACCCATTTGGGTTCGCTATCGGTGCAAGTCCGTCTTTTTCTTGAGTTTTGCCGGATGGAAAAGGGATTGGCCGCCAACTCGGTATCCTCGTACGCACGGGATCTGGAGCGTTACATCGCTTACTCGGGCGGTGGCGAGGCCGCTGTTCCGCAGACTGCGGAACATGTACAGGGCTATGTCGATTCGCTGTATTCCTCCGGGATGGCGGGGCGGTCCGTGGCCCGGCATCTGACGACGATCCGGAATTTTTACCGGCAATTACAGCGGGAAAAGACGATGGGTCATAATCCGGCCGAACTGCTGGGCGCGCCGCGAACCGGACAGGCGCTGCCGACCTATTTGAACGGCGCGGACATGGAGCGGCTGCTGGAAACGCCACCGGCGGCGACGCCGAACGGGTTACGCGACCGGGCTATGCTTCAGTTGGTCTATGCCAGCGGACTGCGTGTGTCGGAACTGTGTGCGGTGGAGTTGAACGACCTGAACCTTACGCTCGGTTATATCCGGGTCGCAGGGAAGGGAAATAAGCAGCGCCTCGTGCCGATGGGGCAGACCGCTATGTCGGCTATTGAGGCGTATGTTACGGGAGGCCGTCCGGTGATTCTGAAGGGCCGGATGAGCCGGTATGTTTTTGTAACGAACCGCGGGTCGAAGATGACCCGGCAGGCGTTCTGGAAGTTACTGGCTGTGCATGGCAAAACGTGCGGCCTGTTTCACAACCTTAGCCCGCATGTCCTGCGGCATACTTTTGCGACACATTTGCTGGAAGGTGGAGCGGACCTTCGTAGCGTACAGACCATGCTCGGCCATGCCGACATAGGTACAACCCAAATCTACACCCACGTTGCCCGCGGAAGGCTGCGTGCGGTGGTTGACAAGCATCATCCTCGCGCATGAACCGGATAGACCGACGGATAACGCGAAGACCGAGAGCGCGAACGGAGATGGAGTGAACCGATGAGCGATTACATGTTCATGTTGGAAAGCCACATGACCGCCCCACAGATGGTGGCCTTTCACAAAGTGCAGGAAGCGGCGACGGAAGCGAACTTACCGTTGTATTTAACGGGCGCCGCGCTGCGCGATATGTTGGGAGGCTTTCCGATCCAGGAGTTGGACTTCACGGTGGAGGGCAATGCGATTGCGCTGGCCAAGACGATCGCCAAGAAAGGGGACGCCGAGTTGGGAACCCTGGACAGCCGCCGCAATCTGGCCGACCTTCATTTCCCGCACCATGTGACGGTCCGGCTTGGCATGGCGCGGAAGGAAGAGTATCCGAAGCCTGCGTCGAAACCGGCGATTTCGCCTGCGACGATTCACGAGGACCTGCTGTGCCGCGATTTTACGATCAACGCGATTGCGATGTCGTTGAACAAGCAGTCCCGCGCCTTACTGGTTGACCCGGCCAATGGCATGGGCGATGTGCAGAACAAAGAGCTGCGTATTGCCGGGAAATACACACTATACGACGACCCGTCCCGTATCTTCCGGCTGTTCCGATACCGGGTGCGGATGGGGTACACGCTGAGCGAGAAGACGCAAAGCCAGTATCAGAACGTGCGCGAAGCAAAACTGGAGAAGAAGATTCCGACCGAGGCGCTGGGACGCGAACTGCGCAACATCGCCAACGAAGCGAATTCAGCCGATATTGTGAAACTGCTGGACGAGGAATCCCTGTTGGGACTCTTCTGCCCGGGGTTAACGGGAGATAAGGTCAACCATGCCGGTTTGCAGAAGCTGCAGAAGGCACGGCTGAACTTACCACTGGAGCTGGAATTTCCCGTGGACAACTTGTCGTTGTTTCTCACGGTTTTGACGGAAAAGCTCTCGAAGAACGACAGGGCGAAACTGGCGACGATTTGCGGGTTGGCCGCCGAGGAAGTTACGGCGTGGAAGAAGCTGGAGGAAGGTGCGAAGAAGCTGGAGAAGGAGTTGAAAGCGCCGGCACTGTCTCGACCCTCTCGGGTATACGCGGCAGCCTCGAAAGGGACAGGCGCGCAGATCCTCTATCTGCTCTATAAGAGCGATTCCCGGTTAGTGCAGGACCGCCTGAAGAATCATCTGCAGAAGTATCTGATGGTGGAGCACGAATTAACGGATGAGGAAGTAATGGAGGCGGGAGTCAAGCCGGGAACTCCGAAGTGGGCCAAGACGCGGCTGGCGGTGTTGTTCAAGAAACTGGACGCGCGCCCCAAGAAGATTCCGATCGAGGAAATTCCGCCGGCTCCGGTGCTTTCGGCGCCGATTGTGGCGAGTGCCCGGCGATAAATTCACACTTTGGTCGTAGCGGAGATCGTTTCCTCGGGGACGGTAATGGCCTCAGGCAAGCGTTTATGTTCGACCAGCGATTCAATGGTTTCGCGGGCCAGGCAGAGGCGCTGCGTTTCGGTCATGCGCTGATTGTGGCGCCGTTCCCATTCGGCGATGGGAGGCTCGGGGATGACGACGCGGATCTTCTGCAACTCATCGTCCCTGACCACGGAATAAACGTATTCGGACTGCCAGGCGTCGGCAATTTTGCGGCAGTAGCGGCCTTCGAGAAAATACCGGGAATCGCCGCGAGTGGCCCAGCGTTTATCGGTGAGGCATTTGACGGCTGCAGGGGCGCAAGGCTCGGAGGAACGTCCAAGAAGCGACTCCCATATGCGTTGCAGCCAGCCGCCAGCGGCTTCCGATTTTACTTCGCCGTCCTTGGGAACACGCACCCTTATGCGCATAATACTTATAATGCGTCAACTGGCGGTGCTTTTGCTGGTGATGTTAACGGCAAAAGCGCAAACAGATCCGGCTCTCCCCGCGCAGCAGGCGCCCGCGCCGCTGGTCTACGACGGCAAACCGATCCGGGTGCCGGTTACCTGTACCGAAGACGACATTCAGAGCCTGGGTCTGAGTTGCTCCGCCGATTCGCCGTGTCCTGTGTATCTGGAGCTGAGCGTGCTTGAGGTGCTGGCTGGGCGGATGATCGCCGCCGGCAATCTGCATACGAATACGGCAACCCTTTCGTCGATTGTTCTGGCTAGCGAAGACGGCGGCAAGACATGGGTGGAGAGCCACACTAAGATCCGGCAGGCGACGCTCGATCAGATGCAGTTTTTCGACTTGGCCAATGGATGGATCGGTGGACAGGTGGTGGCGTCGCTCCCTCGGGATCCGTTCTTCCTTGTTAGTAACGACGGCGGGAAAACGTGGCGGCAGCGTCCGCTGTTCAGCGATACGGCGATGGGTTCCATCGAGAAGTTCCACTTCACCAGCGCCAATGAAGGCCGGGTATTGGTCGACCGCGGCCAATCGGGCGAGGGCGGGCGGTATGCGCTGCTGGAGTCCAAGACCGGCGGAGACAGTTGGAGCATTCAGCAGATTACGACGCAGCCGCCGACTCGATATCGTTTCGACCGTGCGCCGAGCGTCGCGTGGCGGTTACAGGCGAGCAGTGCGGCCAAGGCTTATCAGATCGAGAAGCGGGAAGGGCAGCGCTGGACGCCGGTATCGGCGTTTCTGGTGGAAGCCGGAAGCTGTTCGCCGCCCGAGCTACAGTTGACGCCGCCTACGGAGCCAACGGCGGCAGCCGCCGCTGCGGAAACGAAGTCGGACGCCGTGGAAGTCTTCCAGATCGGCGGAGGAAAGCCGAAAAAGCCGGACGCCAAGAAAAAGAAACAATGAGAGTTGTGGGCATTGTTATGATAAAAAGAGCTTCGTGAGCCAATCCGAAACACAACCCCCTTTGACCGGCCAACCGGCGAAGCGTAATCGCATAAAAGGCAACATCATGGTCGTTGGGTGCACGGTGTTGGGCGCGGCCGCGCAGATGCTGATCAAACGCGGAACCACCATGATGCCGCCGCTCTACGATCCCTTCGGGGGCACGGTAATGGCGCAAGCGCCGCTGATCGCGTGGAAGATCCTGACGAACGTGCCGTTGTTTTTCGGGTTGGCCTGCTACGGGATCAGCACCATTTTGCTGGTTCTGGCTCTGCGATATGGCGAACTTTCGGTGCTTTATCCGATCATCGCGTTGACCTACGTCTGGGTAACGATGCTTTCGGTCGGCTTTCTGGGCGAGACCTTGAATCCGTACAAAGTGGTAGGGCTGATGTTCATCGTCGCTGGTGTAGCAGTGCTGGGGCGGAAGGACAAAGACGCTTGAAGACGCCGCTTTCGTCGATTCTGCTGGTGCTGTTCGCCTCTTTCATCGGTTCGTTTGGAACGGTATTTTTGAAAGCGGGCGCCGACAAGCTCGAACGTACCGTGCGGGGCGTCCTGACGAATTGGCGGCTCCCGGTAGGTATTTCCATCTATCTCACCTCCTTTGCCATGTACACGGTGGCCGTTAAGAGCGGGGAGCTTACGATTCTATATCCTATGGTGTCGCTCGGATATCTCTGGACGCTGATCTGGTCCAGGCTGATTTTCAGGGAGCCGCTGACTCGGAACAAGTTTGTGGGAATCGGAATGATTCTTTGCGGCGTTGTGGTCCTGAATCTTGGAAACCGCTAAGCGATCGGCCTTTGGTGAGAGTAGAATAAGGCATGTCCGCTAACCCTATTCCGGAACTGGAAGGACTGCGGGGGCGTGCATTTTCTTTTTATCCGCCAATCCTGAACGTTGAACACAACGAGTGGCGGTTGCAAGAGGCTACCTGGTCGGAGATCCTGGTCCACAACACGAAGGGTGACATGGAGATCTGGGTTCCGCGGCGATTCATCGGCGCGGTTTCGCAGATTGAAGACCCGGTGATGATCGTGGGCCTGCAGAAGGAACTGGAGTATTCGGCGGGGATCCTGCGGACACATGAGCGCCGGGTGATCTCGATGCCAAAGGGGCCGTCGTCGCCGCCGCCAATGGAAGACTCGGCGATTCCGACGCCCGCAATGCTCGGCGGGGCGCGAATCGGGGACGTTGGCGAATCGAAGATGGGCCTCTATATTCTCGCGGGCATCGTTGCCGTGCTGATCGTCGTTTACGGCGTAATCTCCTATTCGAGAGGGGACCGGGTACAGTACCAATCGGTGCTGCAGGAGGACTTGGAATTGACCGCGGCCGACGACTATTTCGCCGTGGTACGGAAACTCGGCCAGCCGGCAAACGACCGTTGGAGCGATGGCAAGGATCTGCAGTACCGAGCCTTATCGTATCCGGCCCGGCACTTTACCGTGATCCTGATGGGTACGGAGCAGAATAAAGCGCTCTATATCGGTGCGCTGAACGATGCCTGGCGTCCGGTTCATACGGTGAAACATGCCGGACACGGCAACACGCGGTCGCTGCTCGAGGGTTTGAAAAAGTTCTAGTCGCCCGCCGCGGGTGAAGGCGCCGGGCGGTCGTGGGTTGTTCGCGATGCCGTTGCATGCCGGAGTTTCTCGGCCAAATCGTAGCCGATCGGAACCAGAAGAAGTGTCAGCAGCAGGCAGAGTGTCTGGCCGCCGATGATGGTGACGGCGATCGCCGAACGTTGTGACGCGCCGGCGCCGGTTCCGAATGCCGTAGGCAGTAAACCGGCGATGATTGACAGCGTTGTCATTAGAATCGGGCGGAGACGAACCCGATTGGCTTCGATGATGGCTTCGCGCAGCGGCATGCCGCGCTCGCGCAAGTGGTTCATGTAGTCGATCTGCAGAATGCCGTTCTTTTTAACGATTCCGAGGAGCAGCAACACGCCGAGGGCGCTGAAAAGGTTCAGCGAGCGGCCGGTCACGATCAGTGACAGAAGGGCGAAGGGAATGGAGAGCGGCAGCGTTGTAAGAATGATGAACGGGTGGACGAGGCTCTCAAATTGCGCCGCCAGCACCATGTACATGAATATGCTCGCAAGGCCGATCGCCATCAGCATACTGCTGGTCGTTTCTTCGAGGACCTTAACCTGGCCGGAGAAGCGCACCGTATAGCCTGGAGGCAGATCGACCGAGGCGATCGCTTTGGCCGCGCCGGTCGCGGCTTCGTTCAGCGATGAAGTGTTCGAGACGTTTCCATAGATGCTGACTCCGAACTGGCGTGCGAAGCGGTCGATTCGGCTAGGTCCGAGACCGTGTTCAAGTTGAGCGATCGCGTCCAGGCGGATAAGGCCTCGGGTTGCGCTCGGTACCAGAAGTCGACCGAGCACTTCTGGATTGTCGCGCTGATCTTGAAGGAGACGCATCATGACCGGGTACTGTTCGGAACCTTCTTTGAACGTCGAAATCTGGTCTTCGCCCGACATAAGCAGGCGGACTGCTCCGGCGATATCGGCCACGCGAACTCCCAGGTCGGAGGCCAATTGCCGGTCGATTTTCACCTGCAGTTCCGGGTTGTTCAGATTCAGGTTGACTTTGACGTCGGTGAGCGCCGGTTCCTGGAGGAGTGCCTGATTAATATCTTTGCCGAGCTTGACCAGAGTCCGGATATCGGGCCCGAGAAGCATGGCCCGGATCGGAGAGAAAGTTTCGCGGCCGCCCAACACGTTGGGGAAGCTGACGCGAGGACGGGCATAGGCGTATTCGGTGGAAGCGGCGCGGACCAAATTACCCATTTGAAGGATCGGGGCGCGCTTCTCCGGTGGAGCCAACAGGAGCGTAATGTTGCCGGCGGTGACGCTTTCCGTTCCGCGTGTGTGCGAAGCCGGCACCACGGCGATGACGCCTGGTATCTTCGCGTAGTTAGCGGCGAGCCCCTTCGCAACCCGTTCGGTGGCGGCGAGCGAAGAACCCTCCGGCATATCGATCATGACGCTCAGTTCACTCTGATCTTCCTGCGGCATCCAGTCGCGGCCGATGATCTTGTAGAGCGGGAAGGTCGAATAAAAGACCACGGCGCAAATGCCCAGCAACACCCAACGGTGGTCCAGCGACCAGTTCAGAATCTTCGTATAGGGTTTATCGAAGATGGAGTATTGATGCTCGTGATTCGCCTTGCCAGGCTTTGCAGGTTTCCGCTTTAGTAACCGGGAACTCAACGCCGGGGTCAAGGTAAACGCCACCAGCATCGAGATCAGGATTGAGATCGACATCGTCCATCCGAACTGATTCAGATACTTTCTAGCGAAGCCGGTGATGAAGGCGATGGGGACGAATATGATGACGAGAGAGAGTGTGGTGGCGATAACAGCGAGAGATATCTCCTGCGTTGCTTCAATCGCCGCTTGAATCGGAGTGACGTCGTACTCGTCCAAATGCCTATAGATGTTCTCGATCACAATGATCGCGTCATCGATGACGATACCCACAGCGAGCGTCAACCCAAGCAGCGTCATGGAGTTCAGGGTGTAGTCAAGCAGGCGCAGCACGGTGAATGTGGCGAGAATCGAGGTTGGAATGGCGACGAAGCTAATGAGAACGGTGCGCCAGTCGCGAATGAAGAGGAAAACGATCAGGCCGGCCAGGAAGCTGCCGAGAATCAGATGTTCCTCCAACGCCTCAACCGACTTCCGTATGTACGTGGCCTGTTCCTTTACCATGGAAATTTTGGTTCCAGGCGGCAGGGCTTTATTTACTTCCGCCAAACGCTCGATCACGCCGTCGACTACCTTAACGGTGTTCGTCCCGATCTGGCGCCGGACTTCCAGAATCACTGCCGGCTGGCCCTGATACATGGCGAAGCTGCGGCGCTCGGCGAAGGAGTCTTCTGTGTGGCCGACATCGCGGACTCGAATGGGAGCGCCGCCGACGTTTTTGACGATAATGGCTCCGAATTCGTCGACATGGTCCAGCCGCCCCATGGTGCGGACGCCCATTTCGGCAGTTCCGCGGACAATGCGGCCCCCTGGTGTCTCCACGTTTTCGGTTCGCAGCGCGCGCTCTACTTCTTGCGCGCTCAGGTTGTAAGCGTTCAACTTGTCGATGTCCAGGAAGACATTGATCTGGCGGAGTTGGCCGCCAACGACATCCATGGTGCCGACTCCGTCAATCGTCTCGAGCGCCCGCCGGACCTGTTTGTCGGCAATTTCGGTGAGTTCACGTACCGGACGCTGCCCGTGGACGGCGAGCGTTACGATCGCATCGTTGTCCGGATCCATCTTCGCGACGGTAGGTGGCAGAACGTTGGGCGGAAGTTTGCGCATAGCCGCCGAGACTTTTTCGCGTACGTCTTCGACGGCCCCGCTGATGTCCCGTTCCAGAACGAACGTCACCATCAGGCTGGCACCGCCTTCGCTGACCATCGCACGAATCTCATCGATGCCGCTGATGGACGCGACGGTTTCCTCGAGTGGAAGAATAATCTGCGAGACGACTTCCTCGGGGCTCGCGCCCGGGAGCCTTACCCGAACGTAAACGGTCGCCGGATCGGTCTTGGGAAACAGGTCGACACCGAGCTCCAGGAAGCTGAAAACGCCCAGCGTCACCAGGAACATTATCAGCATGAACGCGAATACGGGACGGCGTACGCAGATTTCGGAAAGGGACACGAAGAACGCTCCTTAAGACTAAAGCTTAATTGAAAAGATGTTAACGTGCAGGTGGCAGGTTACCGCCGGGGAGGAGTGGCGCTTAGATAAACTGGAATTTCATGTCGAAAATTGCATTTTTGTTCCCTGGACAGGGCTCACAGTATGCGGGGATGGGCAAGACTCTGTCGGAATCCTCGGCCGCGGCCCGTGCAGTCTTTGAAGCCGCCGACCAGGCGCTGGAGTTTCCGCTGTCGCGGCTATGCTTTGAGGGACCGGACGAGGAACTGAAGAAGACTGAGAATACGCAACCGGCGCTGTTGACGGTTTCGATCGCCGCGTGGGCTGTTCTGTCGGAAAAGGGCCTTCGCCCCGACTACGTCGCGGGCCACAGCTTGGGTGAATATTCGGCGTTGGTCGCGGCCGGTGCGCTTCCGTTTCAAGAGGCGGTCCGCATCGTGCGCAATCGGGGGCGGTACATGCAGTCAGCGGTTCCGCAAGGCGTAGGGGCGATGGCGGCGCTGTTAAAGCTGCCGGATGGGAAGCTCGATGAAATTCTCAGCGCGGCGGCGGAGGGCGAAGTGGTTACGGCGGCGAACTTAAACTCGCCGGATCAGATCGTGATAGCCGGGCACGCCGGCGCCGTGGCGCGTGCAATGGAATTAGCCAAGGCTGCCGGCGCTAAGCGGGCGATTGCTTTGCCGGTCAGCGCGCCGTTTCACTGCCCGCTGATGCGTCCGGCGCAGGAGCAGCTTCGGACGGATCTGGATGCAGCCCCATTTGCCGATCTTGCGATTCCCTTGGTCAATAACTGGCAAGCGACGCTGATTGCCACAGCGGCGGAAGCGCGAGACGGGCTGTATCAGCAGGTGCCGAATCCGGTCCGCTGGGTTGACTCGATGCGGCTACTGATCTCTGCTGGGGTCACGCGGTGGGTTGAGGTAGGGGCGGGCGCGGTGCTAACGGGACTGCTGCGGAATATCGATCCCGCACAAAATTGCCAGAAATTTGGGGAAGCGTCCGATACGGTCAGCCTTTCCTGACGTTCTGGCCTGAAGTTCCGGATTCCGACAACTATTTTTCTTCCGGGAACGTCGGATCAGTAACGGCAATGCGGTAGGATAACAGAACTCCGGTTACAAATTGATGCGAATCTCCGTCGACGCATCCCCGCTTTTGCTTCGCAGCGCGGGGGTCAAGAACTACCTCTACCATTGGATTCACGCGTTGCAACGGAACGCCGATGGGAATTCGGTCGAGCCGTATCCGTTCATCCGTGACCTGGGAGAACTGACGCACGAATCGTCGGTAATGAATATGCTGCACACCGTGCCGCGGATCGCCTGGCTGCTGGCCTCCAACCGCTTCGCGGCGACCAGGCGCATCGCCACCGGCAAGTCAAACGTGTTTCATGTAAGCAATCAGGTGCATGGCGGCGTTGCGGGCAAGGCGCTTACGGCTACTGTGCATGACATGACATGTTGGTTGACTCCGGAGTTCCACACGCCGGCCAATATCGTCGCCGACAAGAGGTTCGCCGATCGAATCTTGACTCGAGCGGATGGTCTGATTGCCGTCAGCGAAAACACGCGGCAGGATGCGATCCGTATCTTGAATCTGAACCCGGACAAGATCGTTGCGATTCATTCGGGCGTTCCTGAGGAGTACTTCCGCGTAACCGAATCCGATGCCGACCGGGTCCGCAAGCGGCTGAAGCTGTCGAAACCGTTCATTCTTCACATCGGAACCATTGAGCCGCGCAAGAATCTCGACGCGCTCCTGGACGCCTACCTGCTTCTGTCACCATCGGTGCGCGGGGAGGTGGACCTGGTATTGGCCGGCCCCATCGGATGGGCGGCCAGTACGACTTCCAAGCGAATCCTCTCCGGATTGCCAGGCGTCAGATATCTGGGTTACGTACCTGAGGTCGAATTGCCTGGATTGACGCGAGCCGCTCGTATATTCGCCTATCCTTCGCTCTACGAAGGTTTCGGATTTCCGGTGGCGCAGGCGATGGCTGCCGGCGTTCCGGTGCTAACGTCCAACAACTCATGCCTTCCCGAGATCACCGCTAGTGGTGCGGTCCATGTAGATCCGCGAAGTCCCTCCAGCATTCGAGATGGATTGGATGAACTTCTGCATTCGCCCGGCAAATCGGCGGCCATCGCCGCCGCTGGCCGCCAAAAGGCCGAAGAGTACCGCTGGGATCGTTGCGCGGAGCGGTCCTGGCAGTTTTTCCAGCAGTTCGCGTGAGCGAATCGGCGCGACGCCTGGACTCCATTGACCTGCTGCGGGGGCTGGTTATTCTGTTGATGGCGCTCGACCACACACGGGACTTTTTCGGCGATCTTTCCGTCGATCCGATGGATTCGGCGAAAACATGGCCGGCACTTTTCGCTACCCGTTGGATTTCCCATTTTTGTGCGCCGGTGTTTGTGTTTCTGGCGGGCACGAGCTCCTGGCTGCAGTCGCGACGGAAGGCGCCGGCCGAGCTCGGTTCGTTTCTCATCTCCCGGGGATTGTGGCTTGTATTTCTGGAGTTGACGTGGGTTCGCTGTTTTGGTTGGTTTTTCAATTTCAACTACCGATTCAGCGTGGGACAGGTCATCTGGGCGATTGGATGGTCAATGGTTATTTTGGGATTGGCTGTGCGCTTTGGGTTGCCAGCCCGCGTTGCTGGTATAGCCGGTACAGCCGTGATATTCCTGCACAACCTTACCGATGGGTTGAGAGGTGAGCAGTTCGGGCACTTCTGGTGGCTCTGGCGGATTCTGCACGACAGGAAGAACATGGAGATCGCGCCTGGCTTTGTATTTTTCCCGCAGTACCCGCTTCTGCCTTGGATCGCTATTCTGTTTGCCGGCTATGGGTTCGGAGAGTTATATAAACTATCAGATGAAGAACGGAGGCGTCGGATCGTTTGGTTGGGTCTAAGCGGCACACTGCTATTTCTGGCGCTTCGGGGTTTAAACGTCTACGGTGATCCGCGCCCATGGGTGGGTGGCGTTTATTCGTTTCTGAACTGCACGAAATATCCACCGTCGCTACTGTTCATTCTAATGACCCTTGGTCCCGCACTGCTGTTGCTCAGCCGATTACCGGATCGGGTTGGGGGAATCTGGGAAAGAGTAGTGGTATTTGGGAGAGCACCGTTATTCTTTTACTTGATACATTTGCCACTAATCCATGGATTAGCTGTGGTTTACGCGTTTGTTAGCTACGGGAATTTTGATTGGCTGACCGACGCTCCTGGCTGGGGCCGAATGCCCAAACCCATTAATTATGGCTTTGGGCTGCCGGGAGTCTATTCGATATGGGCGGCCGTTCTGGCAGCAACTTATCCGCTCTGCGTCTGGTTCGTTCGCAGGAAACGCGAGAGTCCGGCGCGCTGGATGCGGTATTTGTAATACGTGCCCCGAATCATTTCTTCCCTTGACGAATTACAGTCGCTAGCCGGTGGCGAAGCCGTCGCGAGCAGTTCCTGGATAGCGATAGAACAGCCGATGATCGATAATTTCGCCGGCTTGAGCGGCGACAAGCAATGGATTCACGTAAATAAGGAGCGCGCGAAGGGGGAGAGTCCGTGGGGAACGACTATCGCCCATGGCTTCCTAACCCTCAGCCTCCTTTCGCGCATGGCGGCGGAAGCGGTATCGCTTCAATTGGGCCAGTCCGCGTCGATTAACTATGGGTTGAACAAAGTGCGGTTTCCGGCGCCTGTGCCTTCCGGCAGCCGGGTTCGAGGGCATTTCGCGGTAGAGTCTTGCGGGCCGCGTCCGGGCGGGCTGGAGGTAGTTTGGCAGGTGACCGTGGAGGCCGAAGGGCAGGCGAAACCGGTCTGCTATGCCGAATGGGTGTTGCGGCTGTTAACCAGTACTTCGGTTTAGATATCCAACTTTTGGGGGGAAGCGGACACCCCCACAATACCCTATGCCACACCACCTCAGCGGTCTATGCCGTATCGGTAAAAGTACTGTACAAATGTAAACGCAGCACAAAACAAATGGCAAAGGGGTCTGATATGACCGCTGAATTCTACCCGGAAGAGTGCGACTCCACGGGTTCGGAGTGCTTGGAATGCGTTCGGACGACGGCAGAGGCGATGAGGTCGCTTACGGGCGTGCCGACCCCGGAGTGGGCCAGCGATCTGTTTCAGCGGATGTATACTTACGCCGCGTGCAGGCAAATGGAACATTCGTTTGTTTGGGCTTGTGGGGCGCGACGAATTGGCGAATTGGAGCCCCGAGAGCCACTGGTTCAAATCGGGGCGGCGGCCGCCTAATTTCAATCATTAAAAAAGGAACATGAAACCTTCGAGCTGTTGCCGGCGTAACACTAGGTGAGGAGAAGTACCAAATGTTATCAACAGCCATGCCGATTCCGGAGTTCACAGGCTCCCTCCACCTGACCAAGAAGGAATCGGAACTATTGCAAATGCTGCGGGAACACGCCGGACAGTGTCTCTCGCGCGAGTATCTGTTAAGCACTATCTGGGGGTATACGGGCGGCGTGCGTACTCGCACACTGGACGTGCACATACAACGGCTTCGCCGGAAAGTGAAACTTTTCAATCTCGGTGGGGAGATCCAGACGATTCTTCGCCATGGTTACTGCTGGGTCACGCGGTCGTAATCTTAAAAATCCGAATGGGAAGGGGCGGCTGCGCGTCGCCCCGGACCAGTCAACAACACTTGGCGCGCTGATATTTGGACTTGAAGTGTTCGGACTGGAAGCGCCGATACTCGTCCGGCGAATTCGGGCGGCGATGAGTCGCCAAGTGCCGTTTGTAGGCATTTTCGTCGGCGAGTTCCCGCAGGATCGCCATAATCGTCCGGCCCAATTGGCGCATAGACGTCATTGCTTAAACCTCCCCCGCAGCGAGTTGGCTTTCAACGAACGGAGTCTCAGCGCTCGTCGATGCGCGATTGCCGCTCAAGATTCCGATCCATTGGCGAACGGATTCGATCACGATCGTCGAAACGAGCACCAGAAACAGGCCGCAGACGAACGCGTCCAGATAATTGTTAAAGATCAGCGTTCGCGTTGCGTCCGTCTGCACGGTCAGTTTCTCCAGTCCGTGAGCGGCGGCCAAGAACCCGATTCGCGGCATGGGCGACCAGATTTTCATAATCGCCGACGTAAACGTCACGGTTAAAAGCCAAGCCATCGGCAGTAGCGGGATCCACATGTACTTTTTCCCGTGCATTTTCACCAGCACCGTGGTGCAGAGGCAGAGGGCGATGATCGCCAGTAATTGGTTGGCGATGCCGAAAAGCGGCCATAGCGAGTTGATGCCGCCAAGCGGATCCACGACGCCTTGATACAGGAAGTAGCCCCAGGCGAGCACCACCGCGGCCGAGGATGCGATTACGCCCGGCATCCAACTGGTGCGGCCGAGCGGCGGATAGAAGTGCCCCAGCAGATCCTGTAGCATGAAGCGTCCGACGCGTGTGCCGGCGTCGATGACCGTCAAAATGAAAAGCGCCTCGAACATGATGGCGAAGTGGTACCAGAAGGCCAACAGGCGCTCGCCGCCGCCGCCCTTTGAAAAGATGTGCGCCATCCCCAGCGCCAGCGACGGCGCTCCACCGGTACGGTAGAACAGCGTCTCTTCTCCTACGCTTTTTGCCAGCGCCGCCATCTGCTCGGCAGTTACCGGGAAGCCCCATGCGCTGATCGTCTTAACGGCTGCGTCCGCGGTGGCGCCCACGACTCCCGCCGGCGAATTCACCGCGAAGTAGACGCCCGGTTCCAGCACACAAGCGCTGATTATCGCCATGACGGCCACGAAGCTTTCCAGGAGCATAGAGCCATAGCCGACCGGCAGCGCGTGCGTCTCCCGGGCAATCATTTTTGGCGTAGTTCCGGATGAGATCAACGAATGAAAGCCGCTGATGGCGCCGCAAGCAATGGTGATGAAGCAGAATGGGAAGACGTCGCCGGCGAAGACCGGCCCGGTACCGTCAATGAACCGTGTCAGCGCCGGCATTTGGAGCTGAGGACGGACAAAAAGGATTCCCACTCCGAGCAGGATTACGACGCCTAATTTCACAAACGTGCTCAAGTAGTCGCGCGGGGCAAGCAGCAGCCAGACAGGCAGGGCACTGGCGGCGAATCCGTATACGATTACGCAGATAGCGAGGGTAACCCCCGAAAGCGTGAACCACGGCGCCCAATCGGCCGAATGCGCTACCCATTCGCCGGCAAAGATCGATCCAAGGACCAGCCCGAAGCCGATCACCGAGATTTCCAGAACTTTGCCGGGCCGCAGATACCGCAGATAGAGCCCCATGAAGACAGCGATCGGCATGGTGGCGGCGATGGTGAAGGTTCCCCAGGGGGACCCCTTCAATGCATTAACGACCACCAGCGCTACGACGGCCAGCAGAATGATCATGATGAGCAGCACAGTAACTAGCGCCGTCAACCCGCCCACGCTGCCGATCTCCTCGCGTGCCATCTGCCCGAGCGATTTACCGTCCCGGCGCATGGAGCAGAATAGGATCACGAAATCCTGAACGCACCCCCCCAGCACTGCTCCGATTACGATCCAAAGAATTCCGGGCAAATATCCGAACTGCGCCGCCAAAGTTGGCCCAACCAACGGCCCAGGTCCGGCAATTGCGGCAAAATGGTGCCCGAAAACTATCCACTTATTTGTCGGCTCAAAGTCGTGGCCATTTCGAAGCCGCTCGGCTGGGGTGGCGCGGCGGTCGTCTAGCGACATGACTTGCGCCGCGATCCAGGCCGCGTAGACCCGGTAGGAGAACAGATAGATGCAAACCGAGGCGATGACCAGCCACATCGAGTTGACTGGCTCGCCCCGGTTGATAGCGATGCCGCTAAGGACCACGGCTCCGGTGATTCCGAACCCTGCTGAGATTAGATGGCGCATGCAGAATTCTGAATTGTAACCCGATGCCGGGGTATGCGTTAAGGATTGTCCACGGTGATGTTCATGCCGGATGTCGTAATGCCCGGGATCAGGATTGATCGTCCGGCATTATCGACGAGTAGAACACCTAAGCGGTGCGCCCCGTTGGAGAGGGTCCGGGTATCGAAAGTACCTTCGAAACCGATATTGGGACACGCGGCCGCATCGGTCAACTCGGCGCAGGCATCCGGACGCGGGAGGCCGTAGCGCAACAGCACGCGCTGCTGGCCATCGACGACCAGAATCGCCTGCAAAACGCGGCCATCCGGATCCCAGCCGTGTCCGCTCACGGTGATTACTCCGGAGACGCGTTCGGCGTTGGCGGGTTGCGTCACGGCTCCGGTTGGCGGAACGTTGGCGGGGACTTCCACTTTAACCAGGATCGGCTGCTCCGGCTGAATCGTCAGGCGGCCGTTGTCCTCCGTAATCCGGATTTGCAGACGGTGTTCGCCGGCGGTCAGGCCGGGGAAGACGGTCAACGTATTGAAGCTGACCTGCCAACCGATGCCAGGGCAGTTGGGCGACCCGGCGGCCGCTCCGGCGCAGATATCCTGCCGGTTGAACCCGTAAACGGCGCGTCCGTAAGAGACGCCGTCGATCAGGACATCCACGGCGGAAACACGGGAGACCTTACTGAACGCATAGCCGCGAAGGAGGACCAACCCGTTCCAAACGTCTCCAGCGGCCGGGGTTTCCACAACGCCGGTTGGAAGGGAGCCATCGCCTTCGTTGATCGTAAATGGGATCGGCGATTCCGGGTAATCCTGAAACCCGCCCTTGGCATTGACGCCGCGGATCCGGAAGGTATGTGCTCCGGGTTTTAGGCCGGCCGCCTTTAGGTCGATGTCCAAGGTGAAACCGATATTTGGGCAGCCGGGCAGGCGTTCGGCGTTACAGATGTCCGGCCGGGCAACTCCTCGGGTGGCGTTCCCGTAAAATACGCCGTCAATGAGAACATGCGCCGCCGAAACTAAGGTATCGGTGTCGTAAATAATGCCGCGAACGGGAAGAATCCCGGTGACGGCGGCATCGGCGGCCGGCGACTCGATACGGACCACCGGTACCGTAGCGTTCTCTCGGGCCGGAATGAATTGCGGAGAGGGCGCATCCTTGAAATTCACACGCTCGTAGAGCAGTGAGGGACTTTGCGCCCCGTTGCCAATACCGCGCGAGATCCCAACGTAGGGAGTCGTCGCCAGACAGCCGAAGATCGGCGTGCTATTTACCAGGTTCTGATTTCCGGATCCGTAGAAATACTGGATGGTTCCGTTCTCATGCAGGGTGACGGCGAAATTTACCGGTTCCGGCGGGGCGGTGAAGGGCGGCGAGCTGACAATGGGAACGGTCTCGCCGGCCCAGCGGACGGTAAACGTGTTCGGTCCGCGGCTAGTGTAGACGTTTTCGTTCGGCTGGGCGGCACCGTTCGTACGCATCCAGGAAGCCATCGGAGCGATGCCAGTCACATAGGCGAAACCGAATTCATCGATGCAGGGCGGCGTTAGCGCGGTGTCGAACTGCAGATAGCCCTCAGGAAGGATACGCACCTCGTAGTATTTCTTGCCGTAGAACGGGAAAGGGAAGGGGAGTGTCTGCCGAAAAATTGTCGTTCCCGGGTTTACGCGCAAGCCGGTCGCCGTCTCATTCGGGAAGGTGAAGGGCGGCGGTGTTACGTTGTAAACAACTGAGAAGTCTTGCCAGGTCTGTACAGTCTTTTCAACGAGTTTGGACCCCGTACCGGTATTCAAATCGTTGTAGTAAATGGTCATCTGATCGGCGTGTATCAACGAGAGAGCGCCGTTTTGCGGACGGGCGGGTCCAGCGCTGGTGGTAAACACGGTTCCGGAATAGGACAGGCCGTCCCGCCGGAGGATGACTTTTTCCTGATCCCCGGAACTCGCGGTGACGTCCAATTCCATAGATTCGCCAGTGTAGTTGCCGTCGAAAACCGTGATGCGGAGCGGTTCGCCGCGATTGGGCGTTTCGGTTTGGAGGCCAATGATACCGGTGTTAGATGGCTTGTCGAATGACGCAGTGACTTGGATCGTGTCCGCGCTGGGGCTGTAGGCCAATACGCCAAGGCCGCGTTTTGCAAAGGCATCCCAGAGCTGGGTTTGGCTTTCGCCTTTGTAGTCAACGCGTTCGGCCAGAAGAATGGCGTCACGGAGATCGACCATGGATGGCGCGGGCGGCGACATTTTCATGCCGTCGATGACGATACGGCGAAGCCGCCGGCGGCCTTCGGTTTCTCCCAACTGGCGAATCAGGTTGGCGCGGACGTCCCACAGCGCTTCCACCCAGATGCCGCCGTCCTGGTGAATCGCCGGGAGATTCACCGCGCGGCCAAGGTCCGCATAGGTGAGGGGGTTGATTTCGAGATTAGTCGAGTACGGCCGGCTGCGAAGGCCGATGCCGAAGTTGCGCGTCCAATACTCGGAGATCGGATAGACGCCGTCGGGCGATGCGCCTTCGGGAACCAGAAATTCCAGCGCCCAGAAGTCACTGAGCGCTTCGTTCATCGCCTGACCCTGGAACCCGGAGTTCATGGTTGGTATTAGCCGGGAGGTGACGCCGTGGGCGTATTCGTGAATGATGACATCGGATGCCAGGGAACCGTCGGACCACCCTGGGGTATTCGAAACCAGATACATGGCGATCATAGATTGGCTTCCATCCGCCCTATCCCGCGTGGTGAAAAAGGCGTTGTTCAGCGCGGCCGACCCGGAGAGTGCCTGCGTGCCAAACTGTGCGTAGGAAAGCATTGCGTCGCCGGAGATACCCGCCCCGGAAAAGTTCTGGGTCTGAAAATTGCCTGCTGCTTCATCGAATCCGACTTCGTAGAGGAGATCGTGGGCTCGATTAACCCAGTAGAACAGGTTGGTCGTGACGGCCTCCGGATAATTGGTGGTCAACGGCGCGTCCGGTCCCAACAAAAGAGGGAACTCGAAATTCAACTCCGACGATCTGGTTGTCGTGGGGGGCAAGAAGGTCACGCCGGCCGGGTTCAGGCCCGTGATCGTGTTGTTTCCTGCGGTTTCATTTCCAGTGATCCAACCTTTCGGCGATGCCGTAGGCGATCCGGCAAACGGCACGACCATCCGTTGCACGTAGGGCGGCTCATTGGTGCTCGCTACGCCAAAGATCACTGGCGGCTGCGGGCTGATGCTCGTGTACACGGAGCCTCGGGGCGGTGACTGAAACATCGTCAGCGAGCGCTTGGCCAGCAGTGCTTCGGAGGCGGCGTCGATCACGGTGTCGTAAGTGGAGATACCGTCGGCATCGGTGACGATGAAGTTCCAAGCCGGCTGTAGGACGCCGCGGATGGGATACCAAACCGGGGCGCCAGTGAGCTCACCCATCCCGTCGGCGATAAATCGGGCTTCGCCCCGGGCGGTTATGCCGGACCGGCGAAGCGTGGATTCACGGGCCAGGATCGGGTTTACGGCGGTGATAGCCGCGCGCGCCGCGCCGAGAAGTGTGTCACCGGCGGCCGGCCTGGTAACGGGCGCCTGAAAAAGGCTGCCGCCCGCGTTGATAACCCGGCCATCGCGGTCAATATTCACGCGCCATTCGGCGTGATGAACGTCTAGTCCCTGGAAACGCTGGCGATAAACAAGATGCGTTACCCCGTTGTGCTCCGTGCGATATTCGTTGGCCAGATAGAGGCCCGGAGCGTCCATCTGGCTCGCGGTAAATTGATCGCCGATCTCCCTCGGCGCGCGTGGACTGCTCGCTGTCAGCGGAGCCTCGCGTAGGAACAGATGGTGCGGTATGGGCGCCGCGTGCGCGGCGAAAAACGGGAGTGCAAAGAAAGCGCTCCAATGACGAAAATGCACGTTAGAAATCTCCTCGTCGAATCGACCTAACTATGATAGCGATGTAATTCGCCCTGTCGCATGAAGTAGGTGATCACTATTAGTTCGCCGTAGAGGAAACTTTACTCACACCGCAGGGCGTGGGTCGGATCGGTCGAGGCGGCCCGGCGCGCGGGAATCCAGCAGGCGGACATCGCCGAGGCCGCCAACAGCAGCGGTACCACGGCGAACACCGCTGGATGGGAGACGGCGATGCCCAGGAATCCCTGCTCCATCCCACGGGAGGCGAACCATCCAACCCCGGTACCGAGAACAATTCCGATGCCAACCATCCACGCCCCCTGCCTCAGTACGAGCCCGAGAATGGCGGAGGGCGAGGCGCCGATCGCTAACCGGATACCCATCTCCCGCTTGCGTCTTGTTACGGCGTACGACATGGTCCCGTAGAGGCCAATCAACGCCAATACCAGCCCCAACGCACCGAGTATGGTCACCGTGTGGACCAGCATGTTCACAATACTTACGGTCCGTTGGTAATGATAATCGGCCATGCTCCGTAGATTTGTGAGCGGTATGCTCGGAGCCAGTTCGTGTACCAGCGCGCGAACCGGCGAGGCCACTGCCGAGGGGTCGCCGTCTGTATGCGCCAACAGCGAAACACGGCCGAAAGTACCTTGCCGAAACGGAGTATAAATCGCCGCGGTGGGATCTTCGCCGAAGAAAACGTACTTGATGTCCCGTGCCACTCCGACGATCTCCACCACGTTGGAGCCCTGCCGGAAGCGCTTTCCGATTGCATCCTTCCCGGGCCAAAACCTTTTGGCGAAAAGTTCATTGACGACAGCCACGCGCGGCGCCTGCGCGTTGTCGTTACGGGTAAACTCCCGGCCGCGGAGAACGGCAATTCCGGCCGTTTCGAAGTAGCGTTCGCTGACGGCCGTTTCAAACACTGCTACAGCATCCTGCCCTTGCGGGAACACATGCCCCTCAGGTGCCACGCGCGTGAATCGAATAGAACCGTTCGCCGTGGGAACACAAGAGGCCAGCGACGCCGACCGCACGCCAGGAAGCTGGGCAGTCCTCTCCAACAACCGATCGTAAAAGGCGGGAGCATCGCCGAGGGAGGTGGAATCCAACCGGGCCATCAGCAGATTCTCTACGCGAAAGCCCGGTTCACGCAGCAGCGTGCTCTGCATGCCGGTGATCATCATCGCCGAAGCGATCAGCAGCACACAGGAAACGGCCACTTGCAGGGTGACGAGGGTTCCGCGTCCCCAAATTTTCCGCCGTCCGGCGTGTCCCGCCAGGTCGCCCGCCTTCAGCCCGGTTACAAGTTCCGGCCGAAGGCTTCGCAGCGCCGGAATTAGCCCAAACACTAAGGCGCTGGCCACCGATATGCAGAGACTGTAATAGAGCACCCGGCGGTCGACAGCAATATTCAAGTCCACGGGAAAGTCCGAAGGCGTGTTGATTGTATTGAATGCGGCCGAGGCGCCGACTGCGGCCACTAATCCTATTGCGCCGCCGGCGAGCGATAACAGCACAGCCTCGGTGAGCATCTCTCGCAGCAGCCGTGCACGGCTGGCTCCAAGCGCGAGCCGGACCGCGATCTCCCGAGCTCTCGCCTGACCGCGGGAAAGCAGGAGGTTAGCGACATTCACGCAGGAGATCAGAAGCACCAGCAACGTGGTGAAAATCAGTGTAGCCATCAGAAGCACGTCGGGTGGAGAATCGTCAGCTCTCTGCTGCAATTCAGTACGGACTCGCGCCGAGCGGCCCCGATTGGTCTCCGGATGTGCCTGCTCCAAGTTCCGTGTAAGGGTTAATATCTCGGCCTCCGCCTGACCGATGGTGACGCCGTCGCGAAGCCGGCCGCGAACTTGGAGGACCCGGACGGAACGGTCTCCATGAATCGGCGAGGCGGGGGTTAGCACGGGCGCCATCATGATCGGAACGAACAGTGTGGTTCGCAGCATGTTCCGCACGCCGTCAAACCCTTTGGGCGCAACGCCTACGACGGTTAGCTCCGCGCCGTTCAACCGCAGCCGGCGGCCCAAAATTCCGGGGTCCGATTGAAAGGCATCCACCCATAAGTTGTGTGATATCACAACCACGGGATTGCGGCCCGGGGCCACGTCTTCATCGGCGCGGAAGCCTCGGCCAAGCGCCGGTTGCACGCCCAATTCGTCAAAGAAGTTGGCGCTGACGAAATTCACCATCCTCAACTGCGCGGGATCGGACGGCTTGGCCGCGAAGGCCAGCATGGCGTCGCTGCTTGCTACCAGCGAACGGAACGAATGCGTCTGTTGCCGCAGGTCCAGGTAATCGGGATGGGATATTCCGCGAGGGCCTGTCTCGCCGGTCCGAACGCCCTGCACAATCAGGAGGTCGCCCGGGTCGGGCACCGGAAGAGGGCGCATCAATAGCGAATGGGCCAGGCTGAAAATCGAGGTGTTTGCCCCGATTCCAAGAGCCAGAGAAAGCACTGCGACCGAGGTAAATCCGGGGTTGTGGCGCAGCCCGCGCAACGAGTATTTGATGTCCTGCAGCAGCAAGGCGAAGTGCTCCTTTGGCGCCGTTTTGAAGGTGTCCACCGTGATCTCCCACAGCAGCCGCCACAGCGGTTCCCGCCGGCGGCGGGCATCGAAGAGCTCTTCCATCTCGCAGCCCCATTCGGCGCGGAAATCGGCCGGGTAGAGCCGGAGCAGGCGGCGGAAGAAGCGGTTAGAATTCCTGTGGGGCGAGGCCGTTGGTTCGGGCATAGCGCAGTGTCTCCGTCATACGGGCAGCCTCGGCGCGAGCGGTTTTTCGGCCTAACGGCGTGAGCCGGTAGCAGCGCCGCCGTTCATCCTCGCCGCTCTTTCGCGGTGCTTCCTGTATCAGTCCCAGTTCGAGCATCCGTCTGATGGACCCGTAGAGTGTGCCAGGACTCAAACGGAGTTTCCCGCCCGTCCGCTCTTCGACATCCTGCATGATGGCGTAGCCGTGCGCCTCACCGGCGGCTAACGCCACCAGGATTTGGAAGAACGGCGCCGGAAGCGGAAGCAGACCCTGCGCCTCTATATCTTTCATCTCATTATAGTGACTCTCATTATAGTGAATGTCAAGGGAGGTTTCGCCCGTCGAATTGTGTTAGAAATGTCGGAATGAAACCGCTTCGCCTTTTCCTGCTGATTGGCGCCGGCCTTTGGGCCGAGGAGCTTCCCCTGGTAACCGGAGTCGAATTTCAACCGTTCGCGGCGCAGGTTAGCCGCGTGATCCAGGCGTTGGAAATCATCGGCGAGCCGCTGCCCGCGGCCGATTCGGCCGAGCTCCGCAAGCTCGCTGGCGCGCCCAGCGGCGGCAAGGCCCAGGTGGAGGCGATGCAGAAGATCCTGGATCGCCACGCGCTTGCCGGTATAGAAATTAACCCTGAAAGCCGGGTCAAAGTGCAACAGGGCGCTGCCACGCCGCGGCTGATTGAACAGGGCTGGCGCGCATTTCTGGTAAAGGTCGCCAACCAGGCGGGCATTACCGCCGTCCTGGCCGTCGAGAGCCCCAATTCCGGGCAGTTGGCGAACACTTCGGGCGGGCAGGTGGGGCGGCGCTGGATCGATCACGCCATGTTCAACAAGCAGCCGATGAAGCCGCACCTTTCCGGTTTGGAACTGGAGTACCGCGTGCTGCAGCTTTACTCAAAGGACGCCGGCAAGCGCGAAGCGAAACTGATCTTTGACGTAGGGCAGGGAACGCAGGACCTGGGCTTTCGCTCGGAGGTTGACATTCTCTTCACCGCCCTCCCGGCAGCTAAAGTTGTCTTTCGCGTCAAAGACGTGGACGGGAAGCCGACAACGGCGGGCTTTACAATTCGCGACGAGATGCGGCGCGTATACCCGCCGCAGACCAAGCGCTTGAATGGCGACTTCTTCTTCCATCCGCAGGTTTACCGGGCCGACGGCGAACACGTCATGCTTCCGCCCGGTTCCTACACGATAGACTACGGACGCGGCCCCGAGTACCGCACCGGCACACGCAAACTTGCCATTACCGGCGCCGAGCCGAAGGAACTTACCTTTCAGCTTGAACGCTGGATCGACCCCGCGAAAATGGGCTGGTTTTCGGGCGACCATCACATCCACGCCGCCGGCTGCGCCCACTATGAGCGCCCCACCGAAGGCGTATATCCGCAGGACATGCTGCGCCATGTGCAGGGGGAGGACTTGAAGATCGGTTCAGTACTCACCTGGGGGCCCGGCTGGTACTTTCAGAAGACATTTTTCGAAGGCAAGGATAATAAGGTTTCCACGCTCGACAACCGGATCCGCTATGACGTGGAAGTCTCCGGCCACCCTTCCAGCCATACGGGACATATCGTGTTGCTGGGATTGAAGGAGCAGGATTATCCGGGCACGCAACGCATTGAGGACTGGCCCACGTGGGGTTTGCCGATCATGCGCTGGGCCAAGGCGCAGGGCGCCGTCACCGGCTACGCCCACTCCGGCTGGGGCTTGCAGATCGCTGATACAAAGCTGCCCTCGAAGGAACTGCCGCCCTTTGACGGCATCGGCGCGAACGAATACGTCGTCACGGTGACCAAAGGCCTTACCGACTTCATTTCCACCGTCGACACACCGTACACCTATGAGCTCAACATCTGGTATCACACGCTAAACGCCGGCTATCGGGCGCGTATTTCCGGCGAAACCGACTTTCCGTGTATATACGGGGAAAAAGTCGGCTTGGGCCGCAGCTACGTGCGCCAGCCGAAGCTGGACTATGGCGACTGGGTTTTCGGAATTCGCGAAGGGCGCAATTACGTTTCCGACGGCAAGAGCCATTTGATCGATTTCCGCGTTAATAACGTGGAGATGGGAACTGGCGACTCGACCGTTAAGCTCGCCGCGCCCGGACGCGTCAAGGTCACCGCGAAGGTCGCGGCGCTACTAAGTGAGACTCCCGATCCGGCGATCGCCAATCGCACCGTGCACCAGAAGCCCTACTGGGAACTGGAACGCGCGCGCAAAGGGACCTCCCGAAAGGTACCGCTCGAACTGCTGGTGAACGGGAACGTCGTCGCGACGAAGGAGATCGACGCCGATGGCGGGCTCCGCGATGTAAGCTTCGAAACCGCTATCGACAAGAGCGCCTGGGTGGCGCTTCGTATCCTGCCGTCTTCGCACACCAATCCGGTCTGGGTAACAGTCGCCGATAAACCGATTCGGATTAAGGAGAGTATCGAATGGTGCATTGCCGCCGTTGAGCGCTGCTTTAACCAGAAGATCGGGCGCATCCGGCTCACCGAACAGGGCGAAATGAAGCAGGCCTATGACGAGGCAAAGGCCACCTATCAGGGGCTGTTGAAAGAGGCCAACTAAAGTTGTTTCGTTTCCGGGCCGATAGACGAGTATGGGATTGCCGCAATCGGCGCGGTGGACGCTCGCCGTTTTTGTCGTAACTTTTACTTTCATTTTTTGGCTTTGCGGGAATCGCCTGATCCTCACCAATGACGAGGGAATCTTCCTTTCGCATGCCGCCCGAATCGCAGAAGGCGAAATCCTTTATAAAGACATTTTCGGCCTCACTGGCCCGGCTTCTTACTGGCTGTTGGCGCTCGCATTCAAAATTGCCGGGATCTCCATCGCCTCGGCCCACTTCATCCTTGCCATACAGATCGCAGTCCTGACTACGGTGGTTTACCTCGTCTCCCGCGAACTTGCCGACGCGGCGATGGGCCTCGTCACGGCTGTGTTGTTCGTCGTCTTCAACTCCGCCGATCCCGCGATGATGACGAATAATCACCGGTGGGACGCCGATACCTACGCAGTGTGCGGTGTCTTCGCGATTTGGCGGGGGCGGCCTGTTCTCGGAGGGGTCCTTTTGGCTCTCTCGGTATGGGCGACGCCGATTCTCGCCATGACCGCTGTTACCGCCACATTTGCCGCGATTTTCCTGAAACAGTCGCCATGGCGCGTGATGGCGGGCGGGGCCATTGGGGCCGTTGGCGGCGTTGCCGCACTCGCCCTGAACGGGTCATTGGTCGCGTTTGTTGAAAATCTTTTGTGGATGAAGTCGAACTACTCGGAAGCCAATCGAATGGGCTACGGTGCTGTGGTGGGTGGATATCCGGCCTTGTTTGACGGCGCCTCCGATGCCATGGAATGGGCGTTGCGCGCATTCATTGTCCTCGGTTTGACCGTTGCCGCGTGGCTGCCGATTCTTTGCGGTGCGTTGCTGATTCGGAACCATGACCGCGTCCGGCTCTTCTTTTTCGTGTGCGGTATCTCGATGATCGCCGCCGTCTCACCCCGATTTGACATTGGACACCTGATTTTCGCGGCGCCTCTGTTCTACCCTGTCGCCGCTTCGTTTCTTCCCCGTGCGAAATGGGTGCTGGTACCAATCGGATCCCTCGCCTTGTTGTTCCTTTTTAGCGCACTCATGCAGCGCAGCGGCACAATGACCGTCGATACACCCGTTGGCCAGTTGCGAACCGATCCGGAATCGGTCGAGATCGTCAAATGGCTCACCGCGAGTGTAAAGCCCGGAGAGCCAGTCTTCGTATACCCCTATCCCCCGATTGCCTACATGCTCACTCGCGGCAAGAACGTTTCCCGATTTGCGGTCCTGCAACCCGGGTTGTTTACCGAAGAAGACGAGCGGTTGGCGATTGAAGACATGCAACGCATTCCGCCTGCGAAGGTGATTTATATGGACGTGTCCCCTCAGGAGCTACTCCGGATTTGGCCGGCATCCGATCCCAAACGGTTGCAACTCACCAAGCTGCACACGTTTGTACAGGAGAACTTCGAACCGGCGGCCCGATTCCGAAACTTCCATCTCTACGTTCCGCGAGCGGTACCCGCGGCGATGAACCGCTAAGCCAACGGTTTCGCGCGCGGGCGCAAGACAAATCCCAAAATCAGGTTGCAAAATAGCATCGGAACAAAGGGAATTGGAAACGTCGACTTACGCTCAATCGTGAAGTACGGATTCAGTTCTTCCAGGATCTCCCGCGGCACATTGATGTGTTCCCGCTTGTAGAACCAACTGTAATCTCCACCGAACTTCTTCTTGTATTCGCGTTCAGCCGAGATTTTCCGGGCCAGCGAGTAGGCGAACGAACCTTCCGTCGGGATGACCACGAAGAACTGGCCCTTCGTCTTATTGACCAGGCGGTACGCTTCGCGAACGGCGGCCGGCAGGTTCGGCAAATGCTCCAGCACATGCACAGCGATAACCCGGTCCATTGATCCGTCCGGGAAATCGAGCCGTTGCTGGCAATCCCCCACAATGACATTCACTTGCGGGTAGTTCTTCCGGATCTCCGCGGCCATATTTTCCCGCAGTTCGAGCGCGTGATAGTTCTTCGCCTGCTCCGCTGACAGCTTTTCGTACTTAATGTGCTCACCCAGCCCGGCGCCGATCTCCAGCGTCGATACAAAATCCGAACCGGAATAATCTACCGGAAACTTATGATTGAACCCTTCCACCACGCTAAACCACGCATTCGGCAGGCGGTCGTGCCAATACTTCATGAATTCGTCGCTGATGCGACGCTGTTCGTCGGTAAGTGGAGGTAGGACTTTCGGCCATTTGGCGGCAGTCGATGTCATCTTGCTAGTTTAACCTTCTGCTGTAAATTGAGCCTACTTCAACGTCTTCAAATAGGCCAGTACAGCCTCGGCATGTTCCGCGGAGTACTTGTAAGCCGGCATCGGCGGGTCGGCCGGCTTCCCGGCAGGCGTCAATCCTGTCTGCAAATACTTCAACATCGACAGTTCGCCCCACTTGACCCACAGCTTGCCCGAGGGGGTCAGGTCGGGCGCCGTCTTGTGCCACTTCGGCGGCGGCGTTCCAATCGGTTGAAAGTCCAGGATGGTGCCCTTCATCCATTTGGATCGATCCAACTCTCCTTTGTCGTTCTTCGGCGTATGGCACGTCGCGCACTGCCCGATGTTCTCAACCAGGTACCGGCCCAACTCAATCTGTTTCTTGTCCTGCGCGCACGCCGGCAGCGCCAGGGTCAAAACTACTAAACTCGCCCACTTCTGCATACTATTTATGCTACTCCGAGCGTAGCGAGGCCAGCAAAGGCGCGCCCGTCGCCAGCCGCGTCGCCACCAGGGTTGTAATCATGCCGACCGCTCCCACAACCAACAGCAACATACCGAGCGAACCCGCCGGCACTGTGTGCGCCCGCTGGGCGAGGGCTGGACTCACCGCCAACAGCGCGCAGACCGTCCCAAGGATTAATCCCGCCGCCAACAGCGCCGAATTCTCCACGAAGATCACCCGCCGCACCTCCCGCGCCGAATAACCCACGGCCCGCAGCAGAGCCAACTCCTTGCGCCGCTCCAGTACATTACGCATCAGCACAGCCGCGAGCCCCACGGTGCCTAACAGCAGCCCCAGCGCGCCCAATGCCTGAAATGTAGAGAGATACGTATTTTCCACCCGATGAAACTGCGCCAGGCGATCTCCCGCCGGCATGACGTCAAAGCCGCTATCGCTCAACGCCTCTTCCAACGTCGTCGTCACCATGCCCCACATCGCCTCCGGTGCATCCAGTAGAAACATCCGGTGCCCCTGTTCCTCCGGAAACAACTTCAAAAACGTCTCTTCCGCGATCAGAATTTCGCTCTGGAACAAGCTGCCGGAAAGTGTCCCGACGATCTGCAGCCGGAGCGGCTCCACGCCGTTCGGAATTTCAATGGTGTCACCGACGCGCTTGTGCAGCACGTACATCATCGTATTCAGATCCACCATTGCCGGCACCAGACCCTTCGGCAGGGTGCTCTCCAAACGCGCCCAGGCATTCGCCGGCGAAACCTGGAATCGCCCCTCCTTTCGGAAGGAAGCAGGCACACCGACGATCTTCGGCCGCGTGGGTTGATACAGGTTCAGACAGCTTACGTCCTCGCCCGGCCTCACTCGAAACGGCGCTACTTGCAGCCCGCGCACCGCGTCTTCATTGATATTCAGTGCCGCGCGGCCCTCCTTGCTGCCCAGGTATTGATAGATCGGCCACTGCGATTCCGCCAATAGAGGAAATCCGCCGGTACCGGACTGTTTCCCCGCATCAAAATGGCCACCGCTCTGCCGGAACGCTTCCAGTGCCACCAGCAGGAAAACCGCCAACGCGATTAATAGAATCGTGAAGAAGCTCCGCACCGGCTGCTGCGCCGCGCTCGCCAGCGCCAGATCCGGCAGCGACTGTACCGGTTCCAGCCTCGGGCTCTCCAACCACAGCCTGCAGTACAACGCCCCGCCCATCAGCAGGCAGAATCCCGCGCCGAAGAACCCGCCTTCCGCAGCCATTAGCCGCAGCGCGCTCAGGATCACCATTCCGCCCCCCACCGCCAGAAGCGCCAGCGCCGCCAACCGCAGCCATCCTGGCGTCCGAACGATCGTCTCCGGCCGTGCACCTGAAATTAGTTGGCGTGCCGACATTTTTCGCAGCCTCCGGAGGCTCAGCGCGATGATAAGTACCGCCATCACCACGCTCTGGAAGACGGCTGCCGTGAATGGCGCCGCCGCGAAGTGCAGGTGCAATCCCGTGGTTCCTACCGCATCCACCCACCAGTTCCGCAGCGCGTACAGAATAAATGCGGAGTATCCGACTCCCAAGACAATCCCGATCATCGAACCCAAGATACCCAATAAAATTCCCTCGGCAACGAACACCCTTCGTACAGCCGATTCGCTGAAGCCTAACGCTCGATAAAGCCCGATTTCCCGGAGCCGCTGTTCGACGCCCAGCCGGAAGAAAAGGGCAGTCAAGAGCACCGCCGACGCCAGTAGGAAGAAGCTGAAATAACCAAAATACTCGCCAAAATCCGTGGTCCCGCGCGAAGCCTCTTCAGCCTGTTGGCGCGGTAGCAGCAGCGAGATTCCATCGCGCGGGAGATCCGTGCTTGGAATCAGGTTTAAGTTCGGAATCGTCACCCTGTCTGGCGAATAGAACCGGATTGCCGTAACCTTCCCGAACCGCGTCCCCCACAGCTTCTGTCCCTCGGCCAGGTTCACGGCAGCTTTCGGCGTTGTCCGGTAGTCGTCCCAATACTTCTCGTCCTGCGGCCGGATTTTATTTAAGTCCAACGGAAACGGCGGGTCCCAGTCGCTCAGGCTCTGGGTATCGGAGATTCCCGGATAGTCCGGCGCCATCTGCCGGTCGCCCAATACCTGCCGGGGCTGCACTCCGTTCACAACGAGTACTGCCGATTCCGTCAGCAGCCTGCCTTCCTGTTTCCACAGGTAGTAGTCCAAGGTCACCGTGTCGCCCAGGTTGGCCTGCAACTGCGCCGCCGCCCAGTCGTTCAGAACCAGCGTCCCTTCGGGGACCCCATCGCGCGCCACTACCAGAGAATACGGCACGCTCGCCTTAGCCGTTCGCAGCGCGTTGGCCATGTAGACCAGGAACACCTCGGATCGCAGGCCGCTCTGCTTCGCCGCCGCCAGTGCCCTTGCCACTTGGTCATCCCGAAGCACGCCCGAAGGGCTTTCCAATTGAATACACTTACACGCCGCGGGACGGATCACCCGCAGCCCTACGTCTTCCAAGCGCAAATGGCCAAGCAGCGGCAAATCGCTGCGCAGTTCATCCGCGAGCAGCAGCACGTTGGCGCGCTTCTCTAGCGCCAATTCCTTCTGCAACGTCGCCAGTTTGACGAACGCCGCCCGGATGGCGCCCTGGCGGGGCTGCAATGTAAATCCGCCAACGCCACTGTCGGGCAGGGAACTTCTGTAAACGAATCGCGCCGTTCGCACCGACTGCTCTTTGCGCGCATGCAGCGTCTCCTGCGGAATCTCGCTCGGCTTCTCAATCCGGAGCAGAATCCCCTCCCCGTGCTGCGCATTGAACTCCTCGGCCAATGGCTCGCTGAAGACAATGTCCCGCGCCTCGCGCAGAGGGTTCGCCAAACCATGAAGCACCCAAAAGCGGTCATCGACGCCATAGACCAATACTTTGCTCGCGGTGCGCCCGGTCCCTTGGTGTTTCACCACCGACTCGAAGAACAACAGCGGCGCCGCCGATCCGCCTACTCTTCCGGCCAGCGCCTCAGTAAACGGCTGGGCCGCAACGATCGCTGTGCCGGTATTTCCCAGCCGTCCGGTTGCAATCTCTCGTAAACTCTCCCGAACGCTCTCGCCCACCAGCGCCGATCCGGCCAGCGTCGCCGTAGCGATCGCCAGTCCCGCCACCACCGCGGCATTCGTCCGCCAGTAGTGCCGTAGACTTCTTTTCGCCAGGTCGCGCCGTGTCATGTATCTACGCAGTGCGCTCCAGGCGGCGCCCCCGCATCACGTACTGCTGCGGAAACTCGGCGGCAATCACCGGGCTATGCGTCACAATCATGAGCATGCTTCGCAGCTCCTGTTGCAGTTCGGCCAGCAGGCCCAGCACCTGCCATGCTGTCGTCTCGTCCAGGTTGCCGGTCGGCTCATCGCATAACAGCAGTTGCGGCTGACGGATCAACGCCCTCGCGATTGCGACCCTCTGTTTCTCTCCACCGGAGAGCTGAGCCGGAAAATGGTCGATACGCGCCGTTAGTCCGGCACGCTCGATCAACTCCCGCGCCCGGGCGAGCGTACTCTCTTCGCGCTCCCCAACCAACGTAGGAGCCAGTACATTTTCCAGCACCGTGCACTGCGGCAGCAGGCAGTGGTCCTGAAACACAAAGCCGATACGCTGGTTTCGAAACTTGGCCTGTTCGGCTTCCTTTAGCTTCCAGGGCTCAACGCCATCGAATACCAGTTGCCCCGACGACGGCGGGTCTAGCAGGCCGAGAATATAGAGTAGTGTGCTTTTCCCGCTGCCCGACGGGCCCATGATCGACAGCGCCTCCCCCAACTCCAGGTCGAGATCCACGCCTTCCAGCACCGGTACCGAGCCCGCCGCTGACTCATACTTTTTCGATATTGACCGCGCTTGTAGCATCTTCCTCTAGTCGAATGCCGCTAACTGTGCCTTAGCCATCGCTTCGGCGGAATAGAACGCCCGCACGCCTTCGGCTCCTTGTGCCGCCAGTTCCTGCCGCCGGTCCGGGTCGCAGATCATATTTTCTAACGAGTGGACCAGTTCCTGCGCGTCGTTGGGCTCAACCAGGATTCCCCCGCCGGTCCGTGCGAGTATTTCCGGAAAGGCGCCATGGGCAGGCAGGACCACCGGCGTGCCATTCGCCAGCGCCTCCAGCACGAATAGCCCCTTCGGCTCCACGTATTCCGTTGGAACGCACAACAGGTCAATATCTTGAAGGAACCGGATCTTTTCCTCCCTCGACAACACGCCGTGATATACGAACTCCCCCCCAAGTCCCGCGGCTTCCAATCCTGCCTTCTCTTTTTCGAAATAGGCCCGATGCTCCGGGAGCATATATCCAGCCGCCTCCAACCGTGTCGGTGGCAAGCCGCCTTTCTGCCGCAACAACCGGTAAGCTTCACACAAACGGTGGAATCCTTTGGCCGGGTCGACCCGGGCAAAGTAGCCAATTTTGACGACTTCCCGCTGCGGCTTAGGCAACGCGTCGAAGCCGTCCATCGAAATTCCGATCGGGACTACGCGCAGCTTCTCCGTCGGAATATGCAAATAATGGCTCATGAACGAGGAATAGTACCCGCTTACCGCCAGGAATCGATCGACCTGTGGAATAGCCGCCTCGATCAAGCGTTTCGACTCGGCTTTGTAAGGCTCCGGCAGCCCTTCCAAAAACAGGTCCTCCCCCTGTAAAGTGCAGACAATCTTCGTACCGGGCGAAGCCTTTCGCAGGGGTTCAGCCATCGAAATCAGAAGGGTGAACGGCAGGCAGATCACGTCGAACTTCGGCTCCCGCCGCAGCCAATCGGCCACCTTACGGAACTCCTTCGCAATGGGTCCGTCCTCGCCCTGGAGCATGTCGACAGTCATTTCTCCCAGGAACCGCGGCGTCACGCCGATCGATTTCTGGGACGCCCTCCGAAGCGCCCACGCGTTGTCGAACAGCAGCCGGTCCAGTGCCTCCGGCGTATATCGAAAGAACGAGGACTTCTGCTGTAAATAAACGCTGATCCCGCCAAAGAAAACGCGCCCATCGGAGACATTTTCCTCGTCGGTCAGCGTCGGCGTGTAAACCGGCATCAGAACTACGTCGTGGCCCTGCCGTTTCAACTCCGCTGCCAGCGCGTTATCCCGCATGCAGGAGCCGCAATACATGTTTGCCGCTCCCGCTGTAACGTGGAGAATCCGCATCAGGCGACGGTTTCCAGCACGCTTTGGAATGCGCGCCGGCCGTAAAGGTGGTCAAACAGATTTCCCTCATGCGGCTGATCCCAACTGATCTTCATTGTCGAGATGGGTCCGAAGTTCAATCGGCCGATGTGGTTGGACGCCAGCAGCCGTTGCTGCAGCGCCCGGTCGCTGGTGATCGCCGAACAGACCAGCGTCGGCCCCAGGCAGTGCGGCAACTCTTCGGCATCCACCTGCACGACGCTCGCGTACGGGAACAGGAACTCGCGGTTTGCCAGTGGATGATCTTTCGAGCAGTTCACAATAGCCGGGAGCACGTAGGTACTGCCGTCTTTCTCGGCGACGCGCGGTGTTCCCCGCTTCTTTTCCACCAAGTCTTCGGTACCGTCCATTTCGGCGTCGATCATCGCCGAAATACGCCGCGCGATATCGGGGGAGGCGAATGGCGCGACCGCCGCTTCCGGATCTTCTTCGGAGCGCGGCGCAATCTTCGCAAACCGCTCGGCCAGCGCCTCTGCGATCTCCTTGGCGTTCGACGTCGTCCAGATGCTGGAACAGTTCACGCACGACCGGCCCGAGTTCTGTGCGATCGAATCGGCCATCAGATCGATATACTTCTCCCAATTCTTTGCGCCCTCGTCGGCCAGGATGATCTTCGAGTACCCGGGCCCATGGATTTCAATCCGCGGATCGCCCGCCCAGGCCTTGGCTGCGCCCACGTCGCCAAACAGCATCCCTCGCCCGGTTTGCCGCAGGATTTCGCCGCCGCCGCCATGGTTAGTCGAGTAGTACCCGAACACCTCCGCCGGCACCCCGGCCTTGATGTAGGCCTGCACAATTCTGTAGGGCGTCCAGGGTTCGGACCCGCCCGGCTTTAGAATCAGCGGCGTCTTAAACGCGATCGCCGGCGCCCACAACGAATGCACGCCTGGGGAGTTCGACGGCAGAATCACGCCCAACGAATGGCCGCGCGGAAAGAAACTCAGTGCCCGTCCGCCGATCTCGCCGTATCCCCGGTCCAGCATGTCCAGGTCGCTCAACCGCGTCAACCCGGACAGCACAGTCTCCATCGAATCCAGCACGCCCCGGACTTTTTCCATGTTCCGGCGTACCATCACATTCGGCGAACCCGTAGTCCCGGAAATTTGCTTAACGATATCCTCCGGCGACTGCATCGCATCTCCCAGCGGCAGCTCGTCCTCGGCGAAATGGCGGGCGGCCTTTTTCGCCATTCCGATCAACTCGCGCGTGGAAAAGCCCTGCAGGATCCCGTGCATCTCTTCCTGCCGCATTAGGTCGCGCCGAATCAGGCCGATATTGGCCTGGCTGATTTCGGCTAACTGCTCGCCCGTCCGGTAGTGAAAAACCTTGTTGACGTCTACGGATTGATACGGCTTTCCCAGCCGCAAGATAGGTATGTGAACCATCGTCAGTACACCCCTTCCACAACGGATTTCTGGAACTTCGAGAAGGGACGCACATTGCGAACTCCATCCCACGGATACTGCGCGCAAGGCGCTTCCCGCTCGCACTCATCCCGCTCCAGGAACCGCGGAATGAACGTCTCTTTCGTTAACGTCGTCAGCCGCACACGGCCTGTCTCACCGTAAGCCACCAACTCGCCGGTGCGGTCCGGATGGACCACTTCCAAGACGGCGCGCGGTGACGGCGGATAGTAGATGATCGCCCAGTTGTCTTCTTTGGAAGGCGCGCGGTGCGTCGCCAATCCCATTAGAGTGTTGCCGTAGGTTGGCGCGAAATAGATGTCCGGACCCAGCAGCTCTTCCACCGCGAACCGGTGAAATTGCGGCGTCATCTCTGTTCCGCCGCAGAAAACACCCTTAATTCCGTACTTGGCGAGATCGATCTTCTCGCACAACGCCTCCAAAAGCTTCGGCGTCGTAAACATGCACTTGATTTCGTTGGCTCGCAAGATTGTCAATGCCTGGTCAATGCAATGTTGCTTGTAAAGCTCCGCCTCGCGGATCTCGCCGCGTTTGATCAGCTTGATCACCCACCGCGGGTCCAGATCCACGCAGAAGGAAACGCCGCCGCGGTGCTGCGCCAAATGCTCCACCGCCAGCCTTAGCCGCCTCGGACCGGAGGGTCCTAGCATCAGCCAATCGGAACCCTTCGGGAAGGATTCATCAGGCAGCGTGGTCGAAAACTGCTCGTAGTCGATTCGGAAATCGTTAATCTGCATGCGCGATTTCGGCACACCCGTAGAACCGCCGGTCTCGAACACATAAATGGGCATTCCCGCCAAGCCCTTCGGCACCCAGCGCCGGACCGGTCCGCCACGCAGCGTATCGTCCTCAAAATTGCCAAATTTGTCCAGATCCGCGTAGTTGTGGATTTCCTTGCGCGGGTCCCATCCGGCCTTCGCGGCCCATTCCAGCCAATACGGGCATCCCGTGTCGGGGTTGAAATGCCACTCAACAATCTCGCGGACGTGTGCATCCAGCGCGGTGCGAGCGGCCTGGACTTGGGATTCGAGTTCGGGTGCAATCAGTGTCGACATTAGATTTCTATCTTACTTCCTTCGGGCTTTGTCGAAGCATAATGGAGACATGCTGCCTTGGATTTTCGCCGCGATGGCGTCTTTTCTTGCGATTCATTTCCTACGGCGGAAGCTCGTGCTTTGGCGGCGGCTCCTTTTCGCGGTGCCGCTGTTCGCTATCGCCATCTTCTTCCTGCTCCAGGCCGCCGGCATGCGATTGGAGAATGGCGGCGAAGGCATACCGAAGTTTGTCACCTTCCAAAGCTTTGACCGCCAGGCCGAGACGATCGAAGCTGATCGCGCCGCCGCTCCCGTGCCCGAAGCGACTAAAGCCGCGCCGGCCGAAGACGCAAAGCCAGAGCCGAAACCAGTTGAACCGGAAACTGTCCATGCCGCCGCCAATGCCCCTTGGCCGGATTACCGCGGCCCGAATCGCGACGGCGTGTCCAATGAAAAAATTCTCACCACCTGGCCCAACGGCAAATTGACAGAACTATGGCGCAAACCCATCGGCGCCGGCTGGGCCTCCTTCGTGATCGCCGCCAATCTCGCCTACACCATTGAACAGCGCCGCCAGCAGGAAGTCATTGCCGCCTATGACACGGCGACAGGCCGCGAAGTGTGGAGCCACAAATATAACGCCGACTTCCAGGAATCGATGGGCGGTCCCGGTCCTCGCGCCACGCCTACCTGGCATGATGGCCGTATCTACTCGATCGGCGCGACCGGTGAGTTCTTCGTCCTGGACGCCGCCACCGGCAAGGTCATCTGGAACAAGAACATCCTCCAGGACAACGGCGCCAAAAATATCGAATGGGCCATGGCGGCCTCCCCGCTAATTGTTGACGACACGGTCGTCGTCCAACCTGGCGGCTCCGGGGGCAAATCGGTGGTTGCCTATAACAAAAATACCGGCGCCCGCGTTTGGTCCGCTCTCAACGACCGTACTTCTTATGCCTCGCCCATGCTGGTGACGTTGGCCGGAAAACGCCAGATCGTGACCATCACTGCCCAACGTGCCGTCGGACTGGATGCCACAAACGGCAAACTTCTTTGGGAGTACCCCTGGGTCACCGAATACGACATTAACAGCGCGCAGCCGATTATCACCGGGCCCAACCAACTGGTGATCTCCTCCGGCTACGGCCACGGCGCCGCCATGCTCGAAATCGGACCCTCCGGAGCGAAACGGATCTGGGAAAACAAGAAACTGAAAAGCAAGTTTAATTCCAGCGTCATTTTCGAGGGCTATATTTACGGTTTTGATGAATCGATCTTCACGTGCGTCAAAGCAGCCACCGGCGAACCTGCCTGGAAAGCAGGCCGTTACGGCTACGGGCAGGTACTCCTCGCCGACGGACACCTGGTCATTACTACCGAGGAAGGGCAAATCGTGCTTCTAAAAGCAGATCCCGCCGCGCATCGAGAACTTTACAAATTCCAGGCGCTCGAAGGCCGCACCTGGAACGTGCCCGCCATCGCCAACGGACGCCTGTTCGTTCGCAATGCTACCGAGATGGCCGCCTACAAAATCGGACCCAGCTAATTCCCATGCGACATCTGATTCTGCTTGCCGCCTTTGGTGTGTATTGCGCTGAGATACGTGTCTACGACAGCGCCGGAGCGCTTATTCCCAACGCCAAAATCGAACAAACCAGCCCAACGGAGTTCCGCATTTCCGCCCCCGGCTTCGCCACGTTAACCATCCCCAAATCCTCCGAAACCGCATTCCTCACCCGCGTCACTGTCACTGCCGTGCCCGGCCTCGCCGAAGAGATCATGGATCGTCCGGAGCTCATTCTCACCGGCGACCGCCCCACCCAAGCCACCGTCGCCCAGGCTCTCGAAACCAAGCCCAATGTGATGCTCCAGCAAACGGGTGCCGGGCAAGTTTCCCCTTTCCTCCGCGGACTCACTGGCTATCAGGTGCTCAATCTCGTCGATGGCGTCCGCTTCAACAATTCCACCTTCCGCTCCGGCCCTAACCAGTATTTGGCCTACGTAGAACCCAGCCAGGCCGCGCACGTTGAAGCGATGCTGGGACCCAGCGGCACCCAATACGGCAGCGACGGGCTCGGGGGAACCATTCAGGTTCTGACCGAGGCGCCTAGCTACTCGAACCCCGGCTGGCACGGCCAATTACTGGCCTACGGCAACTCGGCCGACCTCTCCGGGGGCGGCTCGGCGGCCATATCGCATGGCTCCGAAAAAGTCTGGTTTCAACTCGGCGCCGCGGCTCGCCGCCATAACAATATCCGCGCCGGGCATGGCTACGACTCCCACAATGTTCTCGTCCGGCTCTACGGCCTGACAAATGAGCAGGTTCGCGATCAACTCGGTAGCCGCCTTCTCGATACCGCATACTCGCAGGCCGGCGCCCACGGCAAACTGGACCTTCGTCCGGATGAAAAACAAAGCTGGACCACCTGGTATCAGCGCGGAGAGGTCCACGGGCTGCGCAACACTAAGGATCTGTGGGGCGGACTCGGTCGTCTGCAGTCCGATCTCAGTCCGCAAGTTCTCGATCTTTTCTACACCCGCTATGAACGCCTCCAAACCGCAGGGTTCAATTCCGTCAGCGGACGCTTCTCCCTGAACCGGCAGCAGGACGGCGGAACCCGCCAGGGCCTCAAAACATCGGACGCAATCACCACGGAATTCAACCGTGTCCAATCCCTGGGCTACTCCGGACAAGCCATCAAGCAATGGCAAACCCATACGGGTGTCAGCTTCGGTGGCGAGCTCTACGATGAATCTATTCGCTCGGTTCGCCGCGTCAACGGGCAATCTGCCCGGCCCCTATATCCCGACGGCTCCGGCTATCGCATCGGCGGCCTATACGCCCAGGGTTCCACGGAGCTTCGCCGCCTTCGCGCAGGATATGGCGTTCGCTATTCGCGAATATCGTATTCCAACCCGGCGAACCCGGCCTTTACCACCCCGGCATCATCCCAGGCATTCAATGACTGGACCTGGCAAGCCAGCCTGCTTTACAAGCTCACCCAGACCTTTGCCATCCACGGCTTGGCGGGCCGCGGCTTCCGCGCTCCAAACCTTAACGACCTCGGTGCCATCGGCCTTCAGGATCTCGGCTTCGAAGTCCCCGCGCGCGAAGCCGGCAACGCCCTTCTATCGGACTCCGCCGGCGAAGGCGCACTGTCAAAGGGTGTGCCGCTCAAACCCCTCCGCGTGGAAACCCTCCGCAATTACGAAGCGGGAATTCGCTGGCGACCCGGCCGCCACACTCTGCGCATGCAGTTCTTCGATGCCCATCTCCAGGACCCCATCGTGCGCCGCACGCTGCTCTATCCGGCCAACGCCATCCCCACCGCAATAGCCGGGCTCCCTGTCACTCCTATCCCCCCGACAGATGCGCAGCGCGCCCAAGGGGTGGTCACGGTCGCCACTGCCGCCGATCCCCGCGCATTAAAGTCCTTTGTCAACGACGGCCGCTCCCGCTACTGGGGCGTTGAGTCCCTCGCCGAAATCCGCCTCTCCAGTCGCTGGCTTTGGTCAAACTCCTATTCATTTCTGTTGGGCCGCGATCTCGATCCCAACCGCAACATCCGCCGCCTCCCCCCGCAGCAGGGTGCTACCCGCCTCCGCTACATCACCGCCAAGTTCTGGGTTGAAGCGCAACTGGCCGTCGCCGGCGCCCAAGACCGCTTGAGCGGCGGCGATCGCGACGACGAACGCATCGGCGCCAGCCGTCGCCGGTTGGACATCGCCGACTTCTACAACTCCGCCCGCGGCTCCCAAATCCAGACCGGCGAGACCTTACGCCAGATCCAGGATCGAGTACTCCCCGGTGTTTCCGATACGACCCGCGTCACGCTCTTCAACAGCACCCCCGGATGGGCTGTCGTTGACCTTCGTGCCGGCTTCCCTGTCAATGAGCAACTTACCGTGGAAGCCGCAGCAACGAATATCGCCGACCGCAACTATCGATTACACGGCTCCGGCATCGACTCCCCCGGCCGCTCCGCCTTCCTCCAGCTCCGCTGGCGCTTCTAAAGCCGTTCCGGAAGCGGCGTCGCGCGCTGCAGAAGGTGAAGGATGTTCCCCTCCGGATCGGTAAAGAACACCACCCGGTTGCCCTTGTTTTCAAGCGGCTCCGTGATGAAATGAATCCCGCGCGCGTTCAACCTTACGTACGCGGCATCAAAATCTTCTACCGTCAAAGCGAGGTGGCGGATGCCGGGCGTCTTCATCGTCGACGCCGGCCGATCGCCCTCGGCGTGGATCAACTCCAGCATCGTCCCATTTTCCGCCCGCACGAAAATCGCCCCGGCCGACTTGTAATTGATCTCAAATCCCAGCATATCGACGTACCAGTCCGCGAGAGCAACGATGTCCTTTGCGGCAATGGCCGTATGTTCAATTCCGGTAATCATGTCACTACCAGCTTACTTGCGAAATCCTCCAAACGGATCGCAGGATCGTCGAGCTATCATTACGAGATCATGCGTACGCGACTTGGTATCGCCGCTGTTCTTGTCCTGCTGCCGCTGGCCGCCGGCGAATGGCCCCAGTTTCGTGGCGTAAACAGCTCCGGCGTCTCGGACGAGAAAAACCTTCCCATCTACTTCGGAGCCGGCCAGAACATGGTCTGGAAAACGCCCCTGCCGCCGGGCCACTCGTCGCCTGTTTTTAGCAAAACGCAGATCTTCGTTTCCGCTTACGACAAGAGCGGCATCTACCTTTTTGCACTTGACCGCAAAACGGGCAAGGAACTCTGGCGCCGGCCCATCCCCCGTCCTCGCATCGCCGAGCACCACGTCAACTCCACGCCGGCAAGCCCCTCCCCGGTCACGGACGGCGAAAATGTCTATGCCCTCTATAACGATTTCGGCCTCATTTCTTTCGACCGCGCCGGCAAGGAGCGCTGGCAACTCGACCTCGGCCGCATCAATAATCCCTTCGGTCTCGGAACTTCCCCCGTACTAGCTGGCAAAACCCTCCTCGTAAACATTGATGCCGAAAGCGGTTCCTACTTCGTGGCACTCGACAAAGACACGGGCAAACAGAAGTGGCGCCGCGAACGCCCCGACTTTACCCGCGGCTTCTCTACTCCGGTGCTCTATAAACCAGAAGGTGAACCGCTCCAAGTCCTCATCGCCGGATCCTATTCCCTGGTCGCTTACAGCGTGGAAACCGGTGAGCCCATCTGGTGGGTCAACTCCCTCACCTGGCAGCTCAAACCCACGCCCGTCATAAGCGGAGACACTGTTTACGTTCTCGGCTGGGCCGGCGGCTCCGACGAAGGCGCTCAGGAAAACGTCCCCGATTTTCCCGAAATTCTCAAAACCCGCGACAGCAACAAAGACGGCAGGCTTACCAAGGAGGAGATCGCCGACGACCGCCTCACCAAGGACTGGGCCGCCATGGATCTCGACCGCACCGGATTTGTCGAACTCCGCGACTGGCAGATGTACCAACGCCGCAAGCGAGTCGTTAATGCCGTCAATGCCATACGCCTTGGCGGGCGTGGCGACATGACCGAAAAGTCCGTCAAATGGCGTTACTACAAGTCGCTGCCTAACGTCCCTTCACCCCTTTACTACGACGGCATTGTCTACATGACCAAGGAAGGCGGCATTATGACCGCTCTTGACGCAGCCACTGGTAAGGTTCTCAAGCAAGCGCGCCTCACCGGCGCCCTCGGCGACTATTACGCTTCCCCCGTTGTTGCCGATGGCCGAATCTACGCTACTTCGCAGGAGGGGAAGGTTGCCGTCATTAAGCCCGGCCCCGACTGGGAAATTCTCGCCGTCAACGCCCTCAACGAACCCGTCAACGCCACGCCCGCCTTCGTTGACGGTCGAATCTTTGTCCGGACGCACGAACACCTTTACTGCTTCGCCAACCAATAATTCCCGATGTTACCGCTCTTCCTTTTCTCCACGATGGCACTCCTCGCCGCCGACTGGCCGCAGTACCGCGGACCCAACGCGATCGGCGTCACCGAAGACCGAAACCTTCCCGTCGAAATGGGCCCGGCCAAAAACGTCATATGGAAGACCGCCGTCCCGCCCGGCCATTCCTCGCCGATTCTTGTGGGTTCCCGCATTTTTCTGACGGCAGTCGATCTCGAGACGCTATTCACCATCGCCTATGACCGTGCGACCGGCAAAGAACTCTGGCGCCGCGAGTCGCCTCGCCCCCGCAAAGAGGCCTTTCAGAAGACCAACTCTGCCGCCTCCGGAACCCCGGCCAGCGACGGCAAACTGGTCGTCAGTTTCTTTGGGGATTTCGGCCTCCTGGCCTACTCCGTGGAAGGAAAACCGCTCTGGCAACTCCCCTTGGGCCCCTTCAACAACGCCAACGGCCACGGCTCCTCACCGGTCATCATCGACGACATGGTGTTTATCGTCTGCGATCAGGACACCGATTCTTATTACCTGGCTGTCGACAAAGCCACCGGCACGGTCCGCTACAAAGTGGAGCGACCCGAAACCACCCGCGGGTACATCACGCCTTCCGTTTGGCGGCCTGCCGGCGGCCCGGCCGAACTCATCGTTCCCGGAGCCTACATCACCAGCGGCTATGAGCTCAAGACCGGCAAGAAACTCTGGTGGGCCGGCGGCATGGCCTGGCAGCTAAAGGGCGCGCCCGTCATCGTCGGCGACAAAATGTATCTCAACTCCTGGGAATCCGGCGGCGATACCGAAACCCCGCCCGCTGTCGAGGAGTGGCCGGTCGTTACCAACAAATTCGATCGTGATGGCGACGGCAAATTAAGCGTCGAGGAGGCCGCCGGAGTCGGCATCAAAAACGCACGTGCCATGTTCGACTACGACCTCAATAAGGACAACTTCATGGAAGAACGCGACTGGAATTTCCTGAAACTCCATCGCCAGGCCCAGAACTCCATCATGTCCATCCAGCTCGGCGGCCGTGGCGATGTCACCCAAACGCACGTGAAATGGCGCTACCGCAAATCGCTGCCCAACTGCTCCACGCCGTTGCTCTATAAGGATGTGCTCTGGATGGTGAAGGACGGCGGCGTCCTGACTACCTTAAACCCGGAAACGGGCGCCGTTCTGAAACAGGGCCGCATCCTCGGAGCCCTCGAGCAATACTGGGCCTCCCCCGTCGGAGCCGACGGCAAGGTCTACATGATCTCGCAGGCCGGCAAGCTCTCCGTCATCAAGGCGCAGGGCGAATGGGAGGTTCTGCAAGTCAACAACCTGGACGACGAGACCTTCGCCACCCCCGCCATCGGCGACAACCGACTCTACATCCGGACTCTTTCCACCCTCTACTGTTTCGGCCTGCCAAAATAGCCCCATGCCGTTCCACCCGCTCGATTGGCGCCGGGAGTCCGAATCCGCCCAATTGGAAGCCATTCGATCCTTTGACGCGACTATGCGGTGCCGCCGCACCGTCCGGCACTTTTCCACGGAGCCCGTCGCCCCCGAACTCATTGATCGCGCCATTGCCATCGCCGCCTCTGCCCCCAGCGGCGCCAACCAGCAGCCCTGGCGCTTCATCGTCGTCACTGATCCCGCCAAAAAGCACGAAATCCGTCTCGCCGCCGAAGCCGAAGAGAAGGAAAACTACGAGCATCGATTCCCGCCGGAATGGCTCGCCGCCTTGGCCCCCTTTGGTACCGATTGGCACAAAGAGTTCCTGGAAATAGCGCCCGTCCTGATCATAGTATTCCGGCTCGACTACGGCCTCACCGAGGACGAGCGAAAAACCAAACACTATTACGTCGCCGAATCGGTGGGAATCGCCGCCGGGTTCCTCCTCGCCGCCCTCCATATTGCAGGCCTGGCTACGCTGACCCATACGCCCAATCCGATGGGTTTTCTAACGCGCATCTGCGGGCGTCCAGCCAACGAACGGCCGTTTCTCCTGATTCCAGTAGGCTACCCGGCTCCGGATGCCATCGTGCCTGAGATTCACAAGAAGCCGTTGGACGAGGTTCGCGTCTGGCTATAGACGCTGACGCTCCCGGCCAGTACTTCAGACTCAGTACCAAGGTCCTACCTAACTCGATTTTCCACGGCATATTAAGTGTTTCCCTGATGTCTTCATCGTTCGCGAAGCCGTAACATGCCTTTAGCCGTTCCGCCGGTACTAAAGAAGAGAGAGGACTACGAACATGAACCGAATGAATCAAGTGATCGCTGTGCTGAAGATCTGGAAGGACACAAAGGGTCAGGACCTGATTGAATACGCACTCATGGCTGGTTTCGTTGCCGTGGCCGCGGGTGCCATCATGCCCGACGTTTCCAACAACATCAGTCAAATTTTCTCTAAGGTTGCCAGTTCTATGGGCAGCGCCGCCAGCCAGGGCTCTTAACGGCTAGCTTAATTGGGCTAGCTTAATTGCTTTTGCCCGCGCGTTGTTCGTATTTTGGCGGAATCGATATGGATTTCGGTTCCGCCAATGCCCGCGAAGTCCCCTCCCCAAAAGCCGCTTTCTATCCGATTCCGTCCTTTCACGTACCGCATGGTACTTTCGTCCATACCCGCCGCCCTCCTCATCAGCCATTTTGCCCCTCCCCCTAAGTGGATTCGCTAATTACAAAAGTGACTAACTACGGCTATTCTCTTTTCAGCAGCCAATTCGATGCGGTTGCAAGGAGAGGAATAAACTAATGAATCGTATGAAGAACTATTTCTGGTCGCTCGCGATCCTCAAGGACACCAAGGGCCAGGATCTTATCGAATATGCGTTGATGGCTGGCTTCGTCGCGGTTGCCGCCGGTGCTATCATGCCGGGAGTTTCCAACAACATTAGCCAGATCTTTTCGAAAGTCGCCAGTTCCATGGGCAACGCTGCCAGCCAGGGCTCCTAAACTCTTTTTGGCCGCCAACTTAATCCAATCCCAAGAGACGGAGTCCCGGTGGGCTTCGTTCTTTTTGTACCATCTGGTGAGTTTTACCCTGCAGGCGGTTCGACCTATACGGGCAGAACTTCTTGATGCATAAGTGACCCGATATTAGGGAGTTCTACTGATAGGAATAGTCCGAATTTCCCGGTACGCTCTTTACAGCAGCCAATTATCAGATTTGCAGTGAGAGGAACAAACAATCATGAGTCGAATTAAAAACATCGTAAGGTCGCTGGCGATCCTCAAGGACACCAAAGGCCAGGACCTTATAGAATACGCATTGATGGCCGGTTTCGTCGCGGTCGCAGCCGGCGCCATAATGCCCGACGTTTCTAACAATATCAGCCAAATCTTCTCCAAGATTTCCAGCTCCTTGGGCAACGCCGCCAGCCAGGGCTCCTAAACGACGCCTGCCTTCAATTCATTAACGACAAGAAAAACGGGGCCGTTCGGGCCCCGTTTTTGTATTTTGTTTTCCCTACGGTATCGAATGGTACTTTAGTTGTCCGGTTCAGGAATTTACTGATGTACAAGGTGACTCGCATTAGGTAGTTCTCCTAATTGGAAGTGTCTGGACCCGGCTGTACTCTCTAATCAGCAGGCGATATACAGAACTGCAGTGAGAGGAACAAATAATCATGAACCGCATTAAGAACTACTTCTGGTCGATGGCCATCCTGAAGGACACCAAGGGCCAGGACCTTATCGAATACGCTTTGATGGCCGGCTTCGTCGCCGTCGCCGCGGGCGCCATCATGCCTGGCGTCTCCAACAACATCAGCCAGATCTTCTCCAAGATCTCCAGCTCCATGGGCAACGCCGCCAGCCAGGGCTCGTAATCTCCTTTCGGTTTTCAACCGAATTTCAACAAAAAGGGCGGGGCCTCATCGGCTCCGCCTTTTTTTCTTGTTATCCCTATGCGAACTCCCAGATAAATTGCCGGAAAAACACAGCCGCCTCCGCCACTTGATCGCATTCCACATACTCCACGGCCGCATGCGCCCGATCTATACTTCCCGGTCCAAATATGATGCTCGGTACCCCTTGCCGGTAGAGCTTGCTGGCATCGCTGCCAAATGGCACGCCCACCGGCGCCACCGGCCGCCCAAGCGCAACGAGCACCCGTTGCGCAGCATGCACAACGCCACTCTCCCGTTCTACTTCAAACGATGAATCGGCAATCATCGGTTTGTCTGTTTCGGCGCCCAACCGCGCACCCAGCGCCGCATAGCCCTCCCACACCGCTACCGGATCCTCGCCAGGAATCAGCCGCCGGTCGATTGCGATCTCGCACAGATCCGGCACAAAGTTTATCTGTTCCCCGCCGCGAATCATCCCGATATTCAAAGTTCCCGGTCCCAAAAGCGGATGCTTACGCGCCGCCAGCGTTGCTCCCTCTTCATCGAGTGCCTGAATTAGCGCCGCCATTCCGCTAATCGCGTTCACTCCCAAATGTGGCTTGGCGCTATGCGCCGCCTTTCCCCGTGTCCGCATCTTCCAGCGCAGCACCCCTTTTGACGCCGTCACCAACCGCATCTCCGTCGGTTCGGCCACTATCGCCGCGCTCGCGCGCAGATCCTGACACAACCGGAGTACGCCCTGAAAGGAATACTCTTCATCCACTACCGCCGCCAGCCAAATCTCACATTGCGGCAGCACCCCTGCAGCATGAATGCTCGCGACGGCATGCATCATCGCCGCCAGGCCCGCTTTCGTATCGCATGACCCCCGCCCATACAGGCGTCCATCTCGTATCATAGGGTCGAACGGCGGAATCGTCATCCCGCACACTGAAACCGTGTCCATGTGGGCTTCCAGGACCAACCGCCGCCCCGGCTGCTTTCCCGGAATATGGGCAATCACGTTAAACCGCCCGGGTAACACCTCCTGCCGAAAGGTTTCTATGCCATTCTTGGCAAAGAAGGCCTCAACATATTCGGCAACGCCGGATTCCGGCACCCCACCCTCATACGAGGGGTTCACACTATTGATCGCGACCAGATCGGCCAAAATCTCCAATACGTCCAGCTTGTTTGTCATCCTTTAAGCGCCACTACCGATAGTAGTACGCCCGCGGCAAGCGATATACTGGTGAAAATGCAGGAAATGAGCCTCTTCTGGCTCCGCGTCGCCGCCGCTCTCTACGCCACCGGCCTCATCTACGTAGCCGATTTCCTATTCCGCCGCGCCGCCACCCTTTTTCGCCCCGCCCTCGCCACTTTCAGCATCGCCGCCGTTTTTCACTTCGTCTCCATCGTCGAGCGGTCCATGATCAACGGCCACCTGCCCGCCCAGGACTTCCATCAAACCGTCACTCTCCTTGCCCTGGTCCTTGCCATAGCTTTCCTGGTCATCAACTGGATCTACGATTTTGCCAGTCTCGGCCTCATCGCCTTCCCGCTCGTTGCCGCGCTCACGGCCATCGGCGCCGCTTCCGAACCGCTCGGCCCCTGGCCGAATTCCAGCCTTCGCGACGCCTGGCTCCTCATCCACGTCCTGCTCAATATCGCCGGCTTCACCAGCACGCTTTTCATGGCGGTGGCCAGCCTCTTTTACCTCGCCCAGGAAAAACACCTTAAAACCAAGCGGCCGCCCAAGTTCTTTCAGCACCTGCCGCCTCTTCATACGCTCGATCAACTCGCTTCCCGCGCCATGATTGCCGGTTTCGTTTTTACTACCGCCGGCGTCATAGCCGGCTCCGGCTGGGCTTATATGGAATCGGGCAATCGGTGGATCGGCGAAGGTAAGGTCCATATCAGCCTCTTCACCTGGTGCTTCTACCTAGCGGTTGTCTTCTTGCGGACGAACGCCGGCTGGCGCGGCCGGCGCGCGGCATTCCTGGCCTTCTACGTCCTTCTATTTAGCACGCTCACCTGGGTCTCTCACGTCGGATTGCGTCCGCTTCTAGCCAAATGAAGCTCCACGTCACAGGTCTGAACCACCGCACCGCACCCATCGAAGTGCGGGAGCGCATGGCCTTTGATACAGCCTCGCTTCCTGGCGCCCTGCAACACTTGCGCGGCGCTAGCGGCGTACGCGAAAGCCTGATCCTTTCCACTTGCAACCGCGTGGAAATCGTCGTCGCGGCCGACGAAGCATCCGACGCCGAAAAGCGCCTGGCGGGATTCCTGGAGCAAGCCAAGCCCGGCCATCCCCTCGAACTTTCCCGCCATCTCTACCACTTCGAGGACCGCGACGCGATCCGCCACCTCTTCCGCGTCGCCTCGTCGCTGGACAGCATGGTCGTCGGCGAACCGCAAATCCTCGGTCAACTGAAAGAGGCTTGGTCCCTCGCCAAGGAACACGGCGTACTCGGCCAATATCTCGACACCGTACTCACCCGCGCCTTCAGCGTCGCTAAACGAGTCCGTACCGAAACTACCATCGGCGAAAGCGCCGTCTCGGTATCCTTCGCCGCCGTCGAATTGGCAAGAGAAATCTTCGGCTCGCTCAAGGGCTGCGGCGTCCTCCTCATCGGCGCCGGCAAGATGAGCGAACTCGCCGCCCGCCATCTCCACCGTTCCGGCGCCAACCGCATCTTCGTAACCAACCGCACCGTCTCTCGCAGCGAGGAGATGGCATCTCTCTTCAACGGCACCATCCTCGACTACAGCAACTTTCAAAGCGCGATGCATCACGAGATCGACATCGTCATCGCATCCTCCGGCGCGCCCCACTACATACTCACCGAAGAGCAGATGCGGCAGATCCGGGCCAAACGCAAAGGCCGGCCCATTTTCCTGATCGATATCGCCGTTCCCCGCAATATCGAACCCTCGGTAAACACTCTCGAGAATGTCTTCCTCTACGACATCGACGATCTCGGCCGCGTCGTCGAACAGAACCGGAAAGGGCGTGACGCCGAAGCCGCGGCCGCCGAACGTATCATCTCCGAGGAGGTTGAAAAACTCGTCGCCCGTTTTAAGGAGCGCGAAGCAGTCCCGATCATTGTCGCGCTGCAGGATCACCTCGAACGCCTCCGGAAACTGGAAGTAGACCGCCTGCGCGGAAAACTCGGCGCCCTCACGCCTCAACAGGAAGACGCCATCGACGCCCTCACAAAATCCATAATGGCAAAGGTCGCTCACGGCCCGATCACCGAAATCCGCCGCAACGCCGCCCGCGAAGAAGGCTGGCAAACCATCGAAGATATCCGCCGCATGTTCAAACTGGAGACCCCGGAGGAATGAGCGATCTCGTCATCGGCTCCCGCGGCTCGAAGCTCGCGCTCTGGCAGGCCAATCACATCGCCGCGAAGCTCACCGCATTGGGCTACACTCCGCGCATTGAGATCATTCAAACCACAGGCGACAAAATCACCAATGTTCCCTTAAGCCAAGTGGGTACCAAGGGCCTCTTCACGAAGGAGATAGAGGAAGCGCTGCTGGCGGGAACCATCGACCTTGCCGTTCACTCCGCCAAAGACATGCCCACCGAACTACCCGGCGGCCTCATTCTCTCCGCGTTTCCGGAACGGGAAGATCCCCGCGACGCGATCATCGGCGAAATGCCCGCGGGCGCCATAGTCGGCACAAGTTCCCTCCGGCGAGCCGCCCAGTTGCGTTCGCAGCGCCCCGACGTCGAGATCCGCGACCTTCGCGGTAACGTCGATACACGCCTCCGCAAACAGGCCGAAGGCCAATACAGCGCCATCCTTCTCGCCGCGGCCGGCCTGATCCGCCTCGGATGGCAGGACCGGATCACAACCTTCCTTGATCCCGCCGAATTCGTCCCCGCTGTTGGTCAGGGCGCCCTCGCTATTGAAACGCGCGACGATGGCAGCAAGGGCCACCAGGCGGCCGGGAAACTCGACGATCCTGCCACCCGCGCCCGCCTCACCGCCGAGCGAGCGGCGCTCCGGGCGCTCGGCGGCGGCTGCCAGGTCCCCATGGGCGCTCACGCCATCCTCGCCGGCGGCGATCTCCGCATCCACGGAATCGTGGTCTCCGTTGATGGCCGCACCGCCTTCCGTTCCCAGGCCGAAGGTCCCATCGCCGAAGCCGCGAACCTCGGGGCGGCGCTCGGCCAAAAGCTCATCAATGCCGGCGCCCATCTATGACCGGTAAGGTCTACATCGTCGGTGCCGGCCCCGGCGACCCCGAACTCATCACCGTCAAAGGCCAGGAACTTCTCGCCGCCGCCGATGTCGTCCTCTACGACAACCTCGCTGCGCCCGAACTTCTCCCGCCCAACGCCAAAAAAATCTATGTGGGCAAGAAGAAGTCGGACCACTCCATGCCGCAGCAGGAGATCATCGGCTTGCTCATCGAACATGCCCGCGCCGGTTCTATCGTCGTCCGCCTGAAGGGTGGCGATCCATACATCTTCGGCCGGGGCGGGGAAGAGGCCGAAGCGCTCGCCGCCGCCGGCATCCCCTTTGAAGTCGTACCGGGAGTCACCGCCGCCCTTGGCATCGCCGCTTACGCCGGCGTCCCTCTCACCCATCGCGACCACAACTCCTCGGTAACCTTCGTCACGGGCCACGACCCTGACCGCATCGACTGGACCCGCGCCGGGCACGCCGAAACACTGGTCATCTACATGGGCCTCACCACCATTGGGACCATCGCCGGGCGCCTCATGGCCGCCGGCCGCAGCCCCGACACCCCCGCTGTCGTCGTTCAGCGCGCCACCACCCCTCGCCAGCACAGCATCTTCACCACCCTCGGTGAACTGAGTCGCGTGGTGGAAACCGCTCAAATGAAGCCGCCGGCAACGATCGTGATCGGCGAAGTGGCCGCCCTTCGCGGAAAGCTCGACTGGTTCGAAAAGCGGCCGCTATTCGGCCAATCAGTCCTCGTAACCCGGGCCGAAGGGCAAGGACACGAGACCAGCCGCCAACTGCGAAAGCTGGGTGCCAATGTCCTCGACATCCCTGTGATTGAGATCCAACCGCCGGAGGACCCGGAGCCTCTGCGAAATGCGCTGGCGAACCTCGCCGACTACGATTGGATTCTCTTCACCAGCGCTAATGCCGTCAGCCGCTTCTTCGAGGCGCTATTTGCCACCTGCGTCGATTGCCGTGCCATCCGCGCGCGCATCGGCGCCATCGGAGAGAAGACCGCAGCGGCGCTACGTTCAGCGGGTATCCGTGCGGACCGCGTTGCCGAAGACGCTGTCGCCGAAGGCGTCGTCAAGGAGTTCGAAACGGAAAACCTGGCTGGAGCGAGGGTGCTCCTTCCTCGCGCCGCCGCCGGGCGGGACGTAATTCCAAACGAGTTCCGAAAGCGCGGAGCGCGCGTCGACGTTGTGCCTGTTTACCGCACGGTAGTGCCACAGGAAAGCGTGCAAAAGCTAGCCAACGTCAACGGCGTGCATTGGATTACCTTTACCAGCTCCAGCACGGTCAAGAACTTCCTCGCCCTGGGCGGCCGGCGCTTAATCGATGCCGGCTCCAAAGCGATCTCCATTGGTCCGGCAACCAGTGAGACCATGCGTTCCCACGGTATCCCGATTGCCGCCGAAGCCGCCGTCCACACCACCGACGGCGTGATCGACGCGATCGCGGCACTCGTGTATGTTAGAAAGTAAGGCCGGCGAAAACCGCGCCGGTCCGGGAGGACAACGCAGGATGCGTAAGTACAGCAATATCTCGGTGAAGGTGCCGGGAAATATGCTCGACCTGTTTCTAGCCAGAATTTCCGATCTCGCCGCCAGCAGTTGGCGCCGGGATACCGCCGCTGAGGAAGCTAGCGGCGAGTTAGTGAAATTCATGGGAGTGAGCTATGTTTACTACGTGCGGAGCGATGGCCCGCAGACGGATATCGTATTTCTTTATAAAGATGGAGAGTTATCGCTGAATAACATCTTCACAACCGGCAATGGAATTAGTCATGCCGAACACAACCGCGTTAGCACCGAGTTCTGGAAGGCCGGTATGCAACAGGCTTGCAAGGAGATGGGGCTCGCCGGCAAGCACACGCCAACCAGGGACGTAAAGCCGGAAGAGGGGCTCCCCGAACCCGTTGCAAAAGCTCTGAAATACTTCAGTGTCAGTGCCAACAAAGATACGGGTACGGCCCATTTGGACGACATGGAGAGCTTCTGTCGATTTCTGGCCCTGCTCCATGTCTCCGGGGCGAAGTTCGATGAGTCCCGGCTGGAAGCTTTTCTAAAAGAAAACAAATTCAAAGAGAAGATCGTAAACGGCCTTTTGGTCCAATATGATCTTGCGGTTACGCTCTTGCCTATTTACGATTCGCTTCGTAAAGGGAAAGCGGCTTCTACGATTCAATAGTTACGCTTTCACAGCGCCGATCCCTGCGCCGGTCAATTCCGCCGTGCGCAGGGATCCGTTTTTGATAACGAAAATTCCAGGATGCGTCTTGGCCCAGGCGGCGTTCGCCGCCGGAAGATATTGCCGGGAATTCGCCTCAATCCCGGACACGCCCGGCACATGGGAAGCAATGCTCGCCGAATGGATCAATGACGCGCCGGGGCACGTCAAATCCTGCACGCAAAGGAACATATTATACTTCTGCCCGGCGGCAGCCATCAGCATCGCTTGGCTCTGTCCCTTGCAGGCTTTCAGCGCAACGCCGGTGTATCCCATTTCGCGCGCCAGAAGCAGCGTTTCCAGATCGGTGAGTGATTCGTCGATCACGACGGGCCGCAGCTTGGCGGCTTCGTGCATCACATTCTTTCGATCCGCCTTGAGATCGCGCTGCGTGGGCTGCTCAATGTATTCGATCCGCAGGAACCCCTTCGGTGCCTTCTCCTTTACTTTCCGGAGGAATTCGAGCAAATACTCCACATTGGGGCAGCGTTCATTGAAGTCCACGCAGTAACGCCAGTCGATTTCCGGGCGTGTCTCTTGCGCGATGCGGTCAATCCCGACGACGCGGTCAATGTCCCACGCCAGTTCATCGCCCTGCAGCTTGATCTTGATGTGGTGCAGTCCATTGAAGCGAATCCAGTCCGGTAGCGTCTCGGGCAGCCCATCGCCGACCGGCTTCACGATATCGGCGGACGTCAAAGGGTCCGCGCCCCCAACCGAGTGATACAGATTCACCGAGGCCCGCGGCTTCTTGAGGAGGTATTTGTCCAGGCGTTGGCCGCGGAATTCAGCGCCCAGAAACGCCGACAAATCGGGCCCCAGCAGATCCGGACCATAAGTCTCGTAACAGTTGCGCCCATGCGCTTTCCCGAAGGCATCGTGAATCGCACCATCAATCGCACTGGCGGTCACCAGCGTGCACAGTTTCGGGATCGGCGTCGGCAGCTTGATGTCGGAGCTAACCGTCGCCGCGGCCTTCAGATACTCGGGCTCCAGCGCCGTATTGATTTCAATCGGATGCCCATACTCCTTGTAAGCCGCCGTAATGGGCCCGATCTTCAACGCCAACTGCCGCATCGCCCCAAGCGTTATCTCGTACGGCATTGTGCGCGAAGGGAAGGCCCAGACATTACCCAGCGGCATGGATCCAAATCCGTTAGCCACCTTGCCCGCGCGCGTTCGAACCGTGCAATCCACGTTGAGAATCGTCGCACGGTCTACGGCCACGCCGCCGAACTTGTACGGCGCGCGGTACCTAATGTCCTCAAACGATATCTTTACGTCTTCAATCCGGATATCCGTCGGTTTGCCTTTTTGCGCGAGCACCGTCCAGCCCGCCATGCCGCCGAGCACACCCCGCCTTGAGAGCGATTGCATCATGCAATCAGGTCTATCACGATTACGCCCAATCGGCGAAATCTGGCAACATGGTAAGTTCGCAATGAAAACAACATCCGTCCAACTTCAAGACCGTCAGGGCGTCATCGCCGTCCCGCCGCTTTGCCGCAACGCCAACGGCGCGATCAATTGGGAACAGAGCCAGCGCGTGGTCGATCACATTCGCGCCGGCGGCGTAACGCGGCTCATGTACGGCGGGAATGCGTTTCTTTACCACATCACCCTCGCTGACTACGAACAGTTGCTCCAGTGGCTCACCACCCAGGCCGACGATCTGTGGTGCATTCCCGCGGCCGGTCCCTCCTACGGGCGGTTGATAGATCAAGCCCCGCTCCTGCGCAAGTTCAAGTTTCCCTGCGTAATGGCGCTGCCCTGCGCCGATCCCCGCGATGCCAGAGGAATTGAGGCCGGTTTGCGGCAGTTTTCGGCCGAAGCCGAGACGCCCCTAATCGTCTATTTGAAGGAAGAAAACAATTTCGGCGGCGATCTGATGGCCGGTTTGGACGCGGTCGCCCGCCTGGTCTCCGACGGAATTTGCGTTGGCATCAAGTACGCCGTCGTCCGGAAAGACCCCTCGGTGGACGCGTATTTGACAGCTCTGCTGGAACGGGTGAACCGCGAATTGGTCGTTAGCGGCATCGGGGAACGGCCGGTGATTGTTCACTGGAATCAATTTAAACTCGCCGGCTTTACTTCGGGATCCGTCTGCGTCGCACCAGACAAGACGCAGGCCATCTTCGAGGCGCTGCGAGCGGGCCACACGCCGACCGCGGAAGCGATTCGCGAGAAGTTCATCGAACATGAAGACTTCCGGGACGCCTGGGGCCCGGCGCGCGTGCTGCATGCCTCCATGGCGTTGGCCGGAATTGCCGAAACCGGGCCGATTCCACCCTTCATCAGCGCGCTGAGCGCAGACCAGCAGGCGCAGTTACGCCCGGCAGCCATCAAGCTCCGCGGCTAGATGTAGTACATCAGCTCATCGCCGCCATGAACGGACTGGCGGGCCTCGTCCATGCGGGCGCACACCTGTGCCAGCGTCGTCTGATCCAGGATCGTAACCATCGCGTCGCGGACCTCGCGCATGATCATTCGAGTACCGCAGAACCGCACATCCACGCACTCGTCGCATTTGCGGTACGCGGTTTCGCTGGCGCAGGGCAGGGGAGCGATGGGGCCCTCTATCAGTCGGATCACCCGGCCCAACGTAATCTGATCGGGAGGAGCTAGAAGAGCATAGCCTCCCCCCTTCCCCTTCTTGCTGCTCACCAGGCCCTCCCGCTTCAGGTACAGCAGGATGTTCTCCAGAAAGTCCTGAGGAATCGCTTCCCCTTTGGCAATCGTCGAACTGAGCGTAGGACCGCGCCCGTAGTTGCGGGACAGCGCGTACAGGGCGCGAAGTGTGTACTGGGTCTTCTTGGAGAGTGTCCGCATGGGTGCGTCGTCTATTCAGTTTCCCACGCGCCGGCACCAGACGAAGCCGGAAGCCGGAGTGCATTTAGACTAGATAGGATATGAAACCGATCACGTCTGTCGCCGAGTCCCTGGGGATCCCGGCTGAGTACCTTCATTCTTACGGGCCCTACATGGCCAAGGTCCGGCTTGAGTTACTCGAGGCGCTCCCGGCCCGGCGAGGCAAACTGATCCTCATCACCGGCGTCACGCCGACGCTTGCCGGCGAAGGGAAAACCGTCACCGCTATCGGCCTGGCACAAGGTCTTCAGAAGATAGGCAAGAACGCCGTGGCCACGCTGCGCCAACCCTCCCTCGGCCCCGTGTTCGGACAAAAAGGCGGCGCCACCGGTGGCGGTCTCTCGCAGGCATTGCCCCACGACAAAATCAACGTCCACTTCACCGGCGACTTCCACGCCGTCGCCGCTGCCCAGAACACGCTCGCCGCGCTGCTTGACTCGTCCATTTACCACGGCAATCCGCTCGACATCGACCCGCTCTCCATCGATTGGCCCCGCGCCGTCGATGTCAACGATCGCTCCCTGCGCGAAGTCATAACCGGCTTGGGCGGCAGGCTCAACGGCAGCCCGCGCGAGACCGGTTTCGTCATCACTGCCGCGTGCGAAATGATGGCGATTCTGGGACTCTCCGAATCGATGGCCGACCTTCGCCGCCGCCTGGGCGACATCATCATCGGCACCGCCCGCGGCACCGGCCGCATGGTGCGCGCCGGCGAATTGGGAATCACCGGCTCTTTGCTCATGCTCCTCGCCGACGCACTGCACCCGAACCTGGCCCAAACCACCGATGGCACGCCGGCCTTCGTCCACTCCGGCCCCTTCGCCAACATCGCCCACGGCACCGCCAGCGTCACGTCGCTCCGCATGGCGCTCGCCCTGGCTGACTACGCCGTAAATGAAACCGGCTTCGCGGCCGATCTCGGCGCCGAAAAGTTCTTCAACATCGTCATGCCGGCCTCTGGCCTCAAGCCCGATGTCTCGGTGATCGTTGCCAGCGTCCGCGCCGTGGCGGCGCAAGGAACGTCGCTTCAAACCGGGGTCGGCAATCTCGCGCGGCACGTCGAAAACATGAAGCAGTTCGGTGTACCGGTCGTCGTCACGCTCAATCGCTTCCCCAACGATACCGCCGAAGACCTCCAGTGGCTCCGCGGTTATTGCGAGAACACCCTAAACGTAGCCTGCGCCGAAAGCGAAGTCTATGGCAAGGGCGGCGCCGGTGGCGTCGAACTGGCCGAAAAAGTAGTGGCGGCCACCGGCGGCTCGGCCCGTTCTCTCTATGAACCGGAACTGCCTCTGGCCGACAAGATCCGCACCGTAGCCACGAAAATCTATCGCGCCGGCGCGGTTACCATCGAACCTGGCGCCGCCAAGAAACTTGCCAAACTCCAGGACGGCGGCTTCGGGAATCTGCCGGTCTGCATGGCCAAAACGCAGTATTCTTTCTCCGACAACCCGAAACTCCCGGGCGCTCCCGAAGGCTTTGAGTTCACCGTCCGTGACGCTTATTTACGTGGTGGCGCCGGCTTCGTCACCGCGGTTGCCGGCAGCATGTCCCTGATGCCGGCCCTGGGAAAAACGCCCGCCGCGCTGAACCTCGACATTGACCCCAACGGTCGAGTGGTGGGCCTCGACGGCTAACCCGTATTTTGCGTTAACCTGAACTTATATGCGTCCGGCGATCTTACTTTGTCTCGCTTCTGTCATGGGCTTTGCTGCGAATACCAGCAAGCCGGCTCCCGTAACGTTCTACAAAGATGTACTTCCCGTTCTCCAAGCGAAATGCCAGGGTTGCCACCGTCCCGGTGAAGCCGCTCCGTTCGCCCTGCAATCCTACGAGCAGGCGCGGCCCTATGCTAAGGCCATGCGCGAAGCGGTTCTTTCCAAACGCATGCCTCCCTGGTTCGCCGACCCGCATGTCGGCGGCAAGTTCGTAAACGACTGGTCGCTCGCCGAAACCGACATCAAGACCATCGCCGCCTGGGCCGAACAGGGCGCCCCGGAAGGCAAGAAGTCTGACGCGAAGCCGAACCCGGTGTTCACCAATGGCTGGCGCATTCCTCAGCCGGACCTGGTGCTGGAGATGCCCACAGCCTATGAAGTTCCCAACAAAGGCACCGTTGAATACACCTACTACATTCTGCCCACGGGGCTCACTGAAGATAAGTGGGTGAAATTCGCCGAAGCGCGGCCGGACGCCCGGGCCGTCGTTCACCACATCATCGCCTTCATTCGCGAACCCGGATCCAAATGGCTGGAAGGCAGCCCGATCAAGCAGGGCTTCATTCCCGGAAAGGGCGGCAAAGGCGGACCGGACGGATTCCTGGCCGGCTATGCACCCGGAATGTTGCCGACACAGCTTCGATCCGGCCAGGCCATGCTGTTGAAGGCCGGTAGCGACATCGTCTTCCAGATGCACTATACGACTAACGGCACCGCCGCTTCCGATCGTTCGAGGGTCGGCATCGTATACTCCAACGAACCCATCAAACAGCGCGTCCACATGCTGCAAGTGCAGAACGGCCGCTTCACCATCCCGGCCGGCGCCGACGATTATCCCGTCTCCGCATCCGTCACTTTGGGCACCGATGTCGAACTGCTGGACCTGCAGCCCCATATGCACGTCCGCGGCAAGTCGGCGATGATGAAAGCCGTGTATCCCACCGGCGAAGAGGAAAAGCTACTCTCCATCAAGTGGGACTTCAATTGGCAGTTGGCTTACGAACTTGCGCCAGGTAAGATTTTGCCAAAGGGTACGAAGATCGAAGGGCTCAACACCTACGACAACTCGCCCAACAACAAGTACAATCCCGATCCGAAGGCGGAAGTGAAGTGGGGCGACCAAAGCTGGGAAGAGATGATGATCAACTTCTTCCGCGTGGCCGTTGACGTTAACGTGAAGCCGGGCTCGCTAATCATGCGCGCCCCCGCCAAACCGGCCGCGGACTAGTTTCGTAGTAGTATTTTGGCTGGAGGAAGCTCCGGCTTGCGTATCTCAATCATTCTTCGGGCGTGTGTGTTTGCGGCCTCGTTAGGCGCGCAGTCACCCACGCCCGATCGCATTGTGGCCGAATGGATGCTGCGCATGGGCGGCTCCGTGATTCTCCACGGCGAGCGCCGGCCGGTCTGGGATCTGGCGGCTCTGCCAACCAGTGACTTCACCATCCACACCTTGAACTTCAGCGGCATCACCCAATGGGGATTTTCCCTTGAAGAAGAACTGAAGCGGCTGCCGAAGGTGGCTCATGTCAAGGAACTCTATGTGAATGGCAGGCTTTGGTACGGCCAGCCGGTTACGATGGTCGCCTCCACTATGGCGATCTTGACGGCGTCCACCGAGCTGGAAAAGGTGATTCTCAGCAAGCCCGTGCAAACCTATATTCCCTTTGACGACTCGGCATTGAAGGGTATGGCTCCCTTGCAAGGACTGCGCGAATTGCGCGTCCACCAGACGCAAATACCCGGCGCCGCCTTGGCCGCTTTCAAGCTGCGCCATCTTGATCTCAACTTTGACCGCACCTTCAACGACCGCGGCATGGCCTCACTCGCTCCGATGAAGGATCTCACGAAGCTCTATCTCCGCGGAACCTCCATCACCGATGCCGGTCTCGTGCACCTGGAGGCCATGCGCGAACTGACCGAACTCGATCTCGCCGACACTGGCGTCACCGACGCGGGCTTGGCGCAGTTGGCCGGATTGAAGAAGTTGCGGCGCCTGAATTTGCAGTCGTCGAACGTCTCCGATGCGGGCGTGGAAGTTCTCGCCGGCATGAAGGATCTCGAGGAACTAAGCCTCTACCGCACGCGCGTCTCCAACGCCGGTTTGGCGCGTTTAGCGGCGCTCAAGAATCTGCGAACGCTCGATCTGCGCTATAGCCGCGTAACCGCCTCCGGCGTTCGCGAACTCACAGCCAGCGTGCCCGCCTGTAAACCACTGTTCCTCGAAGGCGCCAGCCGGCCCGTAGTCCGCGTCGTGGATGCGGCGACGGTCCAGGGAGAATTGGCGATCGCCGAATGGCTGCGCGGAATCGGAGGAAAAGTGCAGATTCGCGATGGTAAAGTCACCGGAGTCTCCCTGCAATCGACGACGATTACCGACAAGGAACTGGCGCTGATACCTCGGCTGCCGCATTTGGTCGAGCTGAGTCTGCGCGACACCGAGGTCAGCGAACTCGGGCTGGCGCACGTCGGAAATTCCCCGTCGCTTCAGAAGCTGGATCTCAGCCATACTTTGATCTCCGACGCCGGCCTGGCGAAGCTTTCAGGTCTGAAGAACCTCCGCATTTTATGGCTCGCGAGCACGCAGGTAGAGGGCACAGGGCTCACCGCCGTTCCCAACCTCCGAGAACTGCGCCTCGACAACTCGCCCGTGAAAGCCGCCGGGCTGCCGCCTGTTGCGGGGATGACCAGCATCGAATCTCTATCGCTCCGATATACCGACATCGGCAACGCCGGCGTGGCCCACCTGTCCGGGCTCTCTAATTTACGCAATCTGGATCTGAAGGGCGTCGACATTGGAGACGACGGTTTGAAAACACTCGCCGCTTTGATGCAATTGGAGACGCTCGATATCAGTTACGGGCGGTTCACCCCGGCGGGATTCAAGGTACTGGCCAGCCTTAAGAACCTCCGGAAATTGTGGCTCGACCAGACGCGCGTCAACAATGAATCGATGGACGTCGTGGCCGGCTTGACCAGGCTGGAATCGGTGAGCCTCGAATACACCACGGTTAGCGACGCAGGCTTCGCGAAGCTCTCCGTTTTATCGGCGCTGCGCGAACTGCGCTTGGATCACACCGAACTCAGCGACACCTCACTGGCCGTGCTGACCGCCCTGCGCGGATTGAAATACCTCGACGTTTACCACACGTCGATCACGCCCGGCGGCGCGGCGAAACTGCGCGAGGCCCTACCCGGCTGCGAGATCAACTTCGACGCCGACTCGGCGCGCAAGGAGCGGCGGACGTGAGACCGCTCTTGCTCGCGCTGATATCCGGAGCGCTATCTGCGCAGTCGTTGGAAACCTGGATCACATCGGTCGGCGGCTTCGTCGAAAGCGGTGCGGACGGCACAATTCAAGAAGTCTCGCTGGCCCGCACCTGGACCGGCGACAACGATCTCCAGCGCATCCTCGAACTACGATCCTTGAAGAAGCTCGACCTCTCGTTCACCTACGTCACCGACAAAGGAATCGAGCTCATTCCCCAATTCAAAGAGCTCGAAGAACTGACGCTCGACACGGCCGAATTCATCACCGACGCAGCCATCAACCATCTCCGCGCCAACAAGAAGCTGCGCAAACTGGTCCTTCGCGGTACTGACATCACCGACGTCGCCCTGCCCTACATCGGCGAACTCCGCGCATTGCGGACCTTGGATTTGAGCCACAGTATGCTCGGCGACGTAGGCATCGAAAGCCTGGTAACGCTGACCGAACTGGAGGAACTCGATCTCGGCGCCACGCGAATCACCGGCATCAATCTGCACCTGCTAAAACTCCTGCCAAAGTTGAAGCGCCTGAGCTTCAAAGGAATCCAACGCCGGAACGGCGGCGCTTGCTGGACGCCAACGATAGTCGACCGCGACATGGAATCGCTCGCCTTGCTAACGGGCCTGGAAGAATTGAACCTCGGGGCCGGACTCGGGCTGGGCGTGCAAACCCCCGGCTCCTTCCGGGGCGAAACGAACTGCCGTCTCACTGGCGGCATCAAACTGACCGACCTGGGCGTCGGCCGCCTGAAGCCGTTGAAATCCCTGCGCGCCCTCGAACTAAGCGGGGCTGGCGTCACACCGTCCGGCCTGAAAGTGCTCGCCGAAATGCCAAAACTGGAACGCCTGAGCCTTTGGAACTGCCGGACTCTCGACGACTCCGTGGCGCCCGTCCTCGCCGGGTTGCCCATGCTGCGAACCCTCGACCTCTCCGATACCGCAATCACTGACGCCGGACTCGCCATGCTCAAAAAGCTCGACCGCATCTACCTAACCGATACAAAAGTGACCGCTGCCGCCGCGGATACCTACCGAGCCGCCAAACCCGGCCGGTATGTCTCCTGGGCGATGAGACCCCAATGAAACTGGCCCTCCTGCTCTTCGCCCCATTAGCCTGGAGCCAGATCTCGTTCGTCGACAACGTCTATCCAGTCCTGGAAGCCGCGGGTTGCCGCAACTGCCACACCCGCTCCGGCGTCGCCTCCGGCACGCGCCTCCGCTTTCCGGAGAAGGACGCCGATTCCGCCACGCTGCGAAAATTTGGACTCTCCCTCCGCGAATTAGGGCCGCTTCTATCCGCCAAACCGCAAAACCAAGTCCGCCACGTCGGGGGCGAACGCATCACTCCCGGATCCCCCGAATCGAAAATCCTCTCGGAATGGGTGGCATATTTGGCGAGCGCTCCCAACGCCGATCTCAGCGGCCTGACAACCGCCGCTAAGTCGGAATCCTTCACCCGCCGCCTCACCCACAGCCAATACAACAACACCATCCGCGATCTGCTGAACGACCCCAGTCGCCCCGCCCTCCGCTTCCCGCCCGAAGACTTCGTCGACGGCTTCAAGAATCAAGTCCGTAGCCAGAGCATGTCTCCGCTGCTCATTGAGGCCTACAGCGCCGCCGCCGAGCGCTTGGCCGCCAACACATTTCGCGCGCCTGGCGCGAATGGCCTGATAACCTGCAACCAGGACGCCGCCTGTCGCGAAAAATTCGTCCAATCCTTCGGCCGGCGCGCTTTCCGCCGCCCGTTGACCGAAGCCGAAACGCGACGCTACTTAGCTGCCTTCAGTCAGCAGCCAAACTTCACCGAAGGCGCTCGCATGGCCGTCGAAGCCATGCTGCAGTCGCCCAAGTTTCTCTTTATCGATGGCTCTTCCAACGGCTACGCCATCGCCAGCCGCATGGCCTATTTCCTGTGGGACACCATGCCCGACGAAGCCCTCCTTCAAGCCGCGGCGAAAGGTGAGCTCAAAACGGCCGCCGGGCGCGAACGGGCCGCGCGCCGCCTCTTAAACGACCCCCGTTCCGGCGAGGCGCAGGACGAATTCTTTAGCCAATGGCTCCGCCTCGAACGTGTCCCGCAGGCATCCAAAGAGCGCCGCCGTTTTCCCGAGTTCAGCCCGGACTTGGCCGCCGCCATGGTGGAAGAAACCCGCCTTCTTCTCCAACACCTGGTATCCACCAATGCCAATTTCCTTGAAGCGCTAACGGCCGGATACGGCTTCCTCCACTCGGACCTGGCCACCCTCTACGGCGTCCCCGCGCCCCCCGGTCAATTCGGATTCGTCCGCTTCCCGGCCGATGCCCGCCGTGCCGGTATATTAGGGCACGCCTCCTTCCTCGCTGCCACCGCCGGGCCTTCGGAAACCTCGCCTACCGCTCGCGGGATTTTCATTCGCGAACAGTTCCTCTGCCAGCACGTCCCGCCCCCGCCCCCCAACGTCAACACAACGTTGCCCGAACCCACCGAGGACATGCCGTTAACCCGCCGCCAGCGCCTCGCCGCCCACGTCGAGAACGCCGCCTGCGCCTCATGCCACAAACTCATGGACCCCATCGGTTTCGGCCTCGAACACTTCGACGCCCTCGGAAAATGGCGCGACAACGAAGTCATCCTCAACAAGTCTTACCCGCTCGAAACCGCCGGCGAAATTGCGGGCCTCCCCGGATCGTCCTTCACCGACGCCCGCCAACTGGGCCGCATTCTCGCCGATAGCCGCGTCTGCCAGGAGTGTATCGCCCGCCAGGTCTTCCGCTACGCCTACGGCAGGCAGGAACGCGATGCCGACGAACCCGCAATCGCCCGGCTCGCCGCCGCCTTTAGAGCCTCCGGCTTTAAGTTCCGGGAACTCCTGGTTGCCGTTGTAACCGGCGACGAATTTGCGGATAATGCATCCAGGAGAACGCCATGAAACTAAGCCGCCGCAAGCTGCTGCGTGGAGTAAGCCTGACCGGAGCGATGGTGCGTGTCGGACTGCCGCCGCTAGCGGCCATGTTCAACACCAACGGCACAGCCTACGCCGCGGCGAAGGGCGCCGTCGACAAGCGTTTCCTCCTATGGTTTAACGGCAACGGCATTCCCGAACGCTACTGGATTCCCGCCGAAACAGGCCCTGACTACGAACTTACCCCCTGCCTTGCCCCGCTGAAATCCATCCGAAACTACGTCCATGTCATCAGCGGCATCGACAACGTTGCCTCCCGCCTTAACGGCCAGGGCAACGGCCACTTCTCCGCGCTCTGCGGCTTGACCACCGGCACCGCCTTCAACGGCCGCGGCGCCACCGGTCCGTCCATCGACTACACCCTCGGCAAGCGCATCGGCCTGCAGTCCCGCTTCCATTCCCTCCAAATCGGTGTGGCCCAGGAGTCCCACGGCGAAGCCGTGCATCGCAACATGAGCTGGGCCGGCTACGAACGTCCCATCCCGCCGGAGATGATCCCCCAGAACCTCTTCGACCGGCTCTTCGGCACCAGGAACGAAAGCTGGGTCGAGCGCAAAAAGAGCGTCCTCGATCTCGTCAAAAGCGATGTCGCCGACCTCCAATCTTCCCTCGGCGCCGAAGACAAACATCGCCTGGACGAACATCTCACCGGGGTCCGCGATCTCGAACGCGCCGTCGCCAGCCTCCCTCCCGATTACGGCAAAAACATCAAGGAACCCGAAGACATCTCCGACCTCACCGACTACCCCCGCATCGCCAAAATCCAGTCGGATCTCCTCATCCACGCCTTCGCCTCCGGCCAGACCCGCTCCGCCTCTTACATGCTCACCAAGTGCCAAAGCCTCACCCGCCTCCCCTGGCTCGGGCTCGGCGGCAACCGCCATCACGACTACACCCACAACAACGCGGGCTCGCCCCAACAGCAGCGCATCATGCGGGACATCTGCCGCTGGCACGTCGAGGAATTTGCCTACCTGCTCGAGCGAATGCGTTCCATCCCTGAAGGCGACGGCAACGTCCTCGACAACACCGCCTGCGTCTTCGTCCACGAACACGCCGAAGCCAATTCCCACAAATGCAACGGCCTGGCCATGCTAGTTGCCGGCGGCGGAATCCGCGGCGGCGTCCATACGAAATCGCACAACGGCATCGGCGACGTCTATTTGACGATCACGGAAGAAATTCTCAAAACGAAGCTCGACTTCCCCACGGCCCGCGAGAAGATGAGCGCGCTGATCTAGCGCAAACCATCCCGCAATCGCGCCCAATACTCCTCGCTCTCCGAGATCGAATTGTGATCCGTCCCCGGAATCACGGCGAACTTCACTTGGCCCTTGCGAAACCGTGTCAGCAGCAAATCGGTACTCGCGCGCGGAATCACGTCGTCATGCTCGGCCGCCAGCACAGTTACAAGCACCTTCACCGCCGGCGCATACTTCCACGATAAATACTTGTCCCGCAACAGCCACCGGACGGGCAACCAGGGAAAGTGCCGCCCCGCGACATCCTCGATGCTCTCGTAGGGCGTCACGAGCGCCAGCGCCGCCACCTCACGCTCACCGGCAACCCGCACAGCAATCCCGCTCCCCAGGCTCCGGCCAATCACCGCAACCCGCGAATGCAAGCCCCGCACCCGGTCAAACAAAGCCAATCCATCCCGAACCAGCCCGGACTCCGTCGGTGTTCCCGAACTCCCGCTATACCCGCGATAATGCATCAAATACAACGAGTGCTCCGGAAACACCCGCTTGAAATCGGGCAGATTGTACGACACCTCTTCGGCGTTCCCGCCGAAATAAACAATTGCTATAGGTCCATCGACAACCCGCGTTGACACCAATACACGCTCACCGTCCACCGCAAGCGTCAAAACACCCTCCCCGCGCCCCGCAGTCGGAGAGTACAGCATCGACCTCTGCATGAAGAACAAAAGCGCACACATGCCCGCATAAAGCGCCACCGCGCCAAGTAGGACGTGAATCACGAATCTAGACAGTCTGCGTACGGCCTGTTTCCGCCGCCCGGTATCCCGCGAACACTGTCTTCAATGCCTGCAAGCTCTCATTCGCCGTCAGCACCGGTTTCTCCAGCCCGATCGACGCCCGCACCACATGCTGTACCCATGGCGTATACCCGCCCTGCGCCGTCGGTTTCATTCGCTGCACCGGCTGCCCGTTCACCTGCCACTCCATCGGCGCCTCCGGATGGTCGTGATTAATTTCGAGCCACCCCTTCGACCCCCAGAACTTGAAGAACAGATGCTTTCCCTTGTCGATGTAATAACCCGACGTCAGCGTCCCAAACGTGCCGTTAGCAAACTTCAGCGCCACTGCCGCCGAGTCTTCCGTATCAATCGGCTGCCCGCCCACATTGCCCGAAAACCCCGCAATCTGCGTGATCGGATATCCGGTTATATATACCGCCAAGTCCAGCCAGTGAATGCCCAGCCAAAGCAGATGCCCGCCGCCAGACCGGCTCTTCTGCGCCGTCCAGGTCTGGTGATAGGCCGGCTTGGTCAACCGCGTCTGATCGGCAATCGTATGCATCTCCATGCCGTAGATCTTCCCGATCGTCCCCTCGGCGATCAATCCCCGCGCCTGCCGCATCACCGGATCGACTCGATTCGCAAACGCGAGCATCAGCGACAGATTCTTCGCATTAGCCTTCTGCGCCAGCGGCGCAAAATCCTCCGCGCGCACGCACGCCGGCTTCTCGGCCATCACGTTCACACCGGCGTTCAAAACCGCATCGATCACCGGCGGCGCCAGCTTCGCTTCCATCGGAATCAGAGCCAAGTGAGGCTTCTTGGCCTGCAGCAGATCGGCCGGACTCTTATAAACGCCGCTCAACTTTTCCCCAAGCCCCTTGCGAACCTGCGCCTCCGTCGCCGGATCGCTCAAATACACCTTCGCCACCTCCGGGGTCTTGGCAAGCCCCTCGATATAAGCGCTCAAATGGGGCCCGTCGGCATGGGTAATCAGCGCCACCTCGGCCTGGCCCGCGCCAACCGCCAGCGCGGAAAGCATCTGCGTAAATTCGCGGCGTTGCATGTTTATCCTTTCGGAGTCGACCAATGTTCCCGGTACTGCCGGCTCACCAGCGCATTGGCCTCGGGATCGGAATCGACGGCTTCATGGATCAATCGAATACTTCGGCCCGTACGCGCCACAATGTTCCCAATATGTGCCAGCGACGTGGAAAGGTGCCCTTCCTCAATCTCCACATTCGGCGCCTTCCGCGACTTCACACAGTCCACAAAGTTCCGCGCATGCGGCACATCGATCGACCCGCCCTCGTGTTGGTCTTCATGAATCATCTTGTTCCGTTCATCGAAGACGCGAAAACCCCACTGCTTCCCATGAAAATGCCCAAACTGCGCTACCGCCTTGTCACCATAAACGGCCACACCGTTGTCGCAAGCCTCCAGCCCATACGGGTTCCATAACCGCTGTTCGTACTGAATCACCTTATCGCCGTAGTCGTACGTAATATTCATCGTGTCCGGCGTCTGTTGGTCGTCGTCGAAGTACAACTTCTTGCCCATCCCGCTCACCGACTTCGGCAGCCGCACATGCAGCGCGCGCCGCGCAATGTCCAACTCATGAACGCCGTCATTGCCGATATCCCCGCACCCGTAATGCCAGTGCCAATTGACCGTCGAATGAAACCGGTTCCGGTTGAACGGAAGTTGCGGCAGCGGTCCCGTCCAGATGTCGTAATCCAGGCCCGCCGGAATCGGCTCATCCGCTTTATGCCCGATATTCCGGCGCAACTGCACATTCCACACCTTCGCCATCACCACGCGCCCCAGCTTGCCCGAATCCACATAATCGTGAAACCGCTGCGTCACCGGCAGGCTCGGCAACTGCGTCCCCGTTTGCACGATTCGCTTATCACGCCGCGCCGCTTCCACCATCCATCGCCCCTCGCGAATGTTATGCGACACCGGCTTTTCCACATAAACATCCTTCCCCGCGCTGCACGCCAGAATTGTTCCCGGCGCATGCCAGTGGATCGGCGTGCCCATGACAATCGCATCCACCGCCTTATCGTCCAGGCAGCGCCGTATATCGCTCACCACCGGAGGCCGTTTTCGGCCCGACTTTTCGATAATCTTCAACGCCGGCTCAACCACCGTCTCATCCACATCGCACACGTAGGAGATCTCAACATCGGGAAGCGCCGCAAACGCCTCCGTCAACGAACGCCCGCGTCCGCGAACGCCCATCAACGCAATGTTCACTTTGCCATTCGGGGCCGCCAGGCTCATTAATAAAGATCGTCGAGTCATAGGAATCAAAGATGCGCTTTCATAAATGCGATGAAGACGCCCCAGTCCGATGGAATCATCCCGTGGCCGCCCTCATGCATATGGTAGCCGAGTGTCGTCATCACGCTCTGCCCCGCCGCCGGTACATCTTTGCTCTCCGGCACCGACTTGCCGAACAGTTGATAAACCGGAGCCGCCGCCAATGCCGCCAGATACTCCCCCTTCGGATCGGACCATTTATCCGTCGTCCCCGTCTGCAATAGCAGCGGCCGCGGCGCAATCAACGCGATCAGCATATGTGCATCGATCGGCGACTCATTCGGATCCCCCGCGTACTTGCTGTAATTCGCCGCAAACTGATAAGGATATCGCGCCGGCGCCGTCAAATGCGCGATCGTCTCTCCATAGTTCCGGCGCGACAACGCCGCCCCGCCTTCCCCCGAACAACTGGCAATTATCATCGCAAACCGCGGGTCATGCGCGCCCGTCCAAAGTACCGTCTTGCCTAGCCGCGAAATCCCCGTCAGCGCCACCCGCTTTCCATCGACATTCTTGTCCTTCTCCAGATAATCCAGAACGCGGCTCAGCCCCCACGCCCATGCCGATATCGTCCCCCACTCATCGGCCTTCGGCGCCGGGAACAGGCTCCGCACGCCAAGGGCGACCCCGCCGTTAAAATCCGGATCGATATCCCCGTAGTAAACCGTCGCAAATCCGTAACCGGCATCAAGGAACGGCTCCACCTTCACCTTTCCAAATGCGCGCCCCTGCGCTGCCGGCGCGCGCTTCTTCTCCCGGTTCCAGATCTCCCCGGGCTTCACTCCCGGATCGTCCACCGCGCTCGAATTCGCCGTAAACGACGCATTCAGCAGCATGGGCACAGGCTTGGTCGCGTTGGCCGGCGTGTACAGCAGCACATCCACTTTGGGCCCGCTCTTCGCAGCATCGAAATAAATCGTAATCTGCTTCCGAATCGCCTTATCATTCAACGCCTTCGTCCCCGGATCTGTGACCTCGTAAACAAGGTTCTTCGGCGCCGGAGGCGTCCGCCCATACTGCAACTCTTCAAACAATGCCAATATCTCCGGCCGCCGCTTCTGCTGCCAGGTCTTAACATCCTTCACCGGCTTCCCATTGGCCAGCTTCAAAGGATCCGGTAGCGTATACTTGCCCGACTTCGCGTCCGTATAGTTCACCGGAATATCGGCGACTTTATCATCGGGAGCGTCAGGGATCTGTGCGAAAGCGCAAGCGGCGAATAGAGCGGCGATGAAAGGCTTCACGCCGACAAAAATATCACGTTGGCCGATAGGATATGGCAAGGTGCGGCGTCGCCAGCCACTTATCTCCATCGAGGCGCGAGTCCAGCCCGCTCAGCATAATGCCATTGGCCAGTAGCGTCCGCTCCGGCGGAAACGGCGACTTTTTAGTCAGCACCAGTTCCTCAAACTGCTTCACCATGAAACCCCAATGATTGTGCACGTGAAGCTGAATGTAGAAGCATGACGAATGAACCCGTCCGTTCTTCTCGCGAGCCGCGAACAGATAGTCCCTCGACTGGCTGTTCAGATTCAAAATGCTGCCCTTCAACCCATCCCGGTACTTCACAAAAATCGCCTGCGGCGGGGTACTATTCTTCGGCACATGATTAACGCGGTGCTTCAACGCCGCCTCCAACAAATCGCGCGACCACGACTTGTCCTGCCACACCGCCTCGCCCTCCACATACCGGATCTCGGCAACCCCCGTCTCCCCGCCTTTCCGCTTCTCCGCCATTGCCTGCATCAATTCGATCGCATGGTACCCGTGCTCCTCGATATCGCTAAACGAAACCGCCATCACTTCGTTCAGCTCAATCCCTGGAGTAAACTCCAGCGCCGGCCGCCGCCACGTGAGGGGCAGGGAAGAGCCGCAGAAGAACGGAATCCGGTCTTTCATCACCCGTTCATACATCTCCTTGGCGTCCGCCCATTCATACGCAAAATACTTATCGTTCATCAACGGCACAACGCGCCGCGCCCTCTGGAACTCCGCCAACACCTCATCGAAGCGCTTCTTCCGCGGGTACATGTAGTTCCCGCGCGGCGTCTTCGAATAGTCGCCGTGTTCTCCGATAACCGCCACGCCATCCACGGCCAGCTTTTCGCCCCCAACGCACAACGCCTCTCGCACGGACTTATAGATCTTCACACCGTATTCCGCGGCCTGTTCCCGCGCCATGTCGTTCATCGGAAACTGATCGACAAAGAAACTCACGGCCCGCACCCGCGGACGAACGCTCTCCCCATTCAACCGGTATCCTTCCAGCAGCCGGCTCATGAACACATCGGCATGGGAGTTCGGAAAGTACGCATTCAGAATGCAAGCCACTTTTGGCCGCGTATCGGCGGCGAGCGCGGCCAGTAACGCGCGGCGTGTTAACGGCATACCTTCTGAAAGGATACAATCGATTCGCTATGAAGAAACTGCTTCTACTCCTTACCAGCATGCTGGCGGTGATGGCGTCCGATATCGCCGGTGAATGGAAGGCATCCGCCGAAGGCCCGAACGGCACCATGGAACGCACGCTCTCGCTGAAAGTCGACGGCGCGAAACTGACCGGCGAAACCGTCAGTTCCTTCGTCGGAAAATCGGTGATCGAAAACGGAAAGGTCGAAGGCGACTCCTTCAGCTTCACCATCACCGCCAAGTTCCAGGACAACGAAATGAAGATCAACTACAAGGGCAAGGTTACCGGAAAGGATACCCTCACGATGACCTCGGAATTCGGCGGCGGCGATCCCATTCAATGGAAGGGCGCGCGCACCAAGTAGCTAAAACACGAAACGCGCCCCAAGCTGAATGCGCCGCCCGGCGCCCGCGTTGTTTACAATCCCGAAACCGGGGCCGTTCAGCGTCGCACCCGGGCTGCCGAAATTCGGGTGGTTCGTAATGTTGAAGAATTCGCCGCGAATCTGCGCCTTCATTGCCTCGCGAATCGGGAAGTTCCGCAGAATTGACGCGTCGATGTTGATCGTCCCATCGGCGCGCACGATATTCACGCCCTGATTGCCGAACCGGAACTGCGCCGGCTGCGCAAACGCCGCCGTGTCAAACCAACGGTCCAACGTCTTCTCGCCATTCGAAAGATTAGGATCGCGCAGAATGTCCGCGCGCTGTGCCCCCGCGCTGTTGACGAAGGTGTTGTTCACCTGCGTATTAACCGTAAACGGCTCGCCCGACTGCAGCGTCATCAGTCCGCCCAGCGTCCAGTTGCCCACAATCGCCCCCAGCCAGTGATCGCTCAAATACTTCCTGCCCTTGCCCACCGGTATCTCATAAACACTCGTCATAGTTAAGCGGTGGCGTACATCGTTGCCGGTTGGGCCCCAATCCGCCCGCCGGTTATAGAAATCGCTAAACCCGATATCGGCTCCCAGCGAGCCTCCGTCCGTATAGTTGTTGAACGCCCGCGCCCAAGTGTAAGTCGCCAGAATACTGTACCCGCTCGCAAAGCGCCGCTCCACCCGCGCCACGCCGGCATAGTATCGCGAATCGCCAAAAGCCGGTCCCTGCATGTTGACGTTGGAGAACTGCGGGTACGGCCGGTCGGACTGCCCCGGCGTGCGCCCCTGCGCAATCGCCACCGCCAACTGCTGCGGCGTCACCTGATTCAACGTCAGATTCCCGCTCGGAAGCTTGTGCGAGAGATTCCCAATGAAGCTCACCTCTACCAGGTAGCCCTTCCCGATATCCCGCTGGATGCCAAGATTGAACATCTCCGAGTATCCGGTACGCCGGCGAGTCTCAAAGAACGTGATCGCTGTCGTCGGCTGCTGACCAACCCGCACTGCTCCGAAGCTGTCGTTCAACGGCGCCCCCGCCAGCGAAACGCTCACGCCATCCCGCAAATAGAATGGCGTGGTAATCCCGTTATCCGGAGTGTTCAAGGTAGCCGACAACTCGTACCCCAGCGACGCCGCATTCGGCACGCCCGCATCGAACGGATGGGCGAAGAAGATGCCTACCGCGCCGCGGACTACAGTGGATTGAGATCCAAACGGCTTCCACGCGAAGCCAAGCCGCGGGCCGTAGTTATTCCAATCGGTGTCGTAAAGCGAATCGCGCCATCCGTTCACTCCCAGAAATTTCGCCACGCCCGGCGTACCGCTAACCGGATTGATCTGCGTCGTATCGAAGGAATTGCCGCGAGTATTTGTATCGCGCATCACCGTATCGGTCTCCCACCGCACCCCGATATTGAGCGTAAGATTCCGCGACACGTTCCAGTCGTCCTGCGCAAAGGCCGCCAGATAGGTGCTGCGGCGATTCAGCGGTTGCGTCTCTCTTGAAGAGAACCCGGTAGTGAACCCCAGAACCATCGTTGCCAGTCCGTTGCCAGTGTTGGCCACGCTCGGCTGCCCCGTGCCCAACGGGCTGAATGAAAACGATCCGGCCGGGGTCGGCCGGTTGATCTCATCGTTCAACGATGGCCGCCACTCTCCACCAAATTTGAACGAGTGCTTGCCCCGAACCCACGAAAGGTTGTTCACTACCTGATACTGCTGAATCGGCAACTGCCGCCGTTCCTGCGCCGCCGAGCCCAAAGCCGTCACACCCGTCGCAAGAATCTCCGGAAAGTCCCCATCTGGAACCCCCTTCAAACCGATCTGCGACGCCCACGGCCCGCCGCGCCCCATCGCGATCGCATGGTTAATCCGGTTGGAATACGTCATCCGGAAGTCGTTCACAACCGTCGCCGAAACGGTGCGCGTCCAACTCCCGTAAAAGTAGTTCTGATGCCGCAACGCAATACCCAGCGTATCCGCCCCGGGGTCGGGGAACACGCTCGTCAGATCGGTGTCGTCGGAGTTGTAAAGATACCGCCCGCTCAGGCGATCCTTCGAGCCGAAGTTGTGATCGATCTTCGCCGTGTAATTGTTCCGCGTCAATCCATTTACATAGTTCGAGCGGAAGTTATTGGCACCCGCGGCGCTGTCCGGCGCACGATTCGGAAGCGGATAGAAGGGAATCAACTTCATGCCGACAGGATCCAGCCGGTTCGCCGGAATCCGGTTCCCCGGAAACTGCGTCCGGGTCTGCCGTCCGCCGACAAGCTGCGTGCTCGCCGGATCGTAAATGGGAATCACGGCCCCGGTGGCCGTTGTCGTCTGCGAGAAGTCTCCGGTCCTTTGCAACGTCGTCGGTACGGTTAGCGTCCGAATCGCCCCGTCCCGCCGCCGCGAGCCCTCATAAGCGAAGAAGAAAAACGTCTTGTCCTTGCCGTTATAGATTTTCGGCAGCATCACCGGACCGCCCACCGTTCCGCCAAACACGTTGTACCGCAGCGGCGCCTTCTGCTTCTGCCCATCCACAATAGGCGCGAAGAAATTGGCCGCGTCGAACTTCTCATTCCGCACATACTCAAACAGCGATCCATGCAGATTGTTGGTCCCCGATTTCGTCGTGGCAACAATCACACCGCCATTCGATCCCCCATACTCGGCCGAATACCCATTGGCCATAATCTTCACTTCCGCCACCGTCTCCACCGGCGGATCGAGATCCACCTGGCCCACCCCAAGCCGCATATTCTGCCCCGTTCCGCCGTCGATCCAAAACATCTGCGACTGCTGCCTTGACCCCGCCAGCGAGAAGTTCGGCTTCGCACCCGAGTCGTAACCAATGAACACCGCCGCTCCCGTCATTTGAATCAGGTTCAACGACCGCCGGTCCCCCAGCGGCAGATCCTCCACCGCCTTGGCCTCCACAAGCTGCGCCACATCGGATGTCCGCGTCTCAAGCAGGGTCGCTGACCCGGAAACCGTTATGCTCTCACTCACCGCACCCACTTCCAACTGCACATCCAGCTCCAGGCTTTGGCCCGTCGTCAGCACAATCCCGCGCCTGATGAATCGGCGGAACCCGGTCTTTTCCGCCTCAATCAAATACTGCCCAATCGGCAGTTGACGAAGCGAGAAGAGCCCATCGTCATTCGTCGTATAGGCCACCTTCTGTTGGGTCGCAATCGAAGTGGCGGTAACCTGAACGCCCGGAATCGCCGCGCCCTGCGGATCGCGAACGATGCCGGTAATAGTAGCGGTGGGAGACTGCGCCACAAGAGCAACAGTTGCGGCTAGCGGTAAGACCCATTGGAATCGCATGATCGACCAGTATATTCTCTCGGAGTTCTAAAGAATTTGAGTCGCAAGCATTAGGACGGGCATTGTGACAGAGACCGTTCTCCCACTCCAGTGGGCCCGGTGTTTCCTTTTTAGAAGTGGGAGAATTTGTGAAGAAAACGCAGCGCTTTTTGACGCTATTCGTGTGTCTTGCCGCCAATGCGGCTGCCCAGGATCCGGCCAAACTGGACGATCCCGACAAACTGAGCGTCGCCATTTACCCCCTCTTTGCATGGGTTCCTTCGTTTAGTACCAGTCTCTCCATCCCACCGTTCACAAACGGCGGCGGCAACACGGAAGGCTCAACGCCCCGGGAAATCAATGGCGCCCTGGCATTCGCTGGCGGAGTCACTGTCAACAAGTGGCTTTTCGAAGGCGAAGCCACGTTCCTCGAAGCCACCTCTACCCGCAATACTCCCAATCTTCAAGTCAATACGTCACTCGATTACGCCAACTTCTTCGTCGGTCGTTATGTTGGCAAAGGGCTCTACGTCATCGGCGGCGCGCGGCACATGTCGTTGGAGGTTGAAGCGCTTGTTTCCAACGGCAACGCGTTCACCGTCAAACCTTCCACCTGGGATCCGCAGGTAGGTCTGGAATGGAGAAAGGCCCTCGGTCGCAAAGTCCTCGTTCAGGCCCGGTTCGATGGCGGCGGCTTCGGCGTCGGTACCGACCTCGATATCAGCGCGCAAGGGCGCCTGGAATGGCGCTTCATCAAGCACATGAGCGCCGTGGTAGGCTATCAGGTCCTCCACACGCGCAGCTCCGGTTCCATTACGCGCACCGGCGGAATTGCCCCCGGCACCTATCCCTGGAACTACAATCAGACCTTCGTTGGCCCTATTCTGGGCGTCGGCATCCACTTCTGAGCGATACTACTCGCCCTTTTGTAGAATACTGATCACTTCCCGCCCGCCCAGCGCGGTCTTCCCGACAACTACGCTCAGGAACTTGTAGCCTTCCGCCCCTGCCTGCTTCAGCTCTTTCTCCATCGTCGATGTTTTCGACGTGGCCAGCAGCTTGTATTCAATTCGTTTCGCGGCCGCACCCAGGCTCTTCTCCAAAATGATGGAAACCTCCCGTCCGCCAAAAGCCGATTCGAATACCGTCTGCCCGCAGTACTCAAATCCTTCATCGCCCGCCGCCTGCAGTTCCTTTTGCAGCGTTCCGGTTTTTGAAGTCGCGAGCAGCAAGTATTTCTTCTTCGCGCCCGAGGCGGTGAGACCCTTGGTCATCACCACCAGAACCTCTTTTCCGCCGAAAGCGGAATCTCCCCCCATTACCGCGCCAAAGACATAGCCGGCCTCCGCGGCATCGTTCATTTCCTTTTCTAGTGTGGAAGTCTTGGACGTCGCCAATACACGATAGTCGAACTTCTGAGCTGTCAGGTGTGCGCCGAAAAACAGGCTGGCCGCTACGGATAGCAGGACCGGAATTTTATTCATTGTGGAAATTATACCCCCCGGACGAAACGAATCCTGCGAAGAAAAGGTCACTCGGTAGTGTAAGATGAGTTTTCCATTACATTCTCGAATGGCGCCGGTGCATACGATGGGGCTCGAATGTTAGGGTTTCTAGAGAAATTCCGCGAGAGCCGGCGCCGGAAAACGGGTCTTGGCGGGCGCTCCTACCTGTGCGCCTGCGATCGTCCCATATTCTTTCGCAACAGTGTCTGCCTGGGATGCCGTTCGGCGCTCGGCTACGAGCCGCATCTGGCGAAAGTACTCGCCATCCAGCAGATCCCTGAAACGGAGGACTGGCAGCCCGCTCAAGATACCCCTGGCGCGCCGGCGCGATTCCGGCGATGCGCCAATCTCCTTACTCCTGCCGGCTGTAATTGGCTGGTAACGGATCTGCACGACCTGGAGCGGTTTGAAGGACTTTGCATAGCCTGCCGCCTGAATCGGACCATCCCCGATCTCTCCGTGCCCGAAAACGGCGTACTTTGGGGCCGGATCGAAGTCGCAAAACGCCGCCTTTTATCCAGCATGCTGGCGCTGGAAATGCCGGTCGCTACTAAGATCGAAGACCCGGAGCGCGGACTGGAGTTCGACTTCCTGCGGGATCCTGTCGATGGGCCCCGCGTCCTCACTGGCCACGCCAACGGACGGATCACCCTCAATATCGAAGAGGCGCGATCCTCCACCAGAGAGCAGATCCGCGAACAGATGAACGAACCCTATCGAACCGTGCTCGGCCACCTTCGTCATGAGATCGGGCACTACTACTGGGATCGGCTCATCGACGGCACCTCATGGATTGACCAATTCCGGGAACTGTTTGGCGACGAGCGCGCCGACTACGGGGCAACGATGCATAATTACTACCTCGCCGGGCCGCCCCATGATTGGCCCGAGCGGTTTATCAGCGCCTATGCAAGCTCGCATCCCTGGGAAGACTGGGCGGAAACCTGGGCACACATTCTGCATATGGCCGACACTCTCGATACCGCCATGAGCTTTGGTCTCGACCCCAGGAATTTGAAGTTCGAAGTCGAACCGTTTCCGCCCGAGCTGCTCTACCAGCCCGGCGAACCGGGCGCGAAACGCTTCCTGGTCTTCCTCAACTCCTGGGTCGCGCTCGCCGCCGTGATGAACGAGATGTCCAGAGGTATGGGCGACAACGACTTCTACCCCTTCGCCCTCCCCCGCGCCGCTGTAAAAAAACTCCATTTCATGTACATAGTCGTTCGCCACGAGCGGGCCCGCCGCCAAAGAGAATCGTAAGTTCGGCCCTTCGAGACTTAACCGTCCGTTAAGAGGTCCCCTATGCCTCGTTCCAGGGGTCCAGGATGATGACGCCCAGCCCGACAAAGTCGCGGACGTTGCGCGTGACGATGGTCAAGCCGTGTTCCATGGCGGTGGCGGCGATTAAGCCGTCCGGCGCGCTGAGGGGCCGTCCGAGCGATTGGCGTGTTCCATTGAGCTTGCCCCATCGCACGGCAAGCGGCTGCGTCACCGGCAAAATCCGTCCCGGGAAGAGCTGACTTAAGTGGCGCTCAAGCGATTCCTCGAGACGCGCGCGGCGCGTCGTATCTTGCATCGTCGTAAACCCCGATTCCAACTCGCCGATACTCACCACGCTCAGAAATAAAGTACCGATATCCTGTGCCGCGATCCATCCTGTCACCTTCATTTCCGGACGGGGGCGCATCAACTCGGAAATTACATTGGTGTCGAGAAGAAAACCGCTCACGACAGGTCAACGGGCCGGGCGGTCGAGGGATTGCGTTTGAACATCTGATCGATCTCTTGGTCGGTAAGCAAACCACGGATTTCTGCGAAAGCATCGATCAGCGATTGCCCGGTATGGCGCGTAATCGGGGGCTGGGTGGGTTCGGCTTCCGAAACTTGCATCGCTTCCTCAAGCAATGCGGCCGCATAGTCCTCAACGCCGCTGCCGTGCGCGGCGGCCTGCCGAGCAAGCTCGGCTTCAACTTCGGGCCGGATTGAAATCGTAATGGTCATGCTCTCTTCTACAGTTTTATTGTCGCGCGTTTATTCTACAGCGTGCACTGCTTGTTTCACACACAGCCTGGAGCTTCTCCGGCGTACAGGAAGAGGGAAGTAGCTCTGGTCGACCTGACCATTAACGCATGGGGAAGTTAACCGGATTCCCGTGGCATTGAACGTGATTGCCGCCCCTTTGAAGCGGGATTACTGGGGCCTTTTAAGGAGTAGTCTTGGTTCAGCACCAGCGCTCGCCGCTGGCATTGGTTGTTGGTGTATTCCGCTTGTCGTCGTGGCGAATTGACAACTCATCCCCGTTCGCGGCAAATTCGACTATGGACGCCGCGCCCCTTCTGATCCAGATTGCCGACGCCTTCTTGGCCGTAGACCTCGAAGCGATTCTGATCGGCAACGCCGGAACCGCGCTGCACGGTGCGCCCGTCACCACTCTCGATTTCGAGTTTTACTATCGCAGTTCGCGGGTCAACGAAACAAAGCTGCGCAAGGTGGCCGAGTTGCTCGGCGGACATATTTCACAGCCGTTTCCGGCCCTGTCGACGGTTTTTCGGATCCAACGCGCGGACATTGAATTGCAGGTTGACCTCACCAGCCAGATACATGGCATCAAATCGTTCAATCGTCTGCGAGGCAACGCAACGCCGGTTGAGATCGGCGGGCGGACGATCATCGTTGCCGGATTGGCTGACATAATCAGGAGTAAGAGGGCGGCTAATCGTCCTCAAGACGTGGCGTGCTTCATGTCCTCGATAACACCCTCCAAGAGCAGTAAAAAGCGCAAGCCGTCGAAACGGGAACTGGCGCTGGAAATCATGCGCCAGGGCAGTGAGCAGGAGCTGATTGGCATGATCCGCCGCAAGTTGGCTCTGCCCATGAATCAGCGAACGCATTTCCTCCGCGTGCGCCTGCCCAACGGAGGCTCCTGCTTATAGGCGCCACTGTCGTCGAGGCCGAGTACCTCGTCGGCGGTGGGCACTTGCTGCACAATTTGTCGCACAGTTAACGGTTCAGCGGTGTGGCCCGGTTTGGCACGACGGCCACTTCGACTCTTCCAAGCCCTTTGCCCCATTTGCAGCGACGAAGTGCCCGCACATTCGTGCCTCGGGCCGTTAGACGCTCTCCTGCGGAGCAATCGCGAGAAACCTCGCCGCCAATCAGCCGTTCGGCTTGGGGCGGAATCCGGCGCGTGCGTTAGGTTGGTGCGTACTCAGCATCCTTTGTCGTTCGCCCGCCAATTAACTCAGACTTTTGCGAGATCAACAATGGCGTCTCCCACGGTCGGCCGCCCCTGCCCTCGGCGGCCCTGTTACTTTTTGCGTCCAGCCTCAACCCAACCATTGTCCTTAAATACCGCCCAAATTGCCATGGAATGACCGTGACCCAGGTCGAACTCCTTCTTGAGCCAGGCGATAAGCTCGCTCGCCTTCATTTCCCGGTTGAAGACACCGGCCCTTTCAGCTAACGCTTTGAATTCCTCCGGAGTCTTTCCGGTTTTAGCTTGAATGTTGTCCAGATAGGCTTGAAATGACATTCCGATTCCCTTATGTGTTCTGCCGCCGGACCGGTACCAACTCGTGCAACCGCGTCTCCCGGAGATACAACCCTCCCCAAAGCAGAATGGCCACGTAGATCGGAAAGAGTGTGTGGCTCAGCAGCGGATTGCCGACGCGAACGTGCGTCGCAATGGCGCCGCCGAGATAGCCGGTCAGCAGCAGCGCGCCCAAGACCGAGGTTGGCGGTACCAGATAGAGTCCCAGGCACACCAGCTCGATCATGCCAATCCAGAGCACGCTATCGGCGGGGTACCCGAGCTCTGTCGTTCCCTGAATGGCGACCGGAAGTCTCAACACTTTTATGACCGTATCGAATAGCATGAAGACGGCGGCGAGTGTGGTGAGAACGTAGCCGGTCACGAGCTTCTTCTTCCCGACCGGTGAGATGTTAGTAGCGGAAGTCATACATTTTCCTTTAAGTTTATTGTTTGTCCTTAACGGTCGGTGTTTTGGCTTTGCCTCCGCCGCTATTTAAGTTGACGGCCGCGCGAACCAGGTCTTTCAGCGCCGCCTCATTGACGGGGTCGCCTTCGCGCAGGTCGATGGCGCGGCTCGCCTTCGCTTCAAGGCCGGCGTTGAAGAGACCATAGGAATCGTCAAGCGACGCGCCTCGAAAAAAGTTGACCTTCACATGATCCCGGAAGGCGCCGATGGCCAGGATATTTCCGTTCTGTGACCATACGGGAGTGCCCCATTTCCAGTCTTCAATGGCCGTCGGAGCCGCCTCGTTTATCAAGCTGCGCAGTTGCTCCAGCACCTTGCCGCGCCAATCGCCAAGGCCTTGGATGTATTTGGTAATTTGCTCTGATGCGTTCATGGGCGATACTTCCCAACCGCATCATAGCCGCATGGACGGGGCTACGTATTGTACAAATACGACAACTGCTGATTCCCTCGAATGATCTCCGCGGGGGTCTGTCCGATCCGATACTTGAGAGATCGGGTGAGGTGCGCCTGATCGAAATATCCGGCTTGGTGAACGGTGTCGAGAATAGAGACACCCTGCTTCAGGAGGTTCGTCGCCTGCCGCGCCCGTTCGATCTGGCGAACAGTGCTGTGGGTCAGACCCGTCGCTCGCTGAAAATGGCGCTGAGCGGATCGGAGGGACAAGGTTTCCCCTTCCCCGCGCAGGGCGGCGTCCACCGCGGAGTCACGAGTGAGAATGCCCTTCCGCACCAGTCTTTTCACGAATATCTCCGCATTTTCGAAGTCGGGATACTCCCACGCCGAGCCGTTCAGCCAGAAGGATCGGCTTGTAGCGTCAGGCAACGTCACGGCATTTCGATCCAGGAGTCGACCCGGTGTGAGATGCGGCATGAACGTTCCCAGCTTGAACCGGATGCCAAGCCACTCGCCTTCCGCGGGACAATCGGCCGCCGTGGCTTTCGTCTCCGGCCCGCGCACGGTGAGGAAGGTCTTGCCCCTGAGCCGTGTCACAGCGATTTCAACATGGCTCGCCGCGACCGAGAGAAACACGCCTCCTTGATCGCTGCGACTACGCCAGACCCTTTCGACAAAGGGCGAGTCCGAACTCCTGTCGTCAAAGCTGAGAAACATGTTTCTATGTCCTGTTCATTGAGGAACCTGATGATCGCTATTCAATTTGGCGCCAAGGTCATCGGCGTTGAAGTACGGAACTCCGAAATCGGAGACCGGGAGAAGAGTAGACTTCCCACCGCCTGGTGATCGCGCCACCACGATCATGCATGGAGACATCAGCCGCCGAAATCACAATCCTGGTCCTCTTGCATATCCGCTGGCAGGTCCGTTCGGATTCGACGCCCTTCGGCGTCGATAATTCCCGCCGCCTGAAGTCGGCGCACAGCGTCCAGCGCCCGGTGAACCGCCGCTGGATAATGCGGATCCTGCTTCGGCTGTTGATTCCTGACTTGGGGAAGCCGAATCGTCTCCATGATTTGCATCTTAGCTCGATTGGAGGCGGACCGCTTGCCGCGGTCCAGCCCCGTCCCCTACGTCGCGACCCACGCCGCTTTACTATCGGGAATTACCCATTCGGAAGACGATCCTCTCTCAAGCCCAAGACCTCCGCTCCTAAGTTCCGCCGTACGAAGCCGCTTCTGGGAAAGCCATCTTGTACAGGAAAAGCCCTCCGCGCGGTTCCCAACAACTCTGAAGGGCTTGAGCCGGCCGCCGCCTTGGCGGCGGGCTGGAATACAGTAACCTGTGGGTCCTTAACTGAAACGTCTACCCGCGCGCTTCTACCGCTCCGATACCGGTCGAGAACCTGTGCGCGAGTGGCCGAAGAGCTTGGAGTTGGCTGACCGGAAAGTGCTCGGGGCGGACATCAAGGATGTTGAGTTTTCCTGGCCCATCGGGATGCCGCTTGTTCGATCGCTTGGCAATGACACGAATGAAAGGAGACCGCCCATGAAAAAGAAAAATATTGGATCGTCATTCGATAGCTGGCTCCGTGTGGAAGGCATCTACGAGGAAACAACGTCAACCGCCATCAAGCGTGTGCTCGCCCGCCAAGTGGAAGCCGCGATGAAGGAGCAGAATGTCTCGAAGTCCGAAATGGCCAGGCGGATGCACACGAGTCGCGCGGCGCTCGACCGGCTGCTTGATCCATCGAATGATGCGGTCACGCTTTCAACGCTGCGGAAAGCCGCCGAAGCCGTCGGCCGCGAACTTCGGCTGGAACTCGTTTAGTCTTGAAAAACCTTCCTCGGTTGGCTTTCCCGCTGAAAACTCTCGGAACAGGCGTGCGGGTTCAGCGAGAAGTGGAGAGCAGACGTTCCCTGCTAAGCGAGTAAACAGCCATTCCGACGGGCCAGTTTGGCCAGCACCGCCGCAATGTTTCGATAGTGGGCGAGGCGGCGCTCGATAGAAGCGGCAGCTAGTTTCGAAAAAATCGTGTTGGCTGATCCGCGGTCATCCCTATTGAGACAGGGCGCATCCCCGTAAACGAGACTGGCTTGGAAAGAAATCATCACGACTCGATTCCGCAAGCTGCAGCGGGAAGTTTCGTCGACGCTGGGCGACTGATCGTGGGTAACACGGCGAGAGGCGCTTATCGCCTTATCCGTCATCATGCCTCGGATGGACGAACCGCGCGCTCCCATTCCGCGAGCAGAGTGCGAAGGTCACCGACAACCTCAGGATGCTGTGACGCTACGTCGTTCTTCTCGGAGATATCCGTCTCAAGGTCGAACAGGGATTGGCCTTGTTCGTCTCGATACTTCCAACGTCCCTTGCGAACCGCTCTGGCCTTATCGAGTCGCCAGCAGAATACGCGCTCGCGGACGGGCGCATCGCCCCGAAGGATTGGCGCAAGATTAATCCCGTCGAGCGGATGAGCCGGCTCCACCCGCGAGGCCGCAAGGATAGTGGCTACTACGTCCATCAGGATCGCTTGCTGTCCGGAGACCCTGCCAGCCGGGAGCCCACCAGGCCACCGCACAAGAAACGGCACCCGAATTCCACCCTCGCCCAAAGTTCGGAAACCCTGTGATAGTGGGTTGTGGCGTACCGGCCCCATGCCGCCGTGGTCACACGTGAAGATGACGATCGTGTTCTGAGCGACCCTCGTCCGATCCAACGCATCAAGGATTCGGCCGATGCCGGCGTCGAGCGCCTCAATGGTGTCGAGGTAGTCGCGGCGGGTAGTGCGATGCCACACGTCAATCGGGACGGGCTCGGAGTTTGTGGCGCGAACATCCTGTGGCTTACGCGGTGATTGGTGCGGCGGCAGGGTTGCGTTGTATGCAACATAAGCCAAGAATGGACGGGACTGGTTGCGCTGTATGAACGACATCGCCCGATCCGTAAACAAGTCTGTACTGTAGCCATCCACCTGAACCTGGCGTTTGCCGTCGTATAGGCCCGGGCTGCCGAGAGGTGTGCGGTGACTGAAGTAATCGATGCTCCAGCTGTTAAACGCCAGGGACTCATCGAAACCGCGGGCAATCGGGTGATATTGGGAGTCGAAACCCAGGTGCCACTTGCCTGTCATGGAGGTGGCGTAATCCGCTTTCTTTAAGAGTTCAGCGAGCGTGCTTTCGGACACCGGGATTCCCCGGCTGTCGATTGGACCAGGGTTCGTTTCCACACCGAACCGATGCTGGTATCGTCCCGTGAGTAACGCGGCTCGTGAAGGAGTGCAGATTGGGGCTGAAGCATAGGCGTCTGTCAGACGCACGCCTTCCTGAGCCAAGCGTTTCAGGTTTGGAGTTCGCACGTCCGTCGCCCCGTACGGCTCTGTGTCGCCGTAACCCATGTAATCAGCGACGATCAAAACGACATTCGGAGGCCTCTGCCCGCGAACCTGCGCTGAATTTAGCGCCGGCACGCCAGCCATCCCACCGAGCGTTCCCAATAGGTTCCTTCTGGACAGCATGAGTTAGATCCTACACTAAGCCTGGCCGGGCTGAAGACTCCGTCGGATCGCAGGGGCACAATCCTCGCTAACGGCGAACCGCTTGCAAACCCGCAGGACTCGGCCGCGAACGCCTTCTTCCAGTTCCATCTGAACCGGAACACCCAAGCTCAACAAGGAACTCGACGCAGTGTTCGACGGGGTAACGCAATGACGCTGAGACGCCGCAAACCACCTTTGAACTAAACCGCTACGCGGTAGACGGGTGCCAGCGGGCATCGCAGCCGGAGAAGAAAGAAGGAGGTGTGTGGGGGCGAGATCCGGCAGACTGATATCGGGTTGACAGACAACCGAGATCGATCTT